>JAABUZ0100005527.1_pt1 | contig 16517 bp, 8 predicted proteins | sample 5562091 | NCBI WGS metagenome assembly JAABUZ01 (sample SAMN12813069, study PRJNA571459) | rock metagenome | isolation source: Antarctica rocks | place: Antarctica: Victoria Land, Linnaeus Terrace sud | collected 2015-12-21
GGTGATAGGAGAAAGTTTTGATACGACTTTACTAGATGCACTTCGGTTCTATTTTCGACTATTAAATTTACAAATGTCCGATGAAAATAGGGTTGTATCAAAGGAATCAGATATTCTAGAACAAGAGTGGGAATTCCTCACCTATGTAGCAGGATTTGTAGAAGGCGGCGATATGGAAGTTGCAGAACAATTCAGTATCTTAACGAACAGATTGCTGAGTCGATTGATGATCCAGTTTGAAAGTCAACTTAGTGGACCACCCACCATGTTGGGGGTTGAACTCGTTAAATGGTATTCGGCTCTGATAGCAGATGTGCGCCAGCGTCATAGGAAGCTATTGAGATTTTCAAAGTAATTATTTGGCTTGCATGATTCTGACTGCAGAATACTTACGAATCGATTTGAAAATTCGGCCGAATACATACTAAGCCACAATCAGATTCATGCGTTGCACGAAGGTCTTGTCGCCACTGGTCATTTTCAGGCGTATACAGCTAGCGTTGAGCATGATGGAATCATCATCTTGGGAGACCCGTCACTCTACGAGCGTCCAGGAAAAGTCACAGATATATTGCGTGCAACTTACCCTTCTGATGCAAATGCTGAAGAAGGAGATCCATACGTCTTAATAATAAATGCGAATGAGAGGTTTTCGTGGAAAGGAAAGAAAAGAAATGTTCATATGCACGAGCCAAACTTAAATTTACAGAAGGGAAGAGTTCGACTTGTATCCGAAAGTTTACCCGATCGATTGAAGAGAGCGAGGACATGTTTTTCGTCGGCCACTGAGAATCTTCTTGAACTTATTGTCGGAGAACGAGCAAACATCCCCAGACTGAATCGAGAAATAAGAAAAATCAAAAAGACTGTCCGCAAAATAGCATTCTCGGTAATGGACAGCGTCGCAACTATAAGAAGTCAATGTTACGGAAATGGTTGCCAGGACCTAGTCCAGTCAGTTTTTGATTTTGCCATCCAGTTGGGCCAGCGTTCAGTGTATTATATGGAGCCTAGTAAACGCGCGGAGACTTACCTGAGATTGACAAAGCTAGCAATTGACTGGATTAGCTTTGCTTGTGACGATTGTATCGCATCCGATCGGAAAACGTTCAAATTTGCGATTGTGGCACTGGAAGAAGCTATGACCCGGACGTCCGGAACCAGCATCATTCAACTCGACGAGGAGGATTTTTCGCGCATGCGGGTCAAAGTGGCTCGCTGTATGACACTTTTGATATCACATTTCGATATTTTAGGAGCGCGTTCAGCTCTTGCCGCTCAGACGGAAATGGAGAAGCAAGATCTGATAAAGTTGCAATCAAAAAGAATGCCAATTGATTTTGACTCGAGTCAAGACGATGAAGCCAAATTACAGGCTGTGATTGATGAAAGGATGGCACAAATAAATGTGCTTGAGACGAGAAGAGATCAATCTCTATCTATGCAGCATAATTATGGAAGAGTACTTGATGAGAGTAGCGTGTCAAGCCGATCACTTATGAATTTAGCGTCGTCATTATCGAATATGACTTTGCGTTGGCAACAAGGCAGATTTCTTGGTGGAGGAACCTTTGGAAGTGTTTATGCAGCAATTAATTTGGACTCTGGAGACTTTATGGCCGTCAAAGAAATTCGGTTGCATGACTCTTCGACATCTCCTTCGGTTATTAAGGCAATCAAAGATGAAATGACGGTGTTGGAAATGTTAGACCACCCCAATATAGTATCGTACTATGGTATAGAAGTTCACCGCGATAAAGTTTTCATATTTATGGAATACTGCGCTGGTGGCTCTTTGGCGAATCTGCTTGAACATGGACGGATAGAAGACGAAGCAGTAGTGCAAGTCTATACGCTTCAGTTGCTCGAGGGACTTGCCTATCTCCACCAAAGACATATCGTTCATCGGGATATCAAGCCCGAAAGTAACTCTGCTAAATAGCATAACTAATGAAAGATATTCTTATCGATCATATTGGAAGAATTAAATACGTTGATTTCGGAGCCGCGAAGGTACTAGCCCAGCAAGGCAGAACGAGAGGCGAAACTGTCGCACGAACGAATTTAAATAGTGTGACAGGCACACCAACTTATATGTCTCCTGAAGGTATGCACTACAACAATTTGGCTAACGAATAAGCTATAACTGGTGCGGAAAAGGGACATAGTGGTAGCATAGACGTCTGGTCTCTTGGATGTTGTGTATTGGAAATGGCTACTGGGCGCAGACCGTGGGCGCATTTGGATAACGAATGGGCTATTATGTATCACATTGCGGCAAGCCATTCACCAATTCTTCCAGCTGCGGAACAACTAAGCCCGCTTGGCCAAAATTTCCTTGAGAGGTGTTTTGAGCGAGATCCAAATCTACGTCCATCAGCCACAATACTACTACAGCATGATTGGATCGCCTCGATACGAAGTGAGACGTTGGGTATTGACCCCCAGACTCCATCCGAAACGGAATTGAACAATGAAATTACCAGTTTAAACTCATCAATGTGACTTTCGTGGATACTAATAGCTGCTGGGAGTTCAAATGTACAAAACCATAAAGTTGTGGTAACTTTTATAGTACGGGTAATTCATAGATCGCCGATCACGTGCCTGACACTACTTCCTGAGTCTTGATTGCCGACTCCACTAGGCTGTGTGAGTACAATGAAAATGTCAGTCTTAAATTTCACTATCTATTGATGAGTTGAAAGATAGCATGGAATGGAGGAGCGATGTCATCGAAGAGGATACCTCTGATGATGATTCTAGCATAGAGATAGAGAAGGAAGGAGAATGGATGGATGAAGATGAAAGAGCAGAAATACATCTACTTTCTAGCTGCAGATCTCGCAAAAGACGCAAGAACGGCAAAGAAGATGCAATTCTGGGTGTTTTTGGTAGTGACGATGAGCTAGGAATACCAAAATTCTCTTCAAATCCTCTGGCTAGTGATGGTATCGCATTTTCAAGATCTGTCCAGGTCGATGCATCAGACTTCTCAGAAAGTGGACAGGCGCGGCGAAAGGTGGAAGCAAGTACTCTTTCTACGAAGCCTACAATGAAATCGTTTGGGGGGTTTGGTGCTAAAATGCTTGCAAAGATGGGGCACATGGAGGGAAAAGGCCTGGGTGTGAAAGCGCAAGGAATTACTGCACCCATCGAAGCTACAGCAAGAGCTGGTAGGGTTGGTTTAGGTGGAACGAAGGAGAGATCGGCAAACGAGAAAAGTGGAAAGAGCGACGGTGAGGTATCTGCGAAACGTGCATTCAAGGTCAAGCCGAGGAAGCCTAAGTTGAAGTTCATGACTACTGAGGAAGTTTTAGTGGAGGCCAGCGGTATGCATGTTTCCGACTCTTTTAGGCATATCATTGACATGACAGGGAAGAAAGGAATCAACGGGACTAATTATTTGGATTTAGAAGTCTCTCCAGACCCATCGCATCGCTTAGCCAATATGGCATGCAGAGATTTGCAACTGTACTCGACACAATGGAAGCAAGTACAGGATCGAAAAAAAGTCATAAAAGCAGAGATGGCAGCATTGACCGCTTACATTGACGGGCAATCTGACAAGCTACGTCAATTTGAAGGCGCTATGGAAGTCGTGAAGGGAATTGTGAAAAAGAATGACTCTTCACAATCTGTCGACGATCTGTCCGAGGAATTAATGAAATTAGAAATTCAATTTCGGGAAGAGTGGGTTGACATGCATTTGGAAGAAATAGCGGTTGCTGTTTTGCAAGTACCGTTCAGAAGATCGTTTGCAAACTGGAACCCAGCTAAAGACCCGACCATGCACGTACTACAGCTCTCTCGCTTGCAAAACCTAATAACGATTACCCCAGAACGCGATGATTTGGAAAATAACTTGACTGGAAGAACGGCTACCCCATATGAAAGCTTGCTGCAGTTGACGTGGGTTCCGAAAATTCGGGCTTGGTTGAACAACGAGTGGGATTTTTATGACGCAGATGAAGCTATGACTGTTATAGAGGTCTGGAAGCCAGTCTTGCCACAATACATTTACACGACAATCCTTACCCAGGTATTGATTCCTAGGCTCCACACCGCTATTATAGCCTGGAATCCTAAGCCCTTGCAGAAAAAGCCACAACCACCACTCCCGCATAGCTGGCTCTTTCCGTGGCTTCCACTTCTCGGAGCGTATGAACAGCAGATGATTTATGACGTCAAAGAGAGACTCGATGAAGTTCTGGGTACGTGGAAGGTAGCATGGGGGGTCGTAGACGGACTGGACAAATGGACAGCGGTCATTGCGCATGGCGAGATAGAGGAAATGCTCATACGTCAACTGTTACCAAAGCTTACGGTTACGTTACGTAACGAGTTCGTGGTTGACCCTGCGAATCAGGATATGTCTGCTCTGGACGAGGTCCTCAAGTGGAGAAGATTTTTCCGCATGTCGGTTCTAGGTCAGCTTTTTGAATCGGATTTCTTCCCTAAATGGCTGAGTGTGCTTCATGGATGGCTCATATCATCGCCTGATCTGGCGGAGGTTCAACAATGGTACGATTGGTGGAAATACGATACATTGCCGCCCGAAATCTCTGGGTTACCTATTATACAGCGTGGGTTTGCCAAAGGTTTCGATATGATCAACACAGCAATTAGTTTGGGAAACGAAACTTCTCACATGCTTCCTCCTCCCTCTGCCGGTCCCTCAAAGCTACCTGCAATAGACCTATCGGAGGCACCTTTGGTGGCACCTATTATGCAGCCGGCCGACGACTGGGCAACCTTTCGAGACGTTGTGGAGGAATTTTGCGCAGAGCATGAACTACTTTTTATTCCACTACGCAAGGCTCATGAAGCGACGGGGAATGCATTGCATAGAATTACTTCATTTGCAAATGGAATGGGCGGGTTAGTATGTTTTCTCCAAAGCGATGTACTTTGGGCGCAAAGGGTCGGTGACCGCACCTCTTATGAACCCCTATCTCTGGATGAGGTACTTCAACGAATCATGTAATATATTAGGTGCTCATTCTCTGTGTCATTGGAATGCCTCTGCCACAGTGACCCCTCGCTGCACATCCTTTTTGACTTTGTCGTCAGCCTCGACTAGGCGTGGGAGCATTTCCACTACAGCATCCAGCGTATTAGCAGAAATGCACACAACACCATCTTCGTCAGCGAGGATGATATCCCCGGGCTTAACGTGCGTGCCACTGACCGTGACCGGTATCTCGACCTGGCTAGCACGCGATTGGAATTCAGTGGCAATGATGGACGTCCCGGTCGCAAACACAGCAAAATCATTGTCTAGGTGTTCAGCCAGGTCTTGAATATGTCCATCTACCACAACAACTTCTGCCCCCAGTTGCTTGGCGCGCATGCCCATAATCCTACCGAAGACAGCGCAAATCTGGTCTTGTGGCTGCGACAGCACGAGTAGAGAGCCGGTTGCGATGCCATCTATGTAATGTTTGGGCAAGAGTGGCGAAGTGGTGTCTGATTTGGCGACGAACTGGGGATCGGAGCGCAGACATGTGGCTTACTCTCACTGTATAAGCGGGACCGACAATCTTGGCGCCTTTTGTGTAACTCGCTATGTCGCGTAGGAAGCCGCAATTGTGCACATGGAGTCTGAGCAGTGAATCTGCAATGTCACAGCTCCCGTACTGCTTGAGTCGTGCTAATTTATCCATATTGTTTTCATAATTGTTAGAACAATAAGTCATTCATTAGCACTAGTACTACTTAGTAGGTCACACTTGGGTTGGTTCAAAAGTGGTAAATATATACCACCACCAAAACAATTTGCGATAGGCGGAGCTAGGTAGAACGCAAATGGAGAATCTGGTCGTATACTATTACTCCGATATGCGTATATACATAGAAACCAGTGCTATCTTTCAGTTTAAAGTTCTGCGATACTGAAATATTATGGCTGTCATCCTGCGGCAGCAACCATTCACAAGGATCTTAGTGCGAAAAGTTTTCGTGGTGTACTAACCATCGTGAGAAGTACACTAGCGCTCCTCCTGCGCTCGTTGTGTTCTTTTAGATAAAGCAAACACGCCGGAGTCTGTAGACCAATATTGATGAATATTATAGCCATTGTGTTCTTTTGTTAGATGAAAGTTCATCGAATATTACATCAAGTCAAGCGCAGCCCATGTCCACTTTCCCCGCACGCCATCATCTTCAGGTAATTTAAAAGCTGGCCCTGTTATTCTGTGCTGCCAATAGGCCTTTCCATCAATATAGAGAGTGAAGGAGAGACGTGGCTGATTGTCGTCCGTCGTGTCTATCTCGACGTGTCCAAATTTCGAGTTTCCATTTGGAAGGTACTGTATGCGCTCGTCATCTCCGTCGATCTGTTGATATGTAGGCAGAGCTTTGCATTAGTATAGTAAGTTTCAGAGCTTACGAAGGTAAAATTGCGACAAGGGGGATGTACTATATTCGTACACAGAATGAGATATTGGTAACAAGGAGTCTCTTGGGGGCGGAAAGCGAGTCGCTGCATGCTCATGTCTGTCGCCACTAAGCACCACAACTCCTCCAACACGATGCATCGCTTCCAGGATTTCTTTCCTCTCGAATAAATAGCCTGACCAAGTATCTTTGTTGTGCCAGTTTTTGGTAAATGGGACGCTTGAAACCACAATTCTCCAAGCTCGAGGGGTTTCTAGCCATGCAATAAGATCTGCCTTTTGTTGCACTCCCAACATGGTCTTATTCGGTGAATCTGGCATTGATTCATCGTCCCTGTATCTGCGAGTGTCAAGCATGAAAAACCCTGCGCCCTGCTGTTCAAATGTATAATACGTACTTCGTAAAGCGGGTGGGTTGCTGTCATGCTGATATATTTTAAAAGCATCATCTATGCCGTTCTCAAATCTTTTATGTTGATTTTTGGTAATATCGTAGTCATTTAATATTTCGTGGTCATCATAAACGTGAATCCATGGGATCTTGTTTACTGCCTGCCATTCAGGAGATCCATATACTTGTCTGTATTCCCTTCTATACGTTTCTACATCGTTCCCAAACCGTTTTGGTACATCCACTGACAGTCAACATTTGGATACAGTAAGTTTTACCATAGATAAAATCTCCAAGAAACAACATAAACGAGGGTGATATCTGGTTGAGAGCCGATGCAAGATATGCAAACCCACGCACGTGAAGTGGATGCTGTAACGGCGTATATGGGAAACGCGCTTTTATACATGACGATGTCACAAAGGAAAAAGTTCCTCTTGAGCGCCTACTCGGTGTGGTGAATTGGCCAGAGATATTATTCGAAGCCACATAAGCATATTTAGTCGCGGGTTGCAATCCTTCTATCGTTACTGACTGCACGTAGTCTGTCTCGTTCGTAAATGTCGCATTTGCGGGTATACGAATCCATTCGTCGTTTCCGTCTACCCGATAGGAGAGAGAAACATTTGGTGCAAAAGGCTCGCGTAGAGTGAGTTTGGCGCTTTGACAAGTGACGTGACCAAGACGTATGAAGGAAATATCCTCAGACGGATACAAGTAGCGCGATCGAAAAGAAAAGTCAAGGGTAAAGACAAGTAGCATTGTGTTTATTGACGCTGTCAGAAAGTTGACTTTCCAAGATGGTGAGGGTGCTCCAAAGAGGACTCCTTGCAATACCTTTGAATCACTTTTCATTGTTTTTGCAGCATTTTCCCTGGGCGTTTTTGTATTCAAATGTCTATCAAGGGCATTCACATCACGGCTGGCATTTTCTGTGCTCTTCTCTGATGTGCCCAAGATTAAGGCCAGTACGTAAGTGACGTATAGTATGCCGACCAGTGGAAGACACACCGGAGTAGGTAGCCATCTCAGAAAGAAATAGGCAGACAGACGAAGGAAGATGGTCGACAAGAATGCCACAGACATGAGAGCTTCCATTCATGTCACACACGGGGCGACGTACATAGTAGACTAGCTGATTCGCTTGTGACGTCGGGGCAGGTGATTACCTAATAATACAACAGGTAAATCTCAATAACTTTTGTGTGGGATCGTTTCACGCTCTTCTCGCCTCTTTCAGGGGCTTGCCTCCAGTCTAACCTACTTTACATTATGCTCCTCTTTCGCCAAATCAGCTCGCTCTGTCCATCGCTCGACATCGCTAGTTGGTCATGCATAGTCCTTGTCATCCGCAGAAAGGCAGCTTCGCGCGTACCTTCGATGGCTGCTCTCAGACTAACGTATGCAAATAAGATGTGATTTAATCACCTCTCTCCCGTGACCCATCCCAAGGTATTAAAGCTATTGGAGAATATTGATGGTCGTTGTCATCAACACAAAAGCCCGCGTGCACTGCCACGAGTTTCCCATTTGCAAAGACTTCGATCAAAAGATTTCAACCTACACATGAGAAGCCGCGTTGGATTTGAATAGTCACGTGCTAGTGCGTTTGGTATGGAAGAGGCATCCGTTTCGAACAAAGCATTCAATTTCACCGCTTATTTTGGTCAAAGCGCAGGCTCTGCCCAGTCAAGTGAAGGAACATCCTTTTCTGCATTTGCAACATCACTAGTCACCTATGTTGTACTAGCTGGGGTGCAACTTGCTGCATTCCTCATCTTCAGAGGCTACGGCGTAAAGTGGTCAAAGAGATTCTACGCTCCACGCACGTACCTAGTTACACGAAGCAGACAGGTTCAGGAACTACCCCGCGGGCTTGTTTTATGGGCCAGAGTCTTCCTTTCTCATCTGGATGACGAAATTGTATCAAACAAATGCGGACTGGACGCGTTCTTTTTTCTTCGGTACTTGAAAATGCTAGCTGTTGTTTTCTGCGCTATAGTCATTGTCTTCCCAGTGCTCATTCCAATCAACATCACGGGAGGGGGCCTGGCCAGAGGACTTGATCGTCTTGCTTTCGCTAATGTTGCAAATTTCAACAATAAGCGTTTGTGGGCACAACTTGTCATTGCTTGGCTGTTCTTTCTCTGGGTACTATATACTATTTCTTACGAGATGCGTTATTATGTGAAGAAGCGACAAATCTATTTGACTTCGCATCAGCATCGTATGACCGCTAGCGCAACCACCGTCCTAATAAACACCATTCCACCCAATTTGATGGATGTCAGGAAATTGCGAAGGATCTTCTCAGGCTTTCCCGGAGGTGTCAAATATGTTTGGCTTAACCGAGACTTCTCTAAGCTCACCGACTTGGTGAATGAACGAAATGGCATTGCGGAACAACTTGAGTCCGCTGAGAACGAGTTAATTCGGCTGGCTCACCAGGAAGTCGAGAAAACTCGGGAAAAGGCCGAGAAAAAGAAAGGCAGTAAACATCGAAATATGGATGTTAAAGCAGAAGCCTTGGGAAGAAATGATGATTCCAACATTCATGCGGCAGCCAAATGGAAACTTTACCTCGATTCTGAACAGAGACCAAGTCACCGACTGCCGTTGGCAAGCTGGATACCTTTTGCACTCCCACTAATCGGTCACAAGGTCGACACAATAGATTGGTGTCGTCTAAAGCTATCGATACTAAACCCTAAAATTGAACAAGAAAGGCTACAAAACAGCAAGTACAAGCTGATGAATTCTGCCTTCATTCAATTCCACACGCAGTCAGCTGCACATATGGCTGTTCAGACAGTCATACATTATTCTATAGTTCAATTGGCTCCCAGAGAAATTGAAGTCGCTCCACAAAGTATCATCTGGTGGAATCTTCGCATTAAGTGGTGGGAGCGGACCCTTCGGTACTTAGTTGTCGTAGCAAGCGTCACAGCTATGATTGTCCTTTGGGCTATACCCGTGGCGTTTGTTGGACTTGTCTCCCAGGTCAAGTATCTCGCATCTACAGTTTCATGGCTTGGTTGGCTTAATAATTTACCAGGCGTAATACTTGGGATAATCACAGGGGTGCTTCCATCTGCGGCAGTGGCTGGTCTAACGGCTCTATTACCCGTCCTTCTTCGACGTAAGCATGCCCTTTTAAGTTGATTAACGTATAGTGCTTGGTACGCTTGAAGGTCATACCACACACGTGGGAGTAGAACTTGCGACCCAGGACATGTACTTTGCATTCCTTTTTGTTCAAATTTTCCTAGTTGTAAGTATCTCCTCTGGTCTCACCACTGTTGCGCAAGGTATTATCAACAACCCTTCAGCAACGCCTGGGCTTCTGGCACAGAATCTACCAAAGGCCAGCAACTTCTTCTTCTCCTACATGCTGCTTCAAGGACTGGCGGTTTCGGCTGGTGGGCTTCTTCAACTTACGAGGATTGTTAGCCTCAGCATCTTTGGTTTTCTATTCGATAACACACCGCGGAAGAAGTGGAGGCGTCAAGTGCATCTATCGAACTTTAATTGGGGAACCTTTTACCCGACCTACACGAATCTCGCGGTTATCGGTCTTGTTTACACCTGTATAGCGCCTCTCATAATGGTGTTTTGTCTCATCGCATTCATCCTCTTTTACTTTGTGTATCGCTATAACTTTTTGTACGTCAATCAATTCCCTCTGGACATGGGGGGCCTAGCGTACCCTAAAGCGCTCTTTCAGTTATTCACTGGCATCTATGTTGGCCAGGCTTGTTTAGTTGGATTATTCTTTTTGGTCCGGGACATGAATGGCAATGCGGCTGCTGTACCACAAGCTGTCTTGATGATCGTTCTCCTTGTCTGTACCGTTGTTTTTCATTTCTTCCTGCATGCCACTGTCACTCCTGTGAGAAAATACTTAGCAGTGATTTCTGAAGAGCAGGCAACCAAGAGCATATCCTCTGGTATAGATGGCGATCTGGATCAAGATGATGAAGAGGATGAAAACGACAGATTAGTGGACGCCACTAACCCACGGTATGATTTACGGAGTGCGGTAAAATCAACGGTCCGAGCTACGCTGACAGCTCCGTTCAAGATACCCCTGAAGGCTCCTGTGACTGCTCCCCTTCGCTCCTTGGAGAAGTTGGGTATACGTAAAGGCGCCGAAAATGGGCTCGGAAACACTACTGGACGAGATTTGCGTCCCCGAAATGCGTATCACCGAGAAAGTCTTTCTCATTCCCTTTCCAGCGCACGAGTCGATAGTGCCGAAGATGTTACAGATGTGGAAACCAATACCAATACCCTGCCACAAGGAAACTCGACTGTTTTTTCCGATATCCCGGATGAATTGGAAGATCTGGACGAAGAAGAAATAGAAGCGTTGGTTCGAAGGGCGTACAATCATCCATCTACGTATAATCAAAAGCCAACGATTTGGCTAGCTGAAGATTCACTGGGTATTGCTGCTGATGAAATACGTCAGACCATGGAATTTTCCAAGGAAGTAGAAGTTTCCATGGAGGGAGCCTTTCTCGACAAGCATGGAAGACCGCAGTTTTACAGAAGTCCACCAGATTACAATCCTGCGAATTTCATACAAATTTGATACATACTTGGATTGGCATCTTTTGGGGTTCGTGGACTGCATGACCAGGTAGTAATACGGTGCAATTTCTAGTTGATGGGGGATACCATAAATCCTGACCTCTACCGTGACACCCCTTTCATGCAAAGTAGTTGCGTACCAGAACACCCTCCAAATCTTCAAGCTCTTCAGGAGAGAAGATCTTAACATCCACATGCCAAGTATCAATTCTCGTCTTTTTAAAGTTACCCAAGACGGCCTTGACACTCTTTCCTACCATTCCTGGATCCCCAGCAGCTTTGTTGGCCAGTGTTGCAAGGACGTATGGAAGCCACCGAGGCGGGGGAGATGCGTAGGGATATGCTTGCACCAGAGCACTTAGTCCAAGAACTGCAGCATGTCTTTGAATAACTATACGATTATAATTCGGAGTTGGCGTGCTGTTAGGAATTCTACGCGTAAGCTTGTTCTCGTCCAGCAAGGCACTGTATTGCTTCTTCATTTTTGCTACCACTGCGTCGCGGTCAGAAGCCGGCAAGCAGCGTATCATTCCAGCAAGAGTGGTTCCTGAGTTTTCGCGCACCTCCAGTTGCGAGTCACTGAGCATCATCCCAACAATTGCAAGCATCCTCTGCCTCTGCTCATATGTCATAACAAAGAGGTTGCGGAAAAAGAAAATCTGCATCAGGGAAAGTATTCTTCCTCGTTGATGCCATGAAGTAGATGAAGCTGCAATCGAATGTAGTGCATCGAGGAATTTTTGTATATCATCAGACATATGGGGAACGTTAGCCATATGGCGAAGCACTTGCAACGCTAATGTCAATAACTCAGGATCTTCCTTGACATCAAGCATGTGCAGTAGTTCAGGTAAAATCATGTCAGGGAAAAATGGAAGCATCTGCGTACAGCTTGCACTCGATAGCCATGTATCAAACCACAGTAACACCGTCTTAGCTCCTGAAGTGTAGTCTGACGGCGCGTCTTGGCCCGGTGTTCGCTCCAACCTCCACTTAGCCAATCTGGAAGAAAGAGATTTCATCATTTCCTCGGTAGCCGGAGAAGATTGGTAAGGTCGGACACCCATGGGTCCCGCAATCTTGTTACTCTTCAAAAGGCTCCCAGTGTTTGGAAAAGACTCGTGGTAACGGGTGGAAGTAATTGCGCCAAGGGTACGACCAATCTCCTCACGAACACCTTTGTACGGATGATTGATATGCTGGATGAAATCCTGCAAAATGGGCTCATGAAGCTGAAAATGCCACCCCCTCTCGGTAACAAGCTTACGAAGCATCGATATTTTACTGCTCTCCTTGAAGGCAGCATTTGATTTCATGTCCAGTCGGAAACTGCTTAGCCATTCGGTAAGTGGCCAAGATCTACGAGCGTCTTCTTTCGAGTACGTGTGTCTGATTAAACCGCGCCAATATGGCAAATTTTCGGGATTCAGATCGATATCAATTGCTCTCTTGATTATGGGCATAATGAATTGCCAGCACTCATTTTCAAAGGCTTTGTCACTGTTTCGTGAAGCTGTGATAAGTCCACCAAGACACTCGGCCGTGGCTCTATGATGATTTTTGTCAGAACCATTTCCATACATCTCAAGAATAGATTTCTGAATGAATGTCATTTGAACCTTAACTTTTCCTTGGCGCAGCAGAAAGAACACAGTAGACATTAAATATGCAACCGATTGCCTGTAATGATCTTGACTACCTTCCCGGGGTTCTTGCTTCATAAATCTAAGAAGAGTCTCAATCCAAGTGGGATCAATCAGCCCGCCCATCGTAGTCATGCGCTTAGTGGGAATAGCCCCAAATTTGAGGTCATCTTTCTTTATGTCTGAGCTGTAGTAGGCAGGGTATTCGTCGGCCCATACCAACCACCCTGGATACTCCACGTCTACATAATGTGCTGGCTCCATCTTTTGGAAGAAATGGGCTAGCCAACCTTCATTGCGTTCATCCTCGACCGTTTTTTGAAATGACCTCGGAGTAACAAACTCATCCTCGACAAGTCTCCTAATGTCATTGTTCGTCATAGATTGTATTAAAAAAAGGCCAATTATTCCTAAAAAGGCCCCCCCGTAGATTGCTCGTAAACCAGGATGCGAATCGATAGTCCCTTTCGTTACCAATTTTACCAACTCTTCCTCGGGCGGATCTTGTACATCTAGAAGAGCCGTTGAAGCAACCCCTCCTGCCATGGCTGCGACTCGCCAATGAGCTGTCTCAGCTACGTGAATCATATCCTGGCTCAAAGAAGCTTTTCGTTCAAGAGCAAGTGACCTTTTCTTTTTAACTTTCGCAACCATTGCGTCGACGTCTGGTTTTACGTCTTTGGCGGGGCTTAGAGCTTCAAGCACTTCCTTATTATATACTGCCAGACTGAAGGGTATTCTGCACTCTGATAAGAGGCTCACGTAAGCTGTACGGACGGCCATTTGAACAGAGGGTTGGTCTACATCACTAACTTTAACCAGAGCCTTGACATAAGCTGGCGCAAATCGCCAATCTCGAGTGACAGTGCGACTTAGAGATGTTGTGCTGATAGTCCAGACAGCTCCTTTAATTCGGTTAACATCTTTGCCTACAGCTGTCTCCTCCAGCAATTCTAAGACATAGCCAGCCAATATTATCCTGGACCCAAAAAACTGCTTTAGCCCTGCATCGAGAACACTCTGAGAATTTTTTCGGATGGATTCATAACTGGATATGGAAGAATTAGCTAGATCCAACATCAGTGTATGATCGAGTACAGTGAGATGTCTCAAACCTGCATTAAATCTCAAACGCTGCAGATGGTATAAATATGCACGCTTAATGAGCAACGGCCGAGGGTAATGTTTTCTTAAGCCATTGATTCGGAAAAACCGAATTTCTCCACTGTAAACTCGCAAATTGCGATCCAAAGCACGCGCTGTTTTTTCTGTACCAACGTCTAGGAAGTATGATCTTATCGCACCAGTCAGAGCCCGGAAGCAGGATATATCGTCCTCTTTGTTTTGAGATAGAAATTGATGGACCGTGTGAATAGTCCGCCCAATGTGCTGCCTGATTTCGTGCACTTGCTCATACAATGGGTCGTCCTTTCTCTCCATAAAATAATATCCAGTAGGATACTGGAAGCGGCTATACTTCATTTCGTATTCGTCAAGTAAGCGCTTTTCCATATGAAATGGATTGCACGATTCCACTTTTGAAACATCAAACAATGAAGCAACACCTGCCAGACATGTTCTTAAATAATTAATATTTCGTGCCATTTCATCAGACCACTGATTACCCATTGCTTCTCGGCTACCTTTATCCAATTCCAAAAGCTTCTTAATTCCATCATACGCCATACGAGTATGTGTTTCAAAAATCCTAACTGCAAAAGCCACTTCTTGCGAAGAGGGAGTATGCCACTGGAACTGAAGTTTCTGCGGATCTGGATAACAAGCCCAAGCGTCTGGACGTAATGAAGACCCTTCTTCATAAGCTAAAGGTCTTACATCCAATGGATAAATCGATGTTAAGTTTAATAGGAGGTGATGCAAGAAATTGGCCACATGCAGGCTTCCGATACCTTTCAGCCTTTCCTGCATATAAATGGCGAGCTCTTCAATTTGCTGGTGATCAAACATAACCTCTTCTCCTACATAGACAACTAACATGCTGAGTATGCTAAGATTCCAAATGAGTGCCCTGTCTCGCGGCAAGACTTCGGAACCTACATATCTCGATGTAGAAGCTCCGTTTTCTTCTACCTCGTTTCGGATATTTCCAATGACAATAGGCAACATCCGAGACAAAGTTTTTTTGGCATTTACCCGTCCAAGTGCATTACAGATGTGAGCTGTGGCGTCACAAGCCTGATGCACAACATGCCCAGACACAAAATCGGCGACCTTGTTGAGAGCTAAGTCGAAGAGCACTGGGCTTAGGGATGAGAAAATAGCAGTAAATGCAGAAGGAATCATGCTCACAATGCTCTCTTCAGCTGCACCTTTCACCTTCACCTTTCCCGTGTCAGGAAGGTTCTCCAACAGGGTGAAGAACTTTCCAAGAAAGGCTACTATGAAGTCTGCAAAGCCTCCAGTCGAAGATTTGAGGATAGCTATATCCTGTTCTTCATCGAGGACACTCTGGTCCTGCCCATATTCATCAAGAACATTTTCCATACGTGTCACTTCACCACTAACCCACTGCATTGCTAGTTCGGTTCCAAGTCCATCGCTCTGATCACAAAACGATATATTATATGCCGTGATTGAAAGGAAAGCTAAAGATTGCTGCGCTTTACCAAGATCATTTGGGTCGATGCCTTGCAATGCAAGACCCAGTAATGCTGTTATATGATTTCGATGGACCTTAGTGCTTGCAATGGTGCTCGAGAGACCGCATAAAGACCGGAATGATGAAGCGGTACGATGCACTTCAACAAGATGGCCTTGCATGGAAGGATAAATACGTTTCAACGCCTCTGGAAGAATCAACTTTGGTTCCAGATAGGCTAGAGCTTGGAGAGCTGATTGAGCATAACTACTCGCGGTTTGACTTCTTGAGTAGATGCCCATGAAAATAACCTCAACAAGTGCGGCCACAAACCTCTTCTTTATCTGAAGGTCTAATTTCCTACCAGGTGGCGTAGACATCTCCCCAGACTTCTCGCGATTCCACCTCATGACAAATGTATCCGCTAAGAAATAGAAGAGGTGGAACAAAGGTTTAGTCCATGCACCTGTGTTGCTCGGATGACAAAAGGTCTCTACAGTCTGGATCAACGATTCCAGTAGCGAAATTATGCCACCAGATTCGGGCGTAAGCGACATCACTATCAATCGTGCTGCACATCGACAGTGAGTGTACTTTTTGCCATCTTTCTTGAGTGACAAGCCTAAGTCGCCTTGCAGATCTAGATAAGGCACATAAGGTGTCCCACCGTTGCTGACTGGTACTTCAAGCAATCTCAGAATCGCGGTGAACAAAAATGACGCTTGTTCTTCGAAGAAAATCCCAAAAGAACCATGATCGACATGGGCCCCATTGATTTGGTCTCTTGCAAGGCGCGAGAGATAGTCGAGAAAGAATATGTCGTATGTTTGGGATCTTGAGACGAGTTGCCATATGTGGAAAATTGTTGGAAGCCAATCTCTAGGGAGTAATTG
>JAABUZ0100005528.1_pt1 | contig 16514 bp, 28 predicted proteins | sample 5562091 | NCBI WGS metagenome assembly JAABUZ01 (sample SAMN12813069, study PRJNA571459) | rock metagenome | isolation source: Antarctica rocks | place: Antarctica: Victoria Land, Linnaeus Terrace sud | collected 2015-12-21
TTCTGAGCTGCTCAGCGCCGCCTTGTGTTACCCGGCTCACGCTGAAACCGCTGCCTCTCCACTCTCAAGAGTGGCGGGGCATCGGGGGCGCAGGTGGCCCAGTCCGCGCTGTACTCACTGCCAACACCACACCGGCCTCTGCCGTGCGCCTGGCGCCGTCCAAGGCAGGAGAGCACGCCGCGCGCTTCAGCTCGCCTGTGCACTGGCGCACGTATGGCATGGCGCCGCACAGCCACGCTGCCGTGCCCGTGCTTGAGGACTGGCACGTAGCACACAACCGACCCCACGCGTGCGGCGTGGAGGGCTGCACTACGCACCTCGTCACAAGGCGACACTTACAGGCCCGCCTGTGCGCCGCGCATATCAAGTGCCCCGCAGTGCTGCGCGGCGGCGTGCGGCAGCGCTGGTGTAAGCGCTGCCACTGCTTCCACGCGCTCGGAGCATTCTCTGGCAGCCGCAGGTGTGCGCCTGCCTCGCGCTTGCAGCGCGCTTGTCTGGTGCTTCCGCAGGGTTGACCCGCCTCTTTCACGATTTTAAACCGCGCTTGTAGCAAGTTGTTTCACTGCGCCTGGCCTCAACGGCCTGTTGTCAGATGCATAACTCCGTATGGCAACAGTTTAAGGTCATCAATGACGCGCACCCAGTCGCGGCAGGAGCTGCGCAGCCAGCCTCAGCACGCAACGCGCGGCGAACCACAAGCATCGAGCGCGCAGCGCCAGTGCGGCCGCGAGTCCCAAGGCGCAACGTGAGCATCAGGCGCGCGTGGCCTGGGCAGCCGTGGCCATGCTTAGGGGCGATGCGCACCCGGCGGCTGCGTCCGCAGCTGCAGCGCACCCGAGTGTACCTGTTCAGGTCTCCCTGGACGTGTCCCAGGTCCGGCGCGGGCGCGCCGCCGGCGACGTGCACGCCGCGCTGGCCTTCTCCGACCATGAGGCGGCGCCCGCTGAGCGCGTGCGCCACGTCCGTGACGCAGCGGCGGCCCGCTCGCGCTGCCGCACGGCGGCCGACGATGTTTCTCTGACGTCCGGTTCAGACACCTCCGGCTCCGAGGACAGCGCGTCCGAGTCTGACGGGCCTGCTGGCGCCGGCCTGCATGCAGGTGGCCAACCAGGCCTGCTGCCTGCAGTGCTGCCATGTTGTAAAGAGTGCTGCTGGCCCCTAGGGCGTATGCACTGGAGGGCGCGGGCGGCAACCTTGCGCTGGGTCACAGCTTAACCAGCATGCCAGGGCGCTGCTGTGCGCTCTCATGACCTCCGCTCAACCAGTGCCATGCATGATCCCACGGGCGCGCTGGCGCGCAGGCGGCACGGCGCCGCCCGAGCTTGCTGATCTGCCCGTGCTGCATGATGGAGCATGTATCGGCTCACGTCACGGCCCTCGCGTGTGCGGCGTGGAGGGCTGCGCTGCGCAGCTTGTTGCATATTGCCACCTGGAGGCCTGCCTATGCGCCGCGCACTACCAGTGCCGCGCAGTGCTGCGCGGCGGCGTGCCGCAGCGCTGGTGCGGCAACTGCCACGCGTATCACGCGCTCGAGGCGTTCTCCGGCAGCCTGAGGTGCGCGCCCGCCTCGCGCTAGGAGCGCTCTGGTCACCCCCAGGCCTGATGCACCTGTCTCCTAAGCAGGGCGTGCGCTATGTATGGCAAGGTGCTCTAGACAGTGTCGCCTGACCTAGTACGGACTTTAGGCTCATGGGGGGGGGGGAGGGCGTCCGCACGCATGTTGATGTCATGAGGGATTGATGCACTGGAGTGAGACAACTGCACTTTCTGTTTTACTGAATGATTACTGTTATGCTTGGAAGCCTCTGCAAACACAAAGAAGGGCTTTGCAGTGGTTGCAGTGGCGTCGTGACAATGACTTGAAACCCAGCCTGCCCTGTTCTGAGGCTTTTGCACCGGACCCCGCGGCAGGTCCTGCATGGCCAGCCTCAAGGCAGCGCGCAAGCGCGCCACGCGCAGGCGGCGGGCTCGCCTGGCCAATGCAGCCACGGCGGGGCCCTCCGGAGACAGCAGCGCTGCGCACCCAGCAGACGCTCCCGCAGCTGAAGCTGCACGCGCGGCAGCGCAGACACACGCGCATGGCCAGGACACTGACAACAGCACTCCGGTGTTCCAGTGCGCGCGCGCCATTGGCGACGCGGCCGTCATGCCGGCGCACTCTGCTGGGCAGCATGACACAGCGCCCGGGCGATCGCCCGCTGGGCGTGCGCGCAGCACCAGCGGCGCAGCAGCGAGCCGCTCGCGCAGCCGCACGGCGGCCGACGATGTGACTGACACGTCTGGCTCGACATCTGGCTCGTCGTACGCCCCCAGCACTGCGGTCGGCGCTCCCGAGCCTGGCGGCGCTGCTGGCTCCGGCCCGCGTGCAGGTGGGCCCGCAATCTTGCTGCCATGTAGTGCTGCAGGCCCTCCTCCGGGCCTCGAGGGCAGCAAACCTGGGCTATAATCCTCTGCTGCCTGAGCGCGCTGGCCTTCTGGTGTGCGCCTTGACGAACACTGAGGAGCATGCAGCCAGTGGCGCGCTCTGTCTCACTTGCACGCTGGCACGCAGGTGGCATGGCGCCATGCAGCCGCGACGCCCTGCCCGTGCTCGAGGAGTGGTATGACAGAGCAGTGAGGGGCCAGCACCCATATGACCGCCCTCGCATGTGCGGCATAGCGGGCTGCGCCGAGCCGCTCGTCAAAGCTAGAAACCTGGTCCACCGCCTGTGTCCTGCGCACATCAAGTGCCCCGCGGTGCTGCGCAGCGGCGTGCCGCAGCGCTGGTGTTCAAACTGCTCCAAGTTTCATTCGCTCAAGGCGTTCAGCGGCGGCCGCAGGTGCGCGCCTGCCTACCTCGCGCTGGGAGCGCTGTGCTCACCCACAATTGTACTCTTCTCTGCAAACGTCTAGGCGTGCGCTCCACGTAGGAAGGTGCTCCAGTGAGCATGAGCAGAGCACCCTGCTGCGTGTCAGAGGGACCGTGCGCATGGCGCTCACACGGAGTTTCTGAGCGACGCGCACCGGACCCGCGGCAGGTCCTGCGAGGTCGGCCTCAAGGTAGCGGCAGCGCGTAAGCGCAAGCGCCGGGCGCGCCTGGCCGGCGCTGCCGCGGCACGGCCCACCGCGATCAGAAGCGCCTGTGTGCACCCAGCAGCCGCGCCCGCAGCAGGAGCTGCGCGCGCGGCAGCGCGGGCGACTGCACCCGTCCAGGGCAAGCAGGACGTCACTCGGGTGACCCAGCGCGGGCGCGCCGAAGGCGACGCGGCCGCCGCGCCAGCGCTCTCTGCTGAACAGCGTGAGTCAGCGTCCATGTGGCTGCTGGCTGAGCGAGCGCGCGACGGCGGCGACCTGGCGGCGGGCCGCCTGCGTCACGGCACGGCGGCCGGGCACTATATGGACATGTCGGATGGCTCGCACGCCCCCGGCACGTTCGACAGCGCCGAGCCTGGCGGCGCCACTGGCGACGGCCCGCATGCAGGTGGGGCATGCTGCCTGTACCTGGCAGTGCTCTTGTGAGTCTCAGAGTGCTGCTAAGCCCTCACTCTTTATATACGTCTTCGATACTGCAGTGCGAAAGTGAGCCTCAATCCAACGCAAGCTGTTTGGGCGGGCCTCAGGTAGCGCTGGCGGCAGTGCTGCCGAGCCTGAGCGCGCCGCCCCTGCCACGGCAGCTCCGGCCGCCAAGGCGCGCCGCGAGGCCGACAAGCGGCGGGCGGCCGCGCGCGATGCGGCAGTCAGCAACGACTGTGACAGAGGAGCGCCGTTCGAGGGCAGGCCCGGCAAGCGGCACAGGGCCGCGGCGGCTGAGGCACCCGCTGGAGACGAGGCTGTCATCGCGCGTGCGGCGCTGGGCGTGGCTGAGGCGGAGGCAGGCTTTGCTGATGGAGTAATCGACGAGGATGACGATGGAGGAGGCGCGCGCGCGGCCTTGCGCAGTCTGGGCGTGCGCAACGCAGACCCGCGCTTTGCGGCGGCGCTGGCGCATGAGCGCGCGCACTTTGACAAGCAGGCGCGCAGCTTCGCACTGTGCGGTGGTTGGCTGTGGTGCAGGACCCTGCTCTTGCACAGCCAGTTGCGAGGCCGGCAGAGAGCGGGCCTACTACACACTGCCACGCATGTAGTCTGCATGGGGCATGTCGTGGTGAGCTAGGATGACATGGCTTTACGGTGAGCTTCGCTGACACGGCAAGCATGCCGCATACTGTGCCGCCTTGCTGATCGAGCAAGTCTGCCCAGGTGCACCGGGCGCGCGCCGAGACGCGCGCCGAGGCGGAGGCGGCAGCCGAGCTCCGCTTTGCCGCGGCGCTGGCGCATGAACGAGCGCACATCGACAAGCAGGTGCAGCCCAGTCTATTTGTGCGGCAGTGCGGCAGTTATGCACCGCCCTAGCTTGCTTCTGGAGAGTGTGCATGCGCCAGACAGCAGTCGTGACGGCTGCGCACCATATGCTAACATGGCAGCATGGGGCGCGTAGAAGCAGAGCTCAGCGGGTGAGCAATCAAGCTTATCTCTACCCAACGTGTGCCATGCGCTCCTGATTGAGCGACCTTGCCCAGGTGGACCAAGCGCGCGCCGAGGCGCGCGCGGCGGAGGCGGCAGCCAAGCAGCGCGTTGCCGCAGCGCTGGCGCTCGAGCGCGCTGAGCTCGCCAAGCAGGCGCGCAGCTGGCTGTGCATGTGCGGCAGCAGCAATGTCCGCTGCACTGCCCTGGCCTGTTTTTGTGCACTGTGTGTGCGGCAGACTGCGTGGAGCTGCTTTGCATGCCATGCGCCTGGTCGCATGGGGATTGGTGAAGATGAGCTACAATGCGTGGATGCGCCCGACCTGCCAAAGATGCCTTCCTTATCGTCCACTTCTGCCCTAGGTGCACCAAGCGCGCGCCGAGGCGTGCGCTGAGGCGGAGGCAGCGGCCGAGCAGCGCATTGCCGCAGCGCTGGCGCTCGAGCGCGCGGAGCTTGTGAAGCAGGCGCGCGGCCTGTCGTGCACGTGCGGCACTTGGCCGTGCCCTTGCCTGCTTTGCAGAGATCATTTCGCGACAGACTGGAGCTGCATGGCTGCATATGTGACAGCAGAGGACTCTGGTGGTACACGTGAGCCGCAGTAAAGATATAACAAAGCCTGTCTCAAGGAAATTTGAGTGTGTGGTGAGTAAGGTACCGCACTCACACACGCTCAAAGTTCCTTGAGACAGGCTGTGTGAATGTGAACATCATCAGTGCGCCTGCATTAGTGCGGGCGCTTGTCTTACTCATGTACGCATGCTCAGCTGACCGAGGCAGTGCGCCTAGGTGCTGCTCGCACGCACCGAGGCGCTCGATGAGGTGGAGGCAGCAGCGGAGCAGCGCTTCGCCGCGGCGCTGGCGCATGAGCGCGCGGAGCTCGCCAAGCAGGCGCGCAGCCTGTCACGGATGCGAGGCGGCTGGCTGCAACGCCTGAGCCAGGTTCAGCAGAGCATGTAAGCGACACACCGTGGGAGCGAGAGGCTGTTAATGCTCTGCGCGTGGCAGCATGGGGCCTGTGGTAGTGGAGCTCAGCTGGAGGCAAGCTTGTCTCACCATAACGTGCCATGCTCTGCTGACTGAGCGCTACCCTATGCCCAGGTGCACCAAGCAGGCGCCGAGGCGCGCGCCGAGGCGGAGGCGGCAGCCGAGCAGCACCTGGCCGCGCTGGACCGCGCACGCCGCGAGGAGAGGGAGGCGGCCGTGCGCGCGGCCCTGGCGCTGGGCGTCCGGCGGGTGAGTGCACACCCTGGGACCAGGCGCAGGGGCCCGCGCTTCACAGTGGACAACGCAGCAGGCCGCCATGCCCTGTTGTGGCTGTTCATGTCCACCCTCGCGACTCGCAGTGCGCCAGTGTGCCGAGCAGCTGCAGAGCGCGCCCGCCGGGGCTCCTGGCATGGTCTCACGGCGCAGCGGTGCATGCCGTAGGCTGCTGACAAGGGCACAGCCCGCCATGGCATGATCAATCCATGGGTCTACCCTATCACAGCCGAGGACATTGCATCACGCCAGGGCGCTGAAATGTGTCTGCTTTGCCAGAATGCAGTATTGCTGCCTGTGCCTGCGCCAGGGCTCTGATGCCGCGTTCAAGGAGCGGGGCACGCGGCTGCCCGCTGAGCTGGAGGCTCAGGCGCGCGGCGCCGCGGCCACGCGCACTGAGGCCGACAGGACCGCGCGCAAGGCAGGCGCCCTGCTGGTATCGGCGGCGCAGCCGGGCGCGCAGCGGGGGCCCTGGGCAGCGCCAACTGCGCCGGCGCGTGCCGCTGGACGCCACGGGGCGGCGCCCGTGTGGGTGCCCACCGAGCGCGGGCGCAGCGCCAGCGGCGCGGCGGCCGCGCCCCTCGCGGATGCTGGGCGCTCAGGGGTGCTGGCATACGGCCAGCGCGGCAAGCGCGCGCAGGAGACAGGCCCTGCATACACCTCGTCTGGTGGTCCTGGGCGCACAGCGACCCCTGGGCCGCCGCCGCTCTGTGGCCATGCGGACGCGATGTGGCCGAGGATATAGGCTCGGCGCAAACCTGGCGCAGCGCGCACATGCGGCAAGGCCGGGCGGCCGATGGCGGGGGCAACATCGGCCTCCGCTGCAGCTATCTAGACGCGTGTGAGGCCGGCTGGGGGGCAGTGGCCGCAACCGGGCGCGGCGGAGCAGGTGTGCGTCGGCAAGACCGGGGCAGACGCGGCTGCCTTGCAGCTTGCTGCGCTGAGCGCTGCCGGCCTGCCCCTGCGCTGCTGGCGGGCCGCGCCGGCAACCCGGTCAGGTGCATGTGCGGCGGGCCCTGGCGGCGCTCGCGCAGGCGCGTGGGACGGAGCGCATGCGCGGACGGCCCAGTGGCTGCCTGCCAGCCGCATGGCTCAGCCATGCGGCGTCTGTGGACGGACGAGAGGGGCTTGCATGGCTCAGCCATGCTGTAACCTGTGGGTCTTGCGTGTGTGGCTACTCGTATCATTCAATGAGTAAATAACGTCAGCGTGTATCAACCAGCTCTTACCAACCGGAGGGCCCAGACCTCCGCGCCTGGCCAGGTGCTAGGTGCGCAAGAGGTGCAAGCGACAAGTGCCAACCGCATGTTATCTGTTCTTGTACAGTTCGGGTCTGGCATTATAAGCACTGCTTCAAGGAACGCTTGCCAGATACATTCTATTCTTTGTCAATGCGACCTGTGCCTGTAAGTTAAGCTGGCTAGGGCAGAGACGCACCCTGCTGTACAGCTGGAGCACGTCTGGGCTCCGGGCCAAGTTGGGCTGCTCAGACGCCCAGGCCTCACATGGGGGCTGTCAGGCAGTGCTGTAAGGACCAATCACAATTGAGCTCGTCTGTTTGGACATCAACACCACCGCAGTATTTACTGCTTCGAAATCATGTTCGGTTACCCCTACTACAATTTAAGACCTGGTCCCGGACTAGAGTTCGAGCAATTGCTCCATAAATTCCGCGGGACCGTCGCCTGGCGAGCAGGATCAGTGCTTCTTGCCGAGGTATAAAGCTTTGCGCCACTGAGCTCGCTGTCATCACAGGAGCGCCAGCACCCTAGCACTTGCGCCGCCTCCTCTGGAACAAGGACCAGTACCCGGTGCGCCTGTCCGCAGTCCTGGGCTACTTAGCACAATCTTGTGTTGCCCGGCCCCCGCTGAAAGCAATGGCTCTCCATCCCCAAGAGAGGCGGGGCATCGGGGGCGCAGGCAGACCAATCCACGCTGTACTCACTGCTATACACCATGCCGGCCTTTGCTGTGCTCCAGACGACCTCCAAGGCAATATAGCATGCGGCGCGCTTCAGCTCACTTGTGAACTGGCGCGCCTATGGCATGGCGCTGCACAGCCACGCCGACGTGCCCGTGCTTAAGGAGTGGCACGTAGCACGCAACAGACCCCACGCGTGCGGCGTGGAGGGCTGCGCCGCGCAGCTCGTCACAAATACACACCTGCTGGCCCGCCTGTGCGCTGCGCACATAAAGTGCCCCGCGGTGCTGCGCGGCGGCGTGCCGCAGCGCTGGTGTGGGAGGTGCAACAGGTTTCATGCAATTGAGGCGTTTGCTGTTGGCCTGAGGTGCGCGCCTGCCTCACGCTGGGAGTGCTCTTGTCACCCCCAGGACTGATGCACCTGCTACTTGACAAAAGTCATGCGCTCTGTATAGCGAGGTGGTTTAGACACCACAATCAGTGTCGCATTCAGAGACAGAAGTCCGCACGCATGCCAAGAGGGACTGGAGCACACGCCAAGAGGGTCGGAGACTGAAGTGATTCCAACTTGCCAACAATGCTTGGAAGCCTCTGCAAATGCAAACAAGGACTTTGCAACAGTTGCATGGAATGGCATCGTGACAATGACATGAAAACCTGCCTGTCCTGCTCTGAGCTCATTGCACCGGACGCCGCGGCAGGTCCTGCACGGCCAGCCTCAAGGCAGCGCGCGAGCGCTCTGCACGCAAGCCGCAGGTGTGCCTGGCTGGTGCAGCCGCTGCGGGGCCCTCCTCGCACAGCAGCGCTGCGCAACCAGCAGCCGCGCCCGCAGCTGAAGCCGTGCGCGCAGCAGCGCAGACACATGCGCAGTGCCAGGTCACCGATGACTGCACTCGGGTATTCCAGCGCCCGCGCCCCATTGGCGACGCGGCCGTCATGCCTGCGCACTCTGCTGAGCAGCATGATACAACGCCCGTGCGGTCGCCCGCTGAGTTCGCACGCAACATCAGCAGTGCAACAGCGAGCCCTTCGCGCAGCCGCACGGTGACAGATGATGAGACTGACATTTCTGGCTCGGCTTCTGGCTCGTCATACGGCCCCAGCAACGCGGATGGCGCCCCCGAGCCTGGCGGCGCTGCTGGCACCAGCCCGCGTACAGGTGGGGCAAGCCATCTCGTCACCGCGGGTGCTGCTGGCTCTCAGGGCATGGAGGGCGGCAGACTTGGGCTATAGCCTTCTGCTGCCTGAGCGCGCCGGGCCTGTGCTGTGCGCCTTGGCGAACACCGAGGGGCATGCAGCCAGCGCGCTCTGTCTCACTTGCACGCTGGAACGCAGGTGGCATGGCGCTGCACAGCCACGCCGACATGCCCGTGCTCGAGGAGTGGCACGTAGCACGCAACCGACCCCACGCGTGCGGCGTGGCGGGCTGCGCCTCGCCGCTCGTCACAAACAGACACCTGCTGGCCCGCCTGTGCGCTGCGCATATCCTGTGCCCCGCGGTGCTGCGCGGCGGCGTGCCGCAGCGCTGGTGTGGGAGGTGCAACAGGTTTCATGCCATTGAGGCGTTTCCTGTCGGCCGGAGGTACGCGACTGCCTCACGCTGGGAGTGCTCTGGTCACTCTCAAGACTGATCCACCACCTGTTTTTGACAAAGTCATGAGCTCTGTATAGCGAAGATGTCTAGATAAGTCGAGCAGTGTTGCTCAAAAGATGCATGCACACGCCAGGGTGCGTCGAAGCACTGAATTTCAGGCATGCACTTTCTGGTGTTTGAAGTGAAAATTCTGATGGTGAAGCCTCACCTTGGCAAGTGCATGATTAGGACGCTTGCAACATTTGCATCGGAATAGCATGTTTGATGGCTTGTAAGTTACAGGGCAAGGTCACAGGTTGTAACCTTGCCTGCCCCGCTCTGAGCGGTTTGCATCGGACCTGCGGCAGGTCCTGCATGGCCAACCTCAAGACACAGCGCGCCAACGCTACGCGCAAGCGGCGGGCGCGCCTGGCCGGTGCAGCCTCGCCGGGGCGCGACGGCCACAACAGCGCTGCGCACCCAGCAGCCGCGCCCGCAGCTGAAGCTGCGCCCGCGGCAGCGCAGACACCTGTGCATGGCCAGGTCACCCAGGACAGCACTCCTGTGTTCCAGAGCTCGCGCGCCAGCGGCGACGCGGCGGTCACGCCGGCGCGCTCTGCTAAGCAGCATGCAATACCGCCCCTGCGGTCGCGCGCCAAGCGCGCCTGCGTCAGGAGTGCAGCAGCGAGGCGGCAGCGCAGCCGCGCAGCGGCCGATGATGTAGATGACACGTCTGGCTCGACTTCTGGCTCGCCATACAAGCCCAGCACTGCGGACGGCGCTCCCGAGCCTGGCGGCGCTGCCGGCGACGGCCCGCGTGCAGGTGGGGCATGCTGCCTGTCTCTGGCCAAGCATTTGATCTGAGAGTGCTGCCAAGCCTCGCCTTATAGTTTAAATATAATTTACAATGCTGCAGTGCAGATGTTAGCCTCGATCAAATGCATGCTGTTGTGCGGGCCACAGGTAGGCAGCATTAGCAGCCGTGCTGCCAACCCTGAGCATGCCGCCCCTGCCACGGCAGGTCCAGCCGCCAAGGCGCGCCGCAAGGCCGGCAAGCGGCGGGCGGCCGCGTGCGATGTGGCAGGTAACAGCGCCTATGACTGTGAAGCGCCGTCCGAGGGCAGGCACGGCAAGCGGCACAGGGCCGCGGCGGCCCGGGCGCGCGGCGGTGACGAGGGGGTCGTCGCGCGCGCGGCGCTGCGCGCGGCTGAGGCGGAGGCACGCTCTGCTGGTGCGGCGGTCGACGAGGGCGACGACGGAGGAGACGCGCGCGCGGCACTGCGCCGCGTGGGCGTGCGCAACGCGGACCCGCGCTTTGCGGCGGTGCTGGCGCATGAGCGCGCGGACTTTGCCAAGCAGGCGCGCTGCTTATGACATTGTGTGGTAGATTGATGAGTGCAGCAGCCTGCCCATGCACGGTGAGCCCGGCATACAGTGAGCCCACCGCACACTGCCATGCATGTGGGCAGCATGGGGCATGCCATGGTGAGCTTGGCTGACACGGCAAGCGTGCCCCACAGCGTGCCATGCCTTGCTGATCGGGCAACTCTGTCTAGGTTCACCAAGCACGCGCCGAGGGGCGCGCTGAGGCAGAGGCAGCAGCCGAGCAGCGCTTGGCTACGGCGCTGGCGCTCGAACGCGCGGGGCGTGACAAGCAGGTGCAGCTCATGCTATTTGTGCGGCAGTGCTGCATTGACCTGGCTCGATTCTAACGAGAGTGTCTGTGCGCCTGATGGTGGTGGGGACGGCATGCGAGCGTGCCAGCATGGGGCACTTGGAAGTGGAGCTCAGCTGCAGAGAAGGCAAGCCTGTCAAGTTTAGGTGTGCCACGCCTACCTGACAAAATGCTTTTGCCTAGGTGCACCAAGACCTCACTGAGGCGCGCGCTGAGGCGGAGGCAGCAGCCGAGCAGCGCTTTGCGGCGGCGCTGGCGCTCGAGCGCGCGGAGTTCATCAAGCAGGCACGCAGCCTGTCGCGCACGTGCGGCACTCAGCTGTACACAGCCTTAGCCTTCTTCCGCGGAGCTGATGCGTGGCACACTATTAATCACACAGCTTCACACGTGATTGACGTGGCAGCATGAAGCATTAGAAGTGAAAGTGGGCCGCGATGAGTGCAAGCGATCCTCCTCATGATGTGCATGCATTGCTGACTACGGAAGTCTGCCTAGGTGCTGCTCGCACGCACCGAGGCGCTGGACGAGGTGGAGGCGGCAGCTGCGCAGCGCTTTGCGGCGGCGCTGCCGCACGAGCGCGCGGAGCTTGACAAGCAGGTTGCGGCTCATGCCAGTGTGCGGCAGTGCGGCCAGTGCTGCGCTGCCCAGGCTTGGTTCTGCGGACTGTGGATGCGTCGGCTGATGGCTGACACGGCTGCGGGCGCCATGCGGGTGTGGCAGCATGGGCTACGAAGAAGCGGAGCTCAGCTGGTCTCGTGAAGTTAGGCTTGTCTTCCCGACGTGTGCCATGCGCTGCTGATCGGGCAAGTCTGCCTAGGTGGAGCAAGCGCGCGCCGAGGCGCGCGCCGAGGCGGAGGCAGCGGCCGAGCAGCGCTTGGCCACGGCGCTGGCGCTCCAGCGGGCGGAGCTTGTGAAGCAGGCGCGCAGCTGGCCGTGCATGTGTGGCACTGGGCTTTTCACAGCTCCAAGTGATGCTTTTGACAGCAGAGGGCATGTGGTGAGGTACATGAGCCGCAGTGAAGGCAAGCGCTTGTCCTACTCATACGCGCATGCTCTGCTGACCGAGGCACTGTGCCTAGGTGTTGCTCGTACGCACCGAGGCGCTCGATGAGGTGGGGGCAGCCGAGCAGCGCTTCGCCGCAGCGCTAGCGCATGAGCGTGCGGAGCTCGCCAAGCAGGCGCGCAGCTTGCTGTGCACGCGCGGCGCTTGGCTGGACTGCCCGAGCCTGGTTTCGCAAAGAGTGTGTGCGACAGATTGTGAGCGAGACTGTTGTGCGTGCTCTACGTTTGGCAGCATGGGACACGGGGTGGTGGAGCTCAGCTGGAGGCAAGCTTGTCTCTCCACAACATGCAGATGCTTGGCTAATTAAGCGCTACCCTCCGCCCAGGTGCACCAAGCGCGCGCCGAGGCGCGCGCCGAGGCAGAGGCGGCAGCCGAGCAGCGACTGGCCGCGCTGGACCAGGCGCGCCGCGAGGAGAGGGAGGCCGCCGTGCGCGCGGCCCTGGCGCTGGGCGCCCGGCGGGTGGGCGCTCATCCGCACGCAATCCCTCTCTGGCATGCCTCTCTATATATTTCCTCGACACACAGTGCGACAGACATGCCACCAATCCGCTACAGAGCGCGCCCGCCGGATGTCCCGGCCGTCTCATGGCTCGGCAGTGCATGCTGCAGGCTGCTGACAAGGGCACAGCCCGCCATGGACATGGCTGATTTACGGGTCTTCCCTGTTACAGCTGAGGACAATGCATCACGCCACGGCGCGGACACCGCATGTTCTGCTTTTGCTGGAGTGCAGCATTGATACCTGTGCCTGCGCCAGGGCCCGGAGACTGCGACAACGGTGGGGGACGCGCGGCTGCGCGCTGAGCCGGAGCCTCAGGCGCGCGCCGCTGCGGCCGCAGGCACTGAGGCCGACAGGGCCGCGCGCGAAAGCAACGCTATGCTGGCATGGGGTGCGGCGCAGCCGGGTGCGCAGCGGGAGGCTCGGGCAGGGCCCGCCGCGTCGGCGCGCTCCGCTGGACGCCATGGGGTGGCGCCCATGTGGGTGCCCGCCGAGCGCGGGCGCAGCGTCGGCGGCGAGGCGGCCGCGCCGCATTGGGATGCTGGGCACACAGGGGCGCCGGCACACGGCCAGCGCGGCGCGCGCGCGGGGGAGACAGGCCCGGCATACACCTTGTTCGGCGGTCCCGGGCGCACAGCGACCCCTGCGCCGCCGGCGCTCTATGCCCGTGCGGGCGCAATGTGGCCGATGATATAGGCTCGGGGCAAACCTGGCGCGGCGCGCACAGGCGGCAAGGCCGAGCGGCCGACGGCGGGGGCAATGCCGGCCTCCGCAGCAGCTATCTAGATGCATGTGAGGCCGGTTGCGGCGGCGGCCGCGACCGCGCGCGCGGTGGAGCAAGCTGTGTCCGGCAAGCCAGGGGCAGACGCGGACGCCTTGCAGCTTGCTGCTTCGAGCGCGCACACCGCGGTGAGCTGCTGCCGCGGCAAGCATTCCTGCGTAGGCTGGCGGCCTGCCCCCGCGCTGCAGGCGGGGCGCGCCAGCGACCTGGTCAGGTGCAAGCGCGGCGGGTGACGGCGCCCGCGCAGGCGCGCTCGACGGAGCGCGTGCGCGGCGGCCCGGGCGCCGCCATGCGGGGCTGCAGCAGCTTTCCATGCACTTGCGTGCCGGAGCGGCTGCGGGCAGGTGCATGTTGGGCCAGCTCTTGCCGGCCACTTGCATGGCTCAGTCATGCCGTCGTCACTGTGGGTCTTGCATGAGTGGGTTTGTTGCATCAGTAACCAAATCAGCCAGCTCTTGCCAGCCGGAGGGTCTCAGGCTGAATCTTTCAGCCCCTGTGGGCAAGCGCCTGGCCACCTGCTCAATGCATGCGAGCAAACAACTGCCAACCGCGTAGGTCCCGTCCTTACACAGTGCCATGCTGCCACCATGTGCAATGCATCATAGAACACTTGCCAGGGAGTTGGCTTTGTTTGTTGGTGTGGCTGTAAAGAGCTGGCTCATGCAGAGACTTTCTTGCCAGCTGCACGGGAGCAAGTCCGGGCTCTGGGCCAAGTTCGGCTGCTCAGGCGCCCAGCCCACACATGGGGCTGCCAGGCGGGTTTGAAGTTGAGACAAACAAAGTTGAGACAAACAAACTCATATCCGTAGTAAATAAGCTATTGACATCAACCGGCCCAGCATGTTTTGCTTCTATATTTATGTTCTGTTACCCCTAGCTACACCTCACAGCAAGTGAAGGCGCGATGAGCGAGCCTTTTCTTTTTCTTTTTCCCGAGCAATTCCCCTATGCGCTATGGTGTGCGCTCCGCCGGCAGTCGCCTGGCGAGCTGGACCTGTGCTTGTTGCCAAGTAACAAAGCTCCTGCGCCAAACAGCTCGCTGTCATCACAGAAGCGCCAGCGCCCTCAGCACTTGCGCCTCCTCCTTTGAAACAAGGACCTGCACCCGGTGCGCCTGTTTGCAGCCCTGGGCGGCTCAGCGCAGCCTTGCCTTGCCCAGCTCACGCTGAAACCAATGGCTCACCATCTCAAGAGTGGCGGGGCACTGAGGGCGCAGGCGGCCCAAAACCGTGCTGTACGTACTGTGATCAACGACACCGGCCTTTGCTGTGCGCCTGACGACCTCCAAGGCAGCGTAGCATGCGCCGCGCTCCATCTCACCTTGCATTGGCATATCGCATGGCGCCGCACAGCCACGCAACCATGCCTGTGCTTGAGGAGTGGCACGTAGGGCGCAATCGTCCCCACGCATGCGGCATGCCGGGCTGCATTGCGCAGCTCGTCACAAAGACACACCTGGAGGCCCGCCTGTGCGCTGCGCACATAAAATGGCCCGCGGTGCTGCGCGGCGGTGTGCCGCAGCGCTGGTGTGCGTGTTGCCACCGCTTTCACACGCTCGGAGCTTTTTCTGCCAGCGCAAGGTGGGCGCCTGCCTCGTGTTGGAATTGCACTGGTCATCCCCACTACTGTTGCATCTGTTTGTTGACTGTTGACAACTACCTGTCCCTGCTTGTGTAGGAGGCACAGCACAGCAGTTGTAAGGCAGGGTCATCTCGAGTGCAATACAATGCCCTTGTGCATGCGCACTGTATGGCAACGTGTTCTAGATAGCTCAAGCAGTGTTCCTTGGGAAAAGACAAAAGAAAAAAAAAAGCATGAGTCCGCTAGCATGCACACGCTCCAAAGTCAGAGGGAAGCTCTGCCTGATTGATGAAGCAATAACCATTGATGGTGAAGCCTTGGGAAGTGCATGGACAGGACGTTGCCACAGTTTTCTTTCCCATTTGGGGATGGGATCATGACACTAACCTGATGACCCTTGCATGCCCTTCTCTGAGCGCTTTGCATCGGCACTTGCGGCAGGACCTGCATGGCCAGCCTCAGGACAAAGCGCGAGCGCCACATACGAGAGCAGCGAGCGTCCGTGCAACCGCTCGCTGAGCATACCCGTAACATCAGCAGTGCAGCAGCGAGCCGCTCGCGCAGCCGCGCGGCGGCTGATGACGTAGCTGACACGTCTGGCTCAACTTCTGGCTCGTCATACGCCCCCAGCACTGCGGACGGCGCTCCCGAGCCTGGCGGCGCTGCTGGCACTGGTACGCATGCAGGGTGGGGCAAGCCATCTTGTGCTGTGCGGTGCTGCTGGCCCCCCAGGGCATAAAGGGCGGCAATTTGGGCTATAGTACATGCTGCCTGAGCGCGTCGGACCTCTGCTATGCGCCTTGACAGACAACGAGGGGCATGCAACAGGCGCACTTTGTCTCACTTGCATGCCGGCACGCAGGTGGCATGGCGTCGCGCAGCCGCAATGCGCTGCCGGTGTTTGAGGAGTGGTACGATGGAGCAGTGAGCGGCCAGCGCCCATGTAACGGCCCGCGCGCATGCGGCGTGGCGGGCTGCGCCGAGTTGCTTGTTAAAGTTTACCACATGCAGGCCCGCCTGTGCCCTGCGCACATGAAGTGCTCCGCGGTGCTGCGCCACGGCGTGCCGCAGCGCTGGTGTGGGCACTGCCGCAAATTTCATGCGCTGGAGGCGTTCAGCGGCAGCCGCAGGTACGCGCCTGCCGACCTCGCGCTGGGCTCACCCACAATCTGACTCCACAAAGGTATATACCCGTGCGCTCTACGTAGCGAGGTGCTCCAGTCAGTTTGAGCAGAGGCCCTGCTGAGTGCAAGAGGCAAACTGCGCCTTTGGCGTTACAGTTCCTGAGCTGTGTGCAAATGACCTGCGGCAGGTGCTGCATGGCCAGCCGCGAGGCGGCGCGCAAGGCAGTGCGCAAGCGCCCAACGCGCCTGGCCGCCGCATGGCCCACCGAGAGCAGAGCCGCCCGTGCGCACCCAGCAGCCGCGCCCGCAGTTGGAGCTGCGGCCGCGGCAGCAACCGCCCAGGCCACCCAGGACGCCACTCGAGTGGCGCAGCGCGGGCGCGCCGAAGGCGACGCGGCCGCTGCGCCGCCGCACCCTGCCGAAGAGTGTGAGGCAGCGCCCTTGTCGTCATTTGCTGCGCAAGCACGCGACGCCGCCGCCGCAGCAGCTGCAGGCGCCGCGCTGGCGCACTATGTTGAACAGCATGCGTCAGCGTCCATGTGGCTGCTGGGTGAGCA
>JAABUZ0100005533.1_pt1 | contig 16502 bp, 10 predicted proteins | sample 5562091 | NCBI WGS metagenome assembly JAABUZ01 (sample SAMN12813069, study PRJNA571459) | rock metagenome | isolation source: Antarctica rocks | place: Antarctica: Victoria Land, Linnaeus Terrace sud | collected 2015-12-21
GAAACCGCTTGGGCGCTGTCCTGTCCATGTCCATCGAGGAGAGTGGGAGGACAGTCCATTTCCCAGAAGCCCGTTTCTGGCCCGCCGAGCGCCACGAGGGCGAAGCCTGGTTCAGCAGAAACTGGCTTCGCTATTCCCGTTCTGTCGGCAGAGAGATCAACCGTCTTCATCCCCGCTTCGCTCTGCTTCAGAACTCCCACGATCTGCTCTTCCGTAAATCTCGCCCGTTTCATCTGTCTCCCTTTCCGCGGCTTGCCGCAGCTGGGAAACTTTAATTTCATCCTGATTCGTTTACGGGGGCAACGTCAGCTTCACCGCCTCCTTCATTATCGGTGGTCTCGAAAATGCATCTTCTCAGTAATGCTCGCTCGAGCTTTTTGCATGGCTTCGAGGAGTAGTGCAAGTTTCGCGTCGGTCATTCGCGTCGAGGGCCCTGTAAAACTGAAAGAAGCAAGCGGCTCTCCGGTTTCACCAAAAAGCGGGATGCCGATGCAGCGTACTCCCTCTACATTCTCTTGGTTGTCCAGTGCGTAACCTAGTTTTCGCACCTGCTCCAATTCGCGACGGAAACCATCTCGCGTGGTGATGGTGTACGCCGTAAACCTCGTCAGCTCCGTTAGCCGCAAGTACTCCTCGATATTCTCATCACCCATATGCGCCAAAATCGATTTCCCAATTGCTGAGCAGTAAATCGCATTGCGCCGATTGGGCAAATCCGCCACACGCAAAGGCTGAGAGCTCTCCAGCGTTTTCAGGTAAATCAGCTCAAAGTCCTGCAACTTTCCAAGGTTAACGTTCTCATTGAAGCGTATGAGCATTTCCTGCATATGCGGCTTGGCCACTTCCACTAACTCAAGGCGCCTTTCAGCTAGTTGTCCCAATTCCACGAACTTCGGGCCCAGGACAAAGCGCCCACTATCGTCCGATTTCTCCAGATAGGAGAGGCTCTCTAAAGACCGTAAGATTCGAAAAATTGAAACGCGCGAAACATTTGGATATAGCTTTTCCAAATTTGCATGAGTTAACCCGTTGGGATGCTCTCGAAAAGCTTCCAGAAGCTCGAAAGCTTTGATCAACATCGGAACCACATTCGCGTTCCCGCTTCTGCTAGCGGAGCTGGGCGCCTGGCTCCGTTTAGAAGATTTGGCCATGATTCTTACACCGCCATCTATTGTAGAGCCGGGCCGGTACTTTCTGTATCGGAGAGGAGCTACGCGATTTGACAAATGAAGCGGGGCAGTTATAATAAGATTCCCTTAAGGAACTACTGGTTCCCTATTGAAACAGAACCCTAAACAGGATGGCCAAATGAAATTTGCCCCCGCCTCTCTTCCCTACGGATTTATTCTTGGCCTGACGGCTCTCACAAACGCGTTCTCTGCTTCGAATGACAGGCCGGTTCTGCATGCGCGTGTGTACAACTCCGAATTTGCCGAAGGACGCGCCACGTTCAACGGGATGGGCATTGCCCATGACGGGACCATTTACTACGTCATCACGTCCGAAAGCTACAACGTAGCGGGACAGATGTTCTCTCTCGATCCGAAAACTCAGAAGATCGCTCATCTCGGCGATCTGACCGAGGTGGTCGGAGAAAAGAACGCCAAGGTGGTGGCTCAAGGCAAGAGCCACGTTACGTTCATCGAAGACAATGGGATGCTCTATTTTTCGACACATCTCGGTTATTACCACCACGTGAAAGGCGTCGAACGGGCTGGCCCACCGCCGAACGGATATCGTTCCTACCAAGGTGGACATTTCGTGTCGTACGACATGAAGACGCGCAAATTCACTGATTTGGCGACCGCGCCGGGTCAGGAGGGAATCATCACCATGAGTATGGATGTAAAGCGTGGGCGGCTTTATGGAATCACCTGGCCGACTGGTCACTTTCTTCGATATGACCTGAAGAGCAAGCAGCTCAAGGACCTCGGGACGTTGTTCCAGCAGGGTGAAGTCGGCGAGGGTCCCACGTATCGCACGATTTGCCGATCCATTGTGATCGACCCCCGAGACGGCTCAGCTTACTTCACCACTGGGGACGGCGTCATTCATCGGTACTGCTACGACAAGGATGCGATCGAAGATGTCGTCGGGGCGAATCTAAGGAAGGACTACTTCGGAGTTTACGATCCTTCTGCTCCTGGCTCGATGGCGTACAACTGGCGCAAGGCAGTTTGGGATCCATCGGAAAACGTGATTTATGGAGTGAATGGCGGCTCGGGTTATCTCTTCCGCTTCGATCCGCGGGCGTTATCAGTGGAAGTGCTTGATCGCCTTACCTCGGAGTCATCGAAGAAGACCGGCATGAGTGATCATTTCCGGTACGGCTACCTAGGTTTTGATCTCGGCCCCGATGGTCATACGCTCTACTACTTGACAGGAGCACCCAGCTTTAAAGATGGGAAAGTCGACAAGACTCAGGAAAACTTCGACCTGGTTACATACGACATTCCTAATCGAAAGTACGTCGACCATGGCCGCATCGTGTTCCAGAACGGCGATCATCCGCGAGATATCAATGCCATTGCCGTAGGTCTGGATGGCACGGTCTACACAATAGCTACCATCGGTCCGGGGAAGGATGCCCGGGCAGATCTGATCAGCGTGCACCCATAAGGCCGACCCACTGCTCAGCCAAGCTCAAACTAATCCATGTCCACGACTTCTAACGAGCTTCAGCTCGATATCCGAATCTTTCCTGACCCACGTGAAATGGCTGCTGCCGCGGCCGCACATGCCAGCGAGCTTCTCAAAGACAAACTAAGATCCCAAGACACAGTTCGTATCGTCGCGGCCACCGGCCAATCTCAAATTCCGTTCTTAGAGATCCTGACTGCCGATCGCACAATCGATTGGAATCGGGTCGAACTGTTTCATTTGGACGAGTATGTCGGTTTGGGCCCGGACCATCCGGCCAGTTTCGTCCGTTACATCAAAGAACGGATCATTGAACCGGTCGGCATCAAGCAATACCATTTGCTGGACGGCATGGGACGTGTCGATGATGTTATCTTAGCGGCCAGTCAAGCGATCGCAGAACGTCCCGTTGACATCTCATTTGTTGGTATTGGCGAAAACGCTCATCTGGCCTTCAACGATCCTCCAGCCGACTTTCAAACGGAAGTTCCGTTCATGCGAGTCATCCTGGATCAGGCCTGCCGTCAACAACAGGTAAATGAAGGTTGGTTCGCGAAGTTGGAAGATGTTCCGGAACACGCCATCACCATGTCCATTCGGCAAATTCTTAAGTCTGGTGCCATCATCTGCTCTGTCCCGGGTAAGCGCAAAGCCCAAGCGGTGCGGGCAATTCTAAGTGAGGCAATCTCGCCATTGGTTCCAGCATCGATCCTGAGAACCCATCCCGGAGTTGTGATTTATTTCGATTCCGATTCCGCGTCTCTGCTCAAGCGGTAGCCCTGAGCTGCGTCTGGGCCGCAATTCGTTTGTGTAAAGGTTGTGTCGCGAGTATAATAAGGTACTTAATTCGAAATAAGAGTTCCCCTATTGAAACACAACGTCGAAATGAGCAGCTTATGAGAAGCGCCATCAAAGTGGTCGTCACTGACTACATAGAGCCCGAACTGCTCTGGGAAACCCGAGAAGCCGAGAGACTTGGCCTTCATTTTGAAGCGCACCAGCTGAGCTGTGCCTCTGAAGCTGAGTTGGCTAACGTCACTAGCGACGCGGATGTCGTAATTGTCAATATGGCCCCGGTCACGGCGAGCCTGGTACGTACATGGCGCAACTGCAAGTTAGTGATCCGGCATGGCGTCGGATATGACAACGTCGACATGGAAGCGCTGACCGACCGCGGCATCCGTTTCAGTAATATCCCGGATTACTGCATTCAGGAAGTAGCGGAACAGGCCATCGCTCTTATCTTTAATCTGGTTCGTAAAGTCTCCTGGAGCCGTTCTGTTCTTGACGCATCCAGCAAGACCGGATTGTGGGATTTCGCTCCCGTTAAGCCGATCCATCGTTTACAAAGTCAGACGATTGGCATCATCGGTCTGGGGCGCATTGGCTCGGCCGTTTACCGCGGCCTTTCGGCCTTTGGTTCGAAGTGCCTCGTCTGCGATCCTCTACTTTCCCCAAAGCGGGCCGCCGAACTCAACATTCATCTGTTGCCCTTTGAAGATGTTCTGCGGCAAGCAGACCTCATCACGCTACACGCGCCGCTCAATGCCCAAACTCGGAATTTTATGAATGAGTCCTCGCTGGCGCTTATGAAGTCAAGCGCGTACCTCGTGAACACCGCTCGAGCCGGTCTTGTTGACCAGACTGCCTTATACGAAGCCCTTCGAGAAAAACGCCTTGCGGGGGCTGCTCTCGATGTTTTTGAAACTGAGCCGCCACGTCCCGCTGACCCTCTTTTCACTTTGGATAACGTAATCCTGACGCCCCATCTGTCTTGGTACTCGGTCGAAGCCGACGAAGAGATCCGCCGTAAGATATTCGATCAGGTGCTCCGCTACCGTGAGGGTCTCGATCCGTTGAACTGGCTCAACGAAGCTGAACTGCGAAGCCGAGTGTCCGTCGGCAGCGGGGTGTCACGATGATGGCTGCAGATGCCGAAGCAAGGTCCCAATTTGCTCACGTGGAGGGGCCGCTGCCGGGACCGCGCTCAAAGGAGTTGATTGACCGCTGGCACAAAGCAGAGGCACAGTGCACAGGATTTCAGGCACCTGTCGTTTGGGAGAGTGCTTCCGGTGTCCGGGTCATCGATGTTGACGGCAATCGCTATCTCGATTGGACGTCAGGCGTTCTAGTCACCAATATCGGCCACTGCCATCCGGATCTGGTCAACGCCGTTCAGCAGGCCAGCAAAAAGCTCCTGAACAACTACGAGTGTCCTACGGAAGCCCGTGTTGTCGCGGCAGAAAAGCTTGTTTCAATTCTGCCGTCGTTCCTGGATAAGGTCTTTTTCCTTTCGACTGGCAGTGAGGCTACCGAAGCCTGCGTCCGCATTATGAAACGCAAGTCTGGGAAATTTGAAATCCTGAGTTTCTATGGTGGTTTCCATGGACGCACCTCCGCTGCAGCGAGCGCCGGTGGACTCGCAGGTCCCAAGAAAGGATACGGCCCCACAGTACCCGGCTCAATTCGCGTACCTTTCCCCTATTGCTATCGCTGTCCATTCGGTGCACGGCCAGAGTCGTGTGGCAAGCTCTGCCTGAACTTCATGGAAGACGCTGTCAAGGCGAACAGTACCGGCAGCTTAGCAGGCGTAATTGTAGAACCTTATCTTGGTGCCGCCGGATTCATCTTCCCTCCTGAGGGATGGCTGACAGAATTGCAGTCTTGGTTGCGCAGCCACGATCTGCTCTTCACGTTAGACGAGGTCCAGTCCTCCTTCGGGCGTACCGGCAAGGTGTTTGCCATGGAATGGGAAGGATTGACTCCCGATCTGGTGTCGCTCGGTAAGGGTATCGGTAGCGGTGTCCCGGTTTCCGCTGTGGCGTCTCGCAGCGATGTCATCGGCGTTCTGGCATCCGGCGAATTAAGCAGTACCAATGGTGGCAATCCGGTTGCTTCTGCGGCAGTGATTGCCGTCATCGGTGTGATGCGGCGCGAAAAGCTCGCCGAAAACGCTCTACGAATGGGCGAAATCCTCAAGCCGCGCCTTCTGGCGCTTATGGAAAAAAGCCCTTATGTTGGCGACGTGCGCGGCAAGGGTCTCGTCTTCGGTGTCGAGCTGGTGAAAGACAAGAAGACCAAAGAACCTGCTCCTGAGTTGACAAAAAAGCTCATCCATCTGGCCGCCGAGAGCGGTCTGTTAATCGGCTCCGTCGGCATATTCGGCAACGTAATCCGCGTTGCGCCTCCTCTCGTGATCAATGAGCTGGAACTCCACGAAACACTCGACATCTTTGCAAGAGCTCTGGCGCAACTTTAATGACTAGCCTCACGACAACTCGGCAATCACACGAGATTCGCTCGGTTGTGAATTCTGTCCTCCCCGACATCAAAGGCTTTCTTTGCGATCTAATCCGTTGCCCGTCACTTCCCGGCAATGAAGCCGAGGCTATAGCGTATGCGACCAGCCGATTTGCTGATCTCGTCCAGGTAGACAAGGTCGATCTCAGCAACTCGCTTCGCGAAGATCCTGATTACTCCGATCCACTCCCCGGGCTCTCTTACGACGGTCGCTCAAATCTTCGCCTGCGTCTAGGGGGAACGGGTGGGGGCCAATCCCTTCTGTTCAACACACACCTGGACGTTGTGCCTCCTTCGGAAGGGCAGCTTCGGCCATTTGATCCTATTGTTGAAGACGGCATTGTGTTCGGCCGTGGTGCCTGTGATGCGAAAGGCCAGGCAGCGGTTATCTACGGAGTCTTCGCTTGTCTCCGGCAGATGGATTCTCTTCTGCGAGGGGACGTTCTCGCCCACCTCGTTGTTGAAGAGGAAGTAGGCGGCAACGGAACCCTCGCCATGATACGACGCGGCGAAGAAGCCGACGCTTGCATTGTCTTGGAACCGACAGAGGGACGGATTCTTTCGTCGGTGCGTGGCGCCGTATGGTTCCGAGTCACCTGCACCGGCACCCCTGGGCACAGTGGCCGTGCCGGAGATACGGTCAGTGCGCTGAAACTGGCGATACGTGTGATCGAGGTTCTGGAGCGCTATCACGCCAGCCTTTTGGCTTCATCAAAAGGCATTCGCTTTTTTGACGAATTTAAGAATCCCATGCCGCTCACTCTGGGCAAACTGGCAGCAGGCAACTGGCCATCCACTGCGCCGGCCCAAGCAACGGTCGAAGGCGTCTTGGGTTTTCTGCCGAATAAAACTCGTCAGGAAGTGATGAACGAAATGAAGAAAGCTATCTTGCATTGTGGAGATCCTTGGCTTCGAGATCACTTCACGCTCGAGTTCATGTACCGGCATGATTCTCACGTTCTCGATCCTGAACACGCTCTAGTTCGCGAACTCCAGGCGGCTTGCCGGCAATCGGGTGCTTCCGGTGAAGTTGCTGCTATGACGGCTTCTTGCGACTCCTGGTTCTACAACAACCAGTTGAGTATTCCCACCGTGGTCTTCGGGCCGGGCAGCCTTCGCTTCGCCCATTCGAATGAAGAGCAGATCGACCTCGAATCCATCGCCACGGCAACAACAGCACTGGTAGCCCTCACCCTTAACTGGTGTAACGCAAATGCCGACTGCTGAACATCTGCTCATGCCTCTGAGTATGCCAAAGTTGTTCTGCCGCCAACGTCGCCAGCCCAGTATAAATCAATCCGCTACTGAACTCTGGCGAGAAGAATAAGGACCATGAACGAAAAATTGCGCATCGGAGTCATTGGCCTTGGGATCATCGGCGAGCAGTACGTCCGTATCTTCCAGAGTCACGCCCAATCGCAAGTGATCGCGGTCGCTACGCGGACTGTCGAAAAGGCCAAGGTAATCGCGGAAAAATATAACGTCGAACACGCCTGCGCAAGTTGGGCAGACATGATTTCTATGCCCGACGTAGATGCCGTTTGCGTCGTCACACCCGACAGCCTTCATTACGAATTTGCTCGTGCTGCTTTGGAAGCTGGCAAGCATGTACTGATTGAAAAGCCCATGACCACGGACCTCAAAGAGGCTGACGCTCTAGTCGAACTAGCCCGCAAGACCAATCTCAAAGTGCAGGTCGCGTTCAATCATCGCTGGATTGCTTCCTACTATCAGGGTCACCTCGCCATCCAGGCGGGCTCCATTGGTCGGCCAGTCATGGCTTTTGCTCGCAAGAACGATCGCATTTTTGTCGCTACTGACTACATCAATTGGGCCGCCCAAACAACACCTGCTTGGTTCTTGAGCAGCCATGATATTGACCTTGTCCGCTGGTATTTCGCCAGCGAACCGGTTGAGGCGCGCGCCTGGGGGGTGAAGCGTGTACTAGCAGCACGGGGGATTGATACGTACGATGCAATCCAGGCCCAGGTGCGATTCGAAAGCGGGGCTATCGCCACTTTCGAATCTAGTTGGATCTACCCGAATACCTTTCCGACGCTCGTCGATTCTTTCGTTGAAGTGATCGGCGAGCATGGCCACTTGCACTTTGATCGAAAGCGCGAAAGCGTTGAGCTCAGTACCAATGAATCTTTCACTTATCCGCGCGGCTTCTTGCTCACCGAGATCTTCGGAACCTTGCGGGGAGCTTCGCCTTCATGTCTCACCGATTTCGTTTCTTGCGTGCTTGAAGACCGCAAGCCCTCGGTGGATGCTGTCGACGGCAGACAGGTAACCGCTACTCTGGCCGCCATTCACCAATCCTTGCAAAGCGGAACAACTGTACCGGTCGTCCAATTAAACGAAGGCGAAAACACGGGGGAGAACTCTCAGTCATGACTCCGAAGCTTTACCTTGCTGACCAGATCGTGATCGTAGGTTACTTCTTGCTTCTAGCGAGTGTCGGCTTCTATTTCTGGCGCCGCATGAAGCGCGTGGCCGATCTGTTTACGGGCGGCAACAATATTCCCTGGTGGCTCGCCGGCGTCTCCTTCTACTTGACTTCGTTCAGTGCGTTTACATTCATCGGCTATTCGGAACTCGCTTATCGCTACGGTTTTGTTTCCGTTGTCCTCACATGGGCATTCGCTTCCGCGATGCTCTTCGGCACCATCTTCCTCGCCAAGCCGTGGCGCCGTGCGCGCATCATCAGCCCGATCGAATTTCTCGAAGCTCGCTACAGCACTCAAATCCGGCAGACGCTAGCTTGGGCCGGTCTTCCTCTAAAGCTGGTCGACGATGGTCTCAAAATCTATGCCACAGGAATCTTCGTTTCCATCGGACTTGGGTATGACTTGCAGACCAGCGTCGTCGTATGTGGCATTGTCATGTCGCTATACACCTTTATGGGCGGTCTTTGGGCTGTCGTCATTACTGATTACGTACAGTTCGTCATTTTAAATTGCGGTGTCTGCGTTCTGTTCCCCCTGGTCTTCTCCCATATGGGTGGGCTCTTGAATGGATTAAAAATTCTTTCGCGCCAGTCGCCCGGCTTCCTCGCTCCTTTTCACTACCCTCTTTCGTTCAAGTATGTCGCCGCTTTTTATGTTCTGGCGTTACTCAGCTTCAACGGAAATTGGGCGTCGGCGCAAAAATTCTACAGCGTCCGCAATGAGCGGGAAGCCCGAAAAGCCGGTGTGCTGGCGACATTCTTAAAGTTACTTGGCCCTGTCTTGTTCCTGCTGCCTGCAATGGCTGCGCGCAATCTCATGCCGGAACTACTGCAGCCTCCGAACTCGCCGCAGTATACCTATGCTGCGCTTTCAGTGAAATACTTGCCTGCCGGCTTGCTCGGTTTGATGATCGCCGCCATGTTTTCGGCCACAATGTCGACTCTGAGCGGTGATTTCAATGTGATTGCCAGCGTTCTGACGGAAGACGTCTACCGGCGCTTATTCCATCCTCAAGCGTCACAACGCAGGCTCCTTCTAGTTGGCCGAATCGCCACGCTATTGGTCGGCGGAGCGACGGTTGGGATCGGCGTCATCCTCGTGAACAGCACTAAGGGCGGACTATTCGAGATCATGGTTACGCTCTTCAATCTATTCGTGGGGCCCATGCTAATTCCCATGCTGGTTGGGCTATTAAGCCGGCGTGTGACTTGGCGCGGAGCCGCCGCTGGAATCACCTGCGGCTTCCTCTGTTCGTTCTCGCTCTACCTTTACAAGATTCTCGTCTTGGCCAAGCAACCTGGCATCGATCCCATGTGGCTCCGCTACAGCTTTGAAGCGTACAGCATCTTCGCAAATGCCGGCATTACGCTGCTAGCAATCACCGTTACAACTCTGGTTGAACGGCCCACGTCATTGGAGCGATCCAGAATCGGCTCCTTCTTCGCTCGTATCGATACGCCGATCTCAACTGAGAAGGAACGTGCAGTCGATCCCGGCTCTGTCATCTCTCCTCTACCCATCATTGGTTGGATCACCATCGGTGTTGCCCTACTTTTGCTGATCGCCGCCGCAACGCTCGGAGGTAGTCCCGGCCGTTCCATCGATATTGGAATGGGTATTTTTCTCTCGCTCGTCGGCGTTGGTTTCCACCTTCTGAATCGCACCCTGTTTCGGGCGGGGAGTTCGTCGGTCTTAGTCCCAGAAGAAAGCGTGCAACGCTCATGAGGCTCATCACACGTTTCTGCCGAGTTGGATGCCAGACGGTTCTTGCGTTTGGGGTGTCAGCTATCAGTCTCGGAGCTGCCGAAAAACCAGTTGTTCAATCGCTGGAGATGCAAGAAGACTTCAGCGGCAACAGTCTTGGGCAATGGGCGAGCTATCCGCCTGTGCAAGATATCGGCTACGATCCTTCGCTGAGCCCCACGAAAGATTACGGCGCTCCAGGTGGGCGGTCGCTCATGCGTATTGCTCGCCCTGCAAGTCCTGGCGTATTGAACTTCGGCTTCATCAAGAAGTTGGATGCGCTAGCTGCTGGCCCCGTGCGCTTTTCATTCTCATATCGCCTAAAGCCAGCTGAACCCGGTTCGACAGTCGAGATTGCAATTGCCGGTGGCGACGGACATCGCTACGTATCCGAAATCAACGTCACTTCAGGCAAGGCTTGGTCGCCAGCGACGGTCAACTTCAACGAGATTCCAGCGGGAACTAGTCTGCAAGCCATCTCGGTTACTGCTCATCTCCGAAACGCAGATCCGGACATCGATTATCGTTTTCTCATCGATGACATCACCTTGAGCGCAGCACGAGCCGCGCGGTTTACTTTGGTTACGCCGAAGGGTGTTGTGGTTGAGCCCTGGCGCCCGATCGTCAGCACATCCACATACTCGCCTGGTGAAACCCTGGCGCTTTCGGCCACTGCTCCCGTGGAGCTTTCAAAGGCGAGTTACACGATCAAAGATCAGGACGGCCACAGCGTCAAAACAGGCGATCTGACCTTGACTAATGGGGCTTGGAGCATTAGTTCCGCCTACGTTGTTCGTCAGTCTGACCCCACCGGTGTCTGGCATGCCGAAATCCGAGGGACCACGGCTGACGGACAGAGTGTTTTTACCGACCTGCGATTCCTGGTCCGTCCGCCTCGTGTCTCTGTCCATCCTCGCCTGTTCTTCTCTGCCTCTGAAAAAGCGACACTCTCAGCTCGAACACATGACCCGCGATTCGCATCTTCCTGGAACAACTTAGTTTCGCTTGCCTCGGAATCTCGCAATACAGGCGACCTGGCAAACGGCGCAGACATGTTCGCTCTTCTTGATCCTGTTTATTTGCTGCCTACTTGGCGTGGTTACATGACCACGGTGGGTCGTGCGAGCAATCGTATCGAAAACAACGCGTTGATCTCCTATGTTGCTGACGACGCTCAGGCTCATGAGGCCGCCAAGAAAGCCATGCTTGAAATCGCGTCCTGGAACACGTGGATTCCTCCGTGGTTCGAAGCGCATGGTCAACACACGTACTATCCGGCTGGCGAACTAGCTGCCGACGTTTCACTCGCCTATGACGTTCTGTATGACGATCTTTCTCCATCGGAGCGCAACGTGGTGAAGCGCGCGCTCGTCGAGAAAGGATCGAAAGCGACATACCGCGAATATGTTCTCGACAATCGTCTGATGGCCAACACGAGCAATTGGATTGGGCACACAGTGGGTGGTGCAATCGTCAGCACTCTCGCCGTGTTTGAGCGTGATGATGATCCCGAACTGAACATTTATTTGGGCGGACTGCTGATGAAGTTTGAAGACCATCTTGCTGCCAGTTATCTTTCGGACGGTAGTTACGGGGAAGGCATCAGCTATCAGGAGTTCGATCTCAAAACCTCCGGTCTTGCTCTTGTTGCGCTGAACCGTTTTCTCGGGATTGATTACTGGAGCCGAACTCACGTTAAAGACTCACTCGGGTACCCGCTTTATGCGCTCGCGAATCCCAGTCATGACACGCTCGACATGGGCGACAGTCACGGGCCGACTGCGTATAGCGTCGCGCCTCTGGTCCAACATTCCTCCGATCCCACAACTCATTGGTACTACGATCAGTTCGGACACCGTTCCATCTCTGATTTCCTGTTCCCGCCCGAGCCTGACCAGGCTGCGGCTCCGCCGAATGCCGTCTCCCGCTATTTTGATCAAAAGGGGAATGTTCTATTCCGCACGGGATGGAAGCCCGACGATACGGTCTTTCTCTTTCGCGCAGGTCCAAACTTTAATCACAATCACGGAGATCAGGGTGCATTCCTCCTAAGGGCTTTCGGCGAGCCACTTGCGGTGGAAGGTGGCTACGCTGATTACTACAACGATCCTTACTATCAAACTTATTTCTCGCAAGCATCCGGCCACAATACGGTCTTAGTGGACGGTGATCCAGCCAGCCAGGACATCGCCGATACGCCTCAATTTCTAGCGTTTAATCACTTTCCCCGAATCACTGATGTCGTAACAACGGAGGGCTATGACTCAGTAGGCAGCGAACTGGCGAACGTCTATAAAGGGCGCCTGAAAAGCTACGCCCGCCGAATCGCGTTTTTGAAGCCGCATTATATGGTCATCTTCGACGACCTGGCTACCAACCAATCGCCTTCTACGTTCGAATGGCTACTTCACGTCAACGACCGCGACCATCTTCATGCACAGGCCCAAAGCGCCATTTTTCAAGGCAAGAATGCCTCAATGGGCATCCGTGCGCTCGAACCCGATACCGCCAGTATCCAGGTGAAGAATGGATACTTACCGCACTCCATCTTCTCCACTGCCGCTCCCAAAGAAGTGCCGGCTCAACCAGGCATTCTTGATATAAGTTCGGGCCCCTCATTGAACTCTACGCAGTTCCTCGTCCTACTCTCTCTTTCGCGTAATCCAGAAGAGGCCTCAGGTCTTAGTTCCAAGGCTCAGAAAATTTCTGGTGGGGGCTGTGTAGGGGTTCGCCTGGATGATAACGTCATCCTGTTTCGCAAGAGAGCCTTCCCTATGGCAAGCTGTGCCGGTTGGCGTACGGATGCCGAACAGTGGAGTGCCGCGAGTTTGCTTGTTTCAGGACAGCTTGTCACTTCGCTTGCTCGCGACGGAAAGACTCTATTCTTGAGTGACCACAAGGTCACGTTCGTAGCGCGTCAATCTCAAGGATCGGTAGAGCTATCAATCGATGCGGCTCAGCCGTCGACCGTGCGCTATCACCTTGGTTTTGTTCCCGCCAGTTCGACGAATGCCCGCTACAACCCCGCGGACGGGACCATTCAATTGGAGGTTCCCACAGGTCATCGCCAATTCATCTTTGCCGGCCGAGGATCGCATTGAAGCCTATTTTATCGGTGATGACCGGTGCCTCTTTGCTAGTTGTCCATTCGCTTATGGCCGAGCAGCTCTCGTCCTACACCATTCGACGGACATCCACACCAATCGCAATCGACGCAAAGCTTGATGAACCGGCATGGCAAAAAGCCCCCTTGGTTGGCGACTTTTTTTTCAACTGGTGGACTGAAGGCGAGAAAGAGAAAACCGATGTTCGGATACTCTGGGACGACACGAATCTCTACATCGCGTATTTCTGTCATGACAAGCACATCTCTGCCTACGTCACTCAACGGCACGGCCCTGTTTCCAAGGATGATGCTGTGGAAGTATTCATCAGCCCCAATCCAAACAGGCTGAACAACTATTACACCTTTGAGATTAATGCAATCGGCACCATGCTGAATCGCTGCAAAGCGGACTGGTGGACTGGCGGTCCAACCTGGGATCCCACAGGCGTCGAATACCGCACTTCGTTCCAGGATTTGGCGGTTCGCGAAGAGTTGCCCAATGACAGGGAATGGATTGTTGAGCTAGCCATACCGTTCGCAAACTTCGCTCGTGATGCGACTCACACGCCACCGCGAGATGGAGATACTTGGCGTCTCAATTTGTATCGCACCGGCGGCATCACCAATCGCCAGGACAGCTCGTGGTCGCCCATCCCTCCCGGCCCGCATAGCTTCCATCGCCCAGAGTCTTTCGGAGTTGTACAGTTTTCAAACCATGAATAAGGAGTTCCATGAGCAAAGTCTCACTTATACCCGCCTCCCTGTTAGAGCGGTTCTTCTTTGCGCTCTGCCTTGTCGCACTGCTAATGTTCGTTTCCCTTCCTTCAAAAGCGCAGGAGGTCACTGCCGCAGTGAACGGAGTAGTTACTGATCCCTCGGGGGCTGCCGTACCAAGTGCCAAGGTCACCGTGAAGGATTTAGATCGCGGAACCGTTTGGCCGACCACTACCAACGGTGCCGGAGCGTACAACTTCCCCAGGCTTCCCATCGGGCGTTACGAAGTCCGTGTTGAGACTTCCGGCTTTCAATCAGCAGTTCAATCGTCAATTGAACTCCAGCTAAATCAAACCGCTAAGCTCGATTTTCAACTGCAAGTCGGGAGCGTAAACCAAACCGTCGAGGTAACAACCGCTGCACCGGTTCTTCAGACAGAGTCAACTCAACTCGGTACGGTTATCGATGCACGTACCAACACTCAGTTGCCGTTGGCGACCCGCAACTATGTCCAACTCACCCTGCTCGGTCCCGGTTCCGTTCATCCCAACCCGCAGGGTTTTGAAAACGGTCAAACTACGGGCAGCGGTGCACGTCCTTATATCAACGGAAACCGAGAGCAATCGAACAATTTCCTCCTCGACGGTGTCGACAACAACCAAGTCTCCGACAACACGGTTGGATATGCGCCAAGTCCCGACGCAATTCAGGAATTCAATTTGATTTCGCAGAACGCCTCAGCCGAATTCGGCAGCTTCATGGGGGGCATCGTCAGCACATCTATCAAGTCCGGAAGCAATGCCTTCCACGGTGATTTATTCGAATTCTTCCGTAATGATAAGTTAAACGCTAATCAATGGTCGAATAACTTCAATGGCACGAAGCGTGCCCTGCTGCGATGGAATGAATTCGGCGCGACGCTTGGTGGCCCTATCAAAAAAGACAAGCTTTTCTTTTTCGTCGATTACCAAGGCGAGCGGTTCGATACGCCCGCAAGCACCAGCGGCTTAACCGTCCTAACTGCTCTAGAGCGCCAAGGCAACTTTTCTCAGCTACTCGCTCAGGGAATTCAACTGTACTACCCCGGTACAGGCCTGCATGGCACCGGCACCAGAACACCTATCGCCGGTAACATTATTCCCACCGCAATGCTGAGCCGCGCGGCTCTTGCGATCGTTAACTCCTCCTATTACCCGTCTCCCACTAACGGGAAGCTCGTCAACAACACTACGAACACGGTGCAAACTCAAACGAATGCTGATCAGGGTGATGCCAAGGTCGATTGGGCTCCTTCCGAAAAGGATCATATCTTCGGTCGTTATTCCCAAAGCAGTTTGGGCGTTCCCACTACAAATAGTCAGCCTTTGCTCTACAACACCTTTGTGAACAACCCTACCCACAACGGGGTTCTGGATTGGACGCGTACCATTTCCCCTTCGCTCGTAAATGATGTCCGTATCGGTGCGAATTACGTCGTCATCAATAATGGCGCAACCACGAGCTTGCCGAACCTAAACCAGACCTTCGGCATATCGAGCATTCCGTCGAATATTCTCTCCAGTATGACGTTTTCGGCAAACACTTACGCCAGCAATATCGGTAACGCGAACAATTACACCTTGCGGCCCGATCTTGTCATGCAATATGGCGACACCCTGATTCTGACGAAGGGTTCCCATGTCATGCATATGGGGTTCACGGGTGTCCGGGAACGTGTTGACACGTTCTACGCCGGCAACAACGGACTGTCCGGCACTTTCACGTTCAACGGACAGTACAGCGGCCGTGCAGAGTCGGATTTCCTCATCGGTCTTCCCTCAACCATCGGTAGCGGTGCGCAAGGTGGAACCTGGGGGCAGCGTGGGAATGTGTTCTCCGGTTATTTCCAAGATGATTGGCGCGTGACACCAAAGCTCACCCTGAATTTGGGTCTCCGGTACGAACTTCACACCCCGTGGGTGGAAGTCGAGGATCGCCAAACGAATTTTTCGCTGTTCTCTGGCGTTGTGGAACAACCTGGCGTGAACGGCAACAGTCGCGCCTTATATGACACCTATAACGGAATTGGAAACTGGCAGCCTCGTATTGGGATTGCTTGGACTCCGTTCGACAACAAAACAGTCATCCGAGCGGCCTACACGCTCTCCTCTTACCTGGAAGGGACCGGTACCAATCTTCGTCTCACAATCAACCCACCATTCTCTTCCGAACACAGTGCAGATTACACTGCACTGGCAACACCTTCGAGTACTCTTGACCAGGGTTTTTCAACCATTCTCTTGCCGAACTCTTGTACACAGGCTGGACTCACATCGTATTCGGCATCTTGCTACTCGGGCGTCACGCTTAGGATTTGGGATCCGAACGTTCGGCCGGCGGAATCGAATCAGTGGAACTTCACCTTACAGCATCAGCTCAGCAATAGCATGACCTTGCAGGCCGGCTATGTCGGTCAGAAGGTAACTCACCTGATGGTGCCTATGCCCTATCTGCAGAAGCGTCTGCTACCGGATGGAACGGTAGTGCCCAGTGCCTACCTTTCGGGCAAT
>JAABUZ0100005534.1_pt1 | contig 16499 bp, 13 predicted proteins | sample 5562091 | NCBI WGS metagenome assembly JAABUZ01 (sample SAMN12813069, study PRJNA571459) | rock metagenome | isolation source: Antarctica rocks | place: Antarctica: Victoria Land, Linnaeus Terrace sud | collected 2015-12-21
GCCCCACGCCATCGGCCGTGTCGACGCTCCCGTAGAGGTCCTGCAGCAGCAGGGTCGGATCGCCCGAGCCATATAAGGACGAGGCGCGCCAGCCGAGCAGCGCCTGCGCCGCGCCGAGGCGCGCGTCCGCGCGCGTCGTAAACAGTGTCGCCCCGCCCTCGCCGAAGCGCCCCGTCAGCACCACGCGCCCGACGCCCGTACTGAGGACATAGCTGGGGAGCGGCAGCGGCGCGAAGAGTTGCCAGGCCAGGGAGCGTCCATCGGGCGACGGCGCGACCGACCACACCGTCTCGCCAAGAGACAGGTCGGGCGTGCGGATGCCGGAGCCGCGGCCGAAACGGTCGACCGCGGCGAAGGTCGAGGCCGCCACGTTGGCCTCGTAGAGCAGGCGTCCGTCGGGCAGGAGTTGCGGCCGCACTGTCGCGCTCACCGGTAGCGTCGCCACGAGGACCGCCCCGCTGCCATCGGGGTAGGCGGCGTAGACGCGCGGGCCGTTCTGGTAGTAGACTGGGGGCAGCAGCGCGGACGGCGCCGGCGTGGGCGCGGCCGTCGGGGACGCGGTCGGCGTCCCAACCTGTATGGTGAAGCCCGCGGCCGGGGTAGCGGCGCGCGTGGCCGCGGACGCGTTGGGACGTCCGGCGCGCGCCTGTGGTAATGATACAGACAAGAACAGGGCGCCTGTGGCGAGGGAAACGACAGCTATACGATGAATCATCTGGAAAGGGACGCTCTCAATCATCGGCGGCAATATCGCTACGATAATAGCGGTCGGTGAACGTGATGCGTTCGGCGTTGCGGTAGGCGGCGGCGCGCGCCTGCGCCACCGTATCGCCCAGCGCGGCGACGGTGAGCACACGGCCGCCCGCCGTGATGGTGCGGCTGTAGGGGTCGCCAACGGCCTGGCGGGCCTGGCGGTCGATGCGCGCGCCACGGTTGCGCCCGAACCCGAACATGGCGAATCCTCCCACGCGCTCGCGCTTCTGCGGCTCCGGCGCCACCGTCGTCCCCTTCATATAAGGATCGCGCGTGGCGCCGTGGAACACGGTCACGCCCTTCTCCACCTCTTCAAGTCCCAGGATACCGTACCCCGTCTCCATAGGGCCAGGGTAGCCGCCCGAGGCCACCACCACGGCGCAGCAGGCCTGGGGGCGCCAGACCGGCGTGACCTCGGCCAGCGTCCCCTCCGTGACGGCGAAGAGCAGCGGTAGGAGCGGGCTCCGCAGGCGCGGCAGGAGGCACTGCGTCTCGGGATCGCCCAGGCGCGCGTTGAACTCAAGCGCGCGCGGACCTTCGGCGGTGAGCATCAGCCCCGCATAGAGGAAGCCGCGGTAGGGCGCGCCCTCGGCGTCCAGCCCCCGCACGGCCGGCTCCAGGATCTCCCGCCGCACCTGGTCAAGCAACTCATCGGTGGCCATGCGCGGCGGCGAATAGGCGCCCATACCGCCGGTCATCGGGCCGGCATTACCGTCGCCGAGGCGCTTATAGTCGTGGGCGGCAGGCAGGGGCAGCACGGTGGTCCCGTCGGTGAGAGCGATCACCGAGAGTTCCGTCCCGCGCAGGAACTCCTCGACCACGACGCGCGCGCCGGCCCCGCCGGGCAGGGCGGCCAGCGCGTCCAGCGCCGCCGCGGCCGCGGCGGGCGTCGCGGCCACGACGACACCCTTACCTGCCGTCAGGCCGTCGGCCTTGATCACGACCGGGTAATCGTCCAGCGCGCGCGCGCGGGTGTAGCGGCGCGCCGCCTCCACGTCGTCGAAAAGCTCGAAGGCGGCGGTGGGGATGCCGTGCCGCGCCATGAAACCCTTGGCGAAGACCTTACTACTCTCGATGCGCGCGGCGGCGGCGCGCGGGCCGACGATGCGCAGGCCGCGCGCGGCGAAGAGGTCGGCGACACCGGCGGCGAGCGCCGCCTCGGGCCCGACCACAGTCAGGTCGATCTTATTATCTTCGGCCCACGCGGCCAGCCCCTCGGCGTCGTCGGCATCGATAGCCACGTTGCCGGCGATGCGGCCGGTCCCGGCGTTGCCGGGGGCGCAGTACAGGTCGCGCGCCACGGGCTCCTGGGCGAGCTTCCAGACCAGGGCGTGCTCGCGCGCGCCCGAACCAATCACAAGCACTTTCATAAAGATCAGTATACGGGGCGCGACGCGCTTACCGGGAGCGCCGGCTCAGGGTCTGTGAAAAGTCCTGAGAGCGCGGGCGTCTCGCCCGTCCCCGTACCCACTGGGAGCGCGGACGTCTCGTCCGCCCCGGTGTCCGGTGGGATGAGCGCCTGACGGGTGGCGACGCGCCGGCCCTGCGGGGATGGCCGGCCCACGCCTGCGGACGCCAGGGCGGGCGAGACGCCCGCGCTCCCAGTGGGAGCCGCCGACTTTTCACAGACACTAGGCGCCGGCTGCTCACCCAGCGCAAGACCGCGCCGTTCACCGACAAAGCCCTGCGGCCATTGCAGCGACGCCTGTAACGATAATGACGCAGCGCTATGTTGCACTAAAACTGACCGGGTTACGAAATCTGTATCCTCTCAAAAAGTTGGGGGCAGGTATATTGAGGCCACTGAGTCGGGGCCTGACGGAGCGTGCGTATGCTGGATGATGTGGATCTGAGCGGGATCGCGGACCCCGAGGCACGGCGCATCCTGGACCTGCTGCGCAACGTGATTGAGGGGCAAGCGGGCGAGATCGCGACGCTGTGGGCGGAGAACCAACGGCTGCGCGATGAGCACAACCGGCTCAAAGGGGAGCAGGGCGCGCCGACGATCGTGCCGTCCAAACGCGTGGCCGCTGATCATGCCAGCGAGCGCGAACGCCGTGCGGAGCGCCGGGCACGTCTCCGCGTGGACAAGCGCTCCCTGCTCCACATCGACCGGACCGAGGAGCGGGCGGTGGACCCGGCGCTGCTGCCGCCCGACGCGGAGCGCAAGGGGTATACGGTCGATAGTTGAGCGTTGGCCTCCTCATATGAGCGCTGTGATCATTTGCTCCGCGTGCTCGGCGTCCTTGCGTGCTCCCAGACGCTGGAAGATAGCCAGCGCCGCTCCTAGCCGCGCGCGTGCTCGCTCCGGCTCGCCCTTCTGGACGTGCAACCGACCGTACGCGTGGAGCAGGCGGCCCTCGGCGTAGGGGTAGCCCATCCCGCGCGCCATAGCCAGGGCTTCCGCGAGCGTCTGCTCCGCCTCCGCCCAGCACTCCTCGCGGGTTTCGATCATGGCTCGCACCCACAGGGCGTCAACGAGCCGGGCGCGGGCGTTCTCGGCCTGGGCGTGCGTGATGGCCTGTGCGATCACGGTTCGACTCCGTGCCACGTCGCCGAGGTCCAGGTAGGCCCAGGCTAGCCGGGGCCGGACCAGCCACATATTGAGATCATGAGCTTCCACCTGGGCAACCAGCGGGGCGAGGCGCGCCCGCGCCGCGGCGGGACGACCCTGTAGCACGTCGAGTTCAGCCAAGAAGCTCTGCGCGATCTGGATCGCCTGCAGATCGCCTATGCGGGTGGCCAGCGCGACGCTCTCCTCGAGGTAGCGGGCGGCCGCCTCCCACTCCCCCTGAGCCAGGTGCAGGAAACCGAGCACGCCGAGCGGATAGGGGGCCTCGTCGGATGTGCCGATGTCCTGGCTGATTGCCAGGGCGCGCTCGGCGATCTGCCGCCCCGTCCTCCACTCGCCCTGTACGTAGGTCAGCCACCCACGATGCATGAGGACATGGACCATGGCCGCTGGGTCTCCCAGGCGCTCCACTGCCTTGATGGCCCGCCTATTGCAGGACCACGCCCGCTCGAACTCGCCCCGCATCAGGTGACAGACGGCGAGGTTTTGCCGGCTTCTCTGGACGATATCGAGCGCGCCGAGCGCGTCGCCTTGGGCGAGCGCCTCTTCCAACACCAGCAATGCCTCCCGCAAGCGCCCCATAAACGTGAGCACAGCCCCGCGCTGCAGCAGGGCACGGGCCAGCAGCCGGTTGTCGCCCAGGCTCCGGGCTACCGCTTCCTCCTGCTCCGCCGCCGCCAGGGCTTCGGTCCGCCGACCAACGGAGATCAACAGACGGGCGTGCGCGTAATGCACGGCCTCTAACGCGAGCGAGGGGCCGCGTGTCGCCAGCGGCTCGACGCGCGCCTCGACCGCCCGTAAGCCCTCCACGTATGATCCCCTGTTCTTGTGCGTGAGCCCGAGCTGCGCCCCGACCCGTCCGTCGCCCTCTACATCTCCCACTGCCTGGTAGAGGTGGGCTGCCCGCTCCAACGCCTCCAGCGCAGCGCCGTAGCGCGCGACCGTGAACAGCACTCCACCCAACCGCTCCAACGCCAGGGCCTCCCTCGTCCGGTCCCCGACCTCGCACGCCACCCCCAGCGCCGTGCGGTCGTGCCGCTCCGCCTCGGCATACGCAAACACCCGTTCCGCCTGCTGCCCGGCCAGCAGGACATAGGGCAGAGCGCGCTCGCCCTCATCGGCCTCCAGAAAGTGCCAGGCCGCCTCCGCCGCGCGCCGCTCCCGCTCCCGCGCTGGCAGGCGCTCCAGCGCCGCGCCCGCTGCCCGATGCAGCCGCCGCTTCCGGCGCGCCGGCGCCTCCTCGTAGAGCGCCTGCTGCGTCAGCGCATGGCTGAAGGCATAGGTGTCCCGGCCGGCCTCCCGCACCAGCCCCGCGTCCCCCGCCGCCTCCAGCGCCGCCTCGACCTCCTCCTCCCCCCGATCGCCCAGCGCCTGCAAGGTGTCGAAGTCAAAGAGTTGTCCGAGCACGCTCGCCTCACGCAGCACCTCCTGCGCCGTCGCCGGCAGCCGTGACAGGCGCTCGCCGATCGCGGAGCGCACGCTCTCCGGGACGATGATCTCCGTCACCGCGCGCCGCTCCCACCGCTCCCACCGCTCCTTTCCCCGGTACACGTCCCCCCGTTCCACCAAGGCGCGCAGCACCTCCTGCGTGAAGAACGGGTTGCCCTCGGTGTGCCGGTACAGCAGCGCCGCGAACTCCTCCGAGACTACTTCCCCCAGGGCCGCGGCCAGGAGCGCGGCTGTGCCCGCCTGGTCCAGCCGCCGCACCGGGACACGCTCGGCTAGTCCCTCGCGCTGCATCTCGCGCAGCGTGCGCTCCAGCGAGTGCTGCCGTCCCACCTGCACGTCGCGGTAGGCGCCCAGTAGCAGCACGCGGTGACCGCGCGTCTGCCGGGCCAGGTATGCGAAGAGATCGAGACTGGCGCTGTCCGCCCAGTGCAGGTCGTCCAGGAGCAGCGCCACCGGCGCCGCGGCCGCGACGACGCGCATGAAGTCCGCGACCGCCCGGAACACCCGCGTCTGCCCCTCCCGGCTCTCGGTCGACGCGGGAGCAACGCCGCCCAGTTGATCGGGGAGCAGGCGCCCGAGATACGGCCAGCGCCGCGCCGCTGTATTACGAATGGCCACCGGCGCCGCCGTGTAGAGCAGGGCTAACGCCTCGAGGAAAGGATACCAGGGCACAGCGACATCGGACTCGTAGCACCGTCCCGTGACGATCAGGAAGCCGCGCGCCTGGAGTTGCAGCGCGGCCTCTTGCGCCAGCCGGGTCTTGCCGATGCCCGGTTCGCCCACCAGCAGCGCCAGGCGCCCGCTCCCGCCGGCCACGGCTGCCATGAGGGCGTCGAGGCGGGCCCATTCGCTGGCGCGGGCGACCAGTGGGCCGGCCGGCGCCGCGCCGAGGAAGCCACCGACCGGCAGCGCCGACCCCGACGCGGTCGCGTCGCCCTCCTTCGGCGTCAGGAAAGGGGTGGACGCCGCGTCGCGTGGCGGGCGCGCGGCAGCGAGGAAGGCGGCACGCTCCCCTGGCTCGAGCGTGAGGGCCTCCGCCAGCAGGCGGACGGTGTCCCGATAGGGCCGCTGCCGCCGGCCCCGCTCCAGGTCGCTGACGGCCCGTAGGCTAAGGCGCGCTCGTTCGGCCAACTCCTCCTGCGTCAGCCCGGCGACCAGGCGATACCGTTTGAGGAGGTCGCCGAAGAGGAGAACGAAGGCCTATCAGGCGGATCTGCGCGCGACACGGGACGGGGATCGCCTCGCCCGGAGTGCGCGTACCGGGGCATCCGACAGCCCCAACCCGCGCCTGGTGCTGTCCCTACGACGCCTCGGCAGCGCGCTGCGCGCGCTGCTCCGGCGAGGACATACGGCCCCTGGCCGCCTCGCCTGACGCCCCCGCCGGCACTGGGAGCGCGGACGCCGGGGCGGACGAGCAGCGCAGCGAGCGTCCGCGCTCCCAGTGGCGGTCCCCCCGAGACGTCTGCGCGCTAACGAAAAGTCGCGGCTCCCAGAGCCGACGGGGCGGGCGAGACGCCCGCAGTCCCAGGACTTTTCACAGACCCTACGTGTACCGGCGCCATCGAGCGCGCTTCACCCTGTACACTGAACTCTAGACGCCCATATTTCCTCAAGCTTTGTGGAGACACGCCTGTTGCTGCTGGAACGCCTGACCCTCGACCACTATCGCAACTACACACGCCTGGAAGCGCGGTTCGGGGAAGGCGTGATTGTCCTGCAAGGACCCAACGCGCAGGGCAAGACGAACTTACTCGAAGCGATCTACCTGCTCGCCACTACCAAATCGGCGCGCACGCGCACGGACGCCGACCTCATCACCTGGGGCGCGCCCGACCCATTCTCACCCACCGCGTTCGCGCGCATCACGGCGCATGTGGCGCGCGACAGGGGTCCGGTCGACGTGGAGATCTTGATCCAGGATCTGTCCGGCGCGTCCGCGGCCGATCGTGTTCTGGCCGATGGGCGTGGCTCCGGTAACAGTAGCGGCGGGCGTCGGGTAGCCGTGCCCATCGGCGCCGGTCAGAGCGCGCGCAAGCGCTTCAAGGTCAACGGTGTGCCGCGCCGCGCCGGCGAAGTGTTGGGGCAGGTCAACGCCGTGCTGTTCGCGCCCGCCGACGTCGCCATCGTGGATGGCTCGCCCTCGGCGCGCCGCCGCTACCTCGACGTCATCCTCTGCCAGACGCATCCCTCGTACTATCGCGCTCTGCAAAGCTACAACAAGGTATTGGTGCAGCGCAACAGCCTCCTGCGGGGGATACGTGACCGCGTGCAGCCGCCCGAAACGCTCGCCTTCTGGGATGGCAAGCTGGTCGAGTACGGCGCGACGGTGGTGGTGCAGCGCGCCGAGGCGCTGGCCTACCTCGCCGACGCCGCGGCCACGCAGTACGGGCGCGTCAGCGGCGGGCGTGAGCGCCTGGACGTGGCCTACCTCTCGTCGATCCCGTTGGAGGGCGCGGCCGCGACGCGGGGGGTACGCGAGACGTTCGAGGCCGAACTGGCGGCGCAGCGCGCGCGGGAGATCGGGGCCGGCGTCTCGCTGGCGGGGCCGCACCGCGACGACATCGGCCTGGCGGTCGGCGGCGTCGACGTCACGCAGTTCGGCTCGCGCGGGCAGCAGCGCTCGGTGGCGCTGGCCCTCAAGCTGGCCGAGCTGGCCTACATCCGCCGTGAGACGGGCGAGTGGCCCATCCTACTGCTCGACGACGCCACCTCTGAACTCGACGCGCCACGCCGCGCGGCCGTGCTAGAACTCACGCGTGAGATCCCGCAGGTCTTCCTCACCACCGCCGAGCCGGACTACCTCGCCGGTCTCGTGGGCCGCGCCCCGCAAGTGTGGCAGGTCGAGGATGGCGCGCTCAGCGCCATATCGTAACGTGGAGCATGCGTAGCCGCCAACGCACACGCATGGAGCGCAAAGACATCGTAGCAATCTACCTACCGCGGCGCTTGATACGTCTGCGCGCCGGCCCTGCCAAGGACTGTTGTCAGCTCCTCTGGTGTGAGCAGCACGGTGGTCTTGATGTCTTTGAGGTGGCCGGGCGCGGCGAGGCTGAGGCTTATGGCCGCGGCCGTCTGGTCGTCCGGGGCCTCGATGAGGCCGATGATATCGTGCTCGCCGAAGGCGTGGTACAGGCCGTGAAATGCGCCGCCCAATCCCTCTACCAGTGTGCGGACGCCTTCGGTGCGATTCTGCGGATTCTTGAGCAGCGTGGTCCACGCGTCTGCGCGTAGGATGCCTGGATCAGATAGTAGGGCATCGTTTCATCCTCTCTTGTCGGTCGCTCTTATGCATGTCGTTCCGTATGGTGGCGCTCCGCGCGGGCGGGCAGCGCGCTTCCACTATACTGTACCGCGCCTTGGGCTGTCCACCGTCAGCCCTGCCTGCGAGACAAGCCTCCCATACGACGACCGAGGCTCTGGAAACCCTATACTGCAAGTACATAGAAGAGATGGGGCAACGAAAACAGCAGGAGGGACGGCCGGTGAGCGTTCACAGCGAGTATAAGGGCGCCTATGCCCTGCTGCACGACGATGAAGAGGAGGATCTGGTGGGATCGGACTGGCATCAGCGGGCCATCATCAGCCTGTACAACAGCCTGAACGATCTCGCTGCCAACACGGGACAACCCTGGCACGTCGGCAATCAGTTGCCGCTGGCGGCATGGAAGCCGAATGGCGACCCGTGGAGCCCCAGCCCCGACATCATGATCTATCCCGACGCGGGTCCTACCAAACGCGATGGGATGTCGGCGCGCGACGATGGGCTACCCGCGCTCATCGTCGAGGTCGCCAGCCCATCAACCTGGCGCTACGACGTCGACGCTGTCGCGGGCAAGGCGGCGGGCTACCTCGCCCTGGACGTGCCAGAGTATCTGGTCTTCGACCCCACCGGGCGCTTCCTGCGGCCGCCGTGCCGCGCCTGGCGCCTCGTGGGAGGTGTGGCGCGCCCATGGCAGCCTGAGCCCGACGGGCGCTACATGAGCCACGCGCTCAGCATCGCCTTGAGCCCCGATGGCGATTTATTGCGGGTCTGCGACAGCCAGAATCGCCCCATCCCCTATGACTATGAGAAGGCGCAAATACTCGCAACGCAAGCGCAAGAACTCCACGCGCGGGCGCAAGAACTCCACGCGCGGGCGCAAGAACTCCACGCGCGGGCGCAAGAACTCCACGCGCGGGCGCAAGAACTCCACGCGCGGAACTGGCGCACTTGCGCGCTCAAGCCCCGTCGCCGTCCCCCGCTAGTGATGACGAAACGGCTACATCCTGAATACGTGGGGGCGTGCTCACGGCCACAATCGCGTATTCCCTGGGCAGCGTAGCCAGCCGCCGGCATCTTGCCGGCACGCCGTAGCACGCACTTCGCGGTCACCGAGCAGCCAGCCTGACGGCGCCGGTATGCCGGCAGTCCCAGGAGGAAAGACGCCCTTCGCCTATGGGCGAAGGGCGTGGCGGGAGGCGGTTTCTAACTCTCGAGCGACTTGACGTCCTCATCGCTGAGCTTGATCGCCGCCGCAGCGATATTCTCCTCCAGGTGCGCGACCGAGGAGGTGCCGGGGATCGGCAGCATCACCGGCGAGCGCTGCAGCAGCCAGGCCAGCGCGATCTGCTGCTGCGTGACGTTGTGACGCTTGGCGATCTGGTCAAGCGGCCCGCCCTCGCGGGTCTCCGGCCCTCCGCCAATTGGGGCCCAGGGAATGAAGCCAATGCCCTCACGCGTGCACTCGTCGAGGACGCCCTGTGAATCGCGGTCGGTGGTGTTATAGCGGTTCTGCACCGACACGATGGGCACGATGGCGCGCGCCTTATTGAGTTGCTCGACATCGACGTTGGAGAGCCCGGCATGGCGGATCTTGCCCTCTTTTTGTAGGTCGGCCAGCGCGCCGGCCGACTCCTCGAAGGGCACGTCGGGGTCCGGGCGGTGGAGCTGATAGAGGTCGATGCGCTCCAGGCGTAGCCGCTTCAGGCTACCCTCGATCGCCTCGCGCAGGTGCTGGGGGTGGCCGTTGGGGTACCAATTGTTGGGGCCGCCGCGCAACTGCCCGCCCTTGGTGGCGATGATGAGGCCCTGAGGGTAGGGGTAGAGTGCCTCGCCGATCAGGCGCTCGGAGACATCGGGACCGTAGGAGTCCGCCGTGTCGATGAAGTTGACGCCAAGCTCGACGGCCCGGCGCAACACGGCCTTGGCCTCGTTCGCGTCCTTGGGCTCGCCCCAGATGCCCTTGCCGGTCAGGCGCATCGCTCCGAAGCCCAGGCGGTTGATCGTCAAGTCCCCGCCAAGGGTGAACGCGCCGGCTGCGGCGGCGTTAAGGGGTGTGCTGGTCGTTGTCATAAGAAGCCTCTCCTTGATTGATTGTCTCGATCGGGGTATTTATAACCGTTCGCTGGTTGACACGCCGGGGGTATCCTCGTCAGCGTGTCATGTAGATGAATGGTGCAAGACGTGTGCCTCATCGTGCGCCTCGCCCTTGACAATGTGGTCTCTCTCCTCACCCCCCCGCCCCCTCTCTTAGGGGTAGGTCTAACACAGTGCCATAGTAATCATGGGCGGCAAAACGTGATGATAAGTCGTTCTGTGGCCCCATGAAGGGGCACTATCCCCTTCGACCCGCCTAATTTGCTCGGATAATTCTATGGCACTATGGCTAACCTACCCCTGAAAGCCCCGCCCCCTCCGGGGGAGCCTGGGGAGATGCCTCCCCCCAACCCCCCGCCATACACACATCGCGGGCGTCACAGTGTTTGGTGATGGGATATTACTACAGCCCGCCGCTATCCACGCGCCGCGTCTGTCACACCAGCGGCGTCCGCTAGCACTGACTCGCTCACCAGTACCTGCTCCACTATCGGCCACATGGTCTTTTGGGCGGGGGTCTGGGGGGAGGCCTCTCCCCAGGCTCCCCCGGAGGGGGCGGGGGGGCGAAGAAGGAAGGGGCGAGGGGGCGAGGAGCAGAGAGGGGGACGTAGCGTCGAACATGCTACAATGCCTGCGATTGCCCCTATCAGTTGAAGCTGCATCATCTCAACGCTACATTACAATGCTTTTATCCCACCTACGCTCCGCTCTGACGGACGCCACGCTTGTCGAAGCGCCCAACGCTGGGGCGACAGAGATCACGGGGATCGCCTACGACTCGCGCGCCGTCGCGCCCGGCGACCTCTTCGTGGCCCTGCCCGGTGTCCACGTCGACGGCCACCGCTACATCGAGGCGGCCATGACCCAGGGCGCTTCCGCCGTGCTCTGCCAGTATCCACCCGGCGGCGATCCGCCCGTGCCCCACCTGCTCGTGCCCGACACGCGCGCGGCCATGGCCGATGTCGCGGCGCGCTTCTATGGCGACCCATCGGAGCGCCTCAACGTCGTCGGCGTAACCGGGACCGACGGCAAGACGACGACGAGCTTCCTGCTGCACGCCGTACTGCAGGGCACGGGGCGCCGCGCCGCGCTTATCTCCACGGTGGCGTTCCGCATTGGGGACCGCGAAGAATACAACGCCTCGCGCCAGACCACGCCCGAGTCGCCCGATGTGCAGCGCCTGCTGGCCGAGGCCGTGGCGGCCGGCTGTACCCACGCCGTGGTCGAGTCCTCCAGCCACGCGCTCATGCTCGACCGTCTGCGCCACTGCCACATCGACGCGGGCGTGTTCACGAACCTGACGCCCGAGCACCTCGACTTCCACGGCACGCTCGACGACTATCGCGCGGCCAAGGCGCGCCTCTTCCAGTCGCTGGGGCAAGGCGGCCACAAGAAGGATGTTCCCGCAGCCGCCATCCTCAACCGCGACGACGCGAGCTACGATGCGATGCGCGCGGCCAGCGCCGCGCCGATTGTGTCATATGGCCTGAGCGTCGAGAGCGACGTGCGCGCGCATGACCTCGATGTCTCGGTGGACGGCATCCGCTTCCGCGCGACAACGCCCGCCGGCGAGATCGCGGTGCGCAGCCCTATGATCGGGCGCTTCAACGTGTACAACCTGCTGGCCGCGTTGGCCTACGCCTATGCGCAAGGGATAGCGTTGGAGGATGCGGCCGCAGCGTTGAGCGCGGCGCCTGGCGTGCCGGGCCGCATGCGGCGGGTCGAGGCGGGGCAGCCCTTCACGATCGTGGTCGACTACGCGCACACAGCGGATAGTCTAACCAAGGTGCTCGACGAGTTGCGCGCGGTCACACGCGGACGCCTCATCGCCGTCTTCGGCGCGGCGGGCGAGCGCGACCGCGGCAAGCGCGCGCCGATGGGCCGCGCCGCCGCCGAGCGCTGCGATCTCGTCGTGCTGACCGACGAAGACCCGCGCCTGGAGGACCGCCTGGCCATCATCGAGGAGATCGCCGCCGGGGCGCGCGCTGCCGGGGGGCGCGAGGGCGACACCCTGCTGATCCGCCCCGACCGGCGCGACGCCGTACGCGCGGCCGTGGCAGCGGCGCGGGCGGGCGACACGATCCTGCTAGCCGGCAAGGGGCACGAGAGTTGCATCATCGTCGGTACGGAAAAAGTACCGTGGGACGAGGAAGACGAGGCGCGCGCCGCCGTCGCCGCCCTGAAAGTTGGGCTTTAGATGGAAACGCCGGCCCTATCCACACCAGCCATGCCGCTGACACGGAAGCCGCAGCCATCCGTGCGCGCGACCCTCATCTACAACCCCAAGGCCGGACGCCAGCACGGCGACCTCGCGGCGGTGCGGTCCTTTCTCGTCGCGCATGGCTGGACGGTGCGCGACGAGCAGACGGCGCGGGCGGGCGACGCGACGCCCCTCGCGCGCGCCGCCGCCGCGCGCGGGGACGACGTGGTCGTGGTAGCGGGCGGCGATGGGACGATCAACGAGGCCATCCAGGGGCTGGCTGGTTCGACGACGGCGCTGGGCGTCCTGCCCATGGGCACCACCAATGTGTGGGCGCGTGAGGTCGGGTTGCCCACCAACCCTGTCGCCGCCGCGCGGACGCTCGTCGACGGCGCCCGCCACGTCGTCGACCTTGGCCGCGTCGGCGGCCGCTACTTCCTGTTGATGGCCGGCCTGGGCTTCGACGGCGCGGTCACCAGCGCCGTCGATTTGCGCCTGAAGCGCGTGATTGGACGCGGAGCGTACGCCGTCGCCATCGCGCGACAGGCGCTGGGCTATCAGGGCCCCGAGGTCACGCTGGAGATGGACGACGCCACGGTGCGCGGCGCGCTGTTGCTAGCCATCGTGGGCAACACGCGCCTCTACGGCGGCAGTTTCGCTATGACGGCCGGCGCGGTCGCCGACGACGGGCTGCTCGACGTCGTCGTCTTCCCCGGCCGCCACCTATGGCAGGCCGCGCCGCGCCTGCTGCCTTTCCTGCTTGGGCGCCCGAGTCCGTCCTACTATCGTACGCGCCGCCTGCGCGTCACCGTCACGTCGGGCGTGGCGGCGCCGGAGCGTATCTTGCCCGTCCAGGTCGACGGCGACCACGCCGGCGTAGCGCGCGAGATAGTCGTCGCGCCCGGCGCGTTGCGCGTCATAGTGCCGCGCGACACACGTTCGCCGATCTTTAGCCGGCCGCCCCTACCGGCGGCGGCCCCTCATACTGGAGAAACTCATGCGACCTAACCCGTTCGCCCTCGGCGCACTATGCGTCGCCCTTGCCTGCGCTATCTTATTGGTTACCCGCGTCGCGCCCACCACGCTCGGGACGGGCGTGTCCGTGGCGCGCCCACTACCAGCGGCCACCACTGTCCCCGTCGTGGCGGCGCCTCACCCTGCCACGCTGCCGGCGCATCCCTGGCGCGAGGCCCGCGTGCGCCTCACGGGGTTGATCGGTCTGGCCGGGCGCGCCGGCGCGAACGCGCGCCCGGCGGTGACGGGCACGGCGACGCGCCTGTCGCGCTGGACGGCCGGGCGCGCCGCCGCCGCGCGGCAGAGTGTGACGGCCGCCCTGGGGACGACGCGAACGCGGGCCGGCGGCGTGGCAGGCGCGCTGGCGCAAGCCGGCGCGCGGCTGCAAGCCGACCGGAGCCGGGCCGCGGCGATGCTACACACATCGCTGCGGCGCGCCGGTATCGGCATACAGAATCGCGCGCGCGCATTATTTAGCGCGATAAGGACGGTGCCATGGAGCCGGTAGCGCGGACTAGCAAAGGGTTCGTCGAAGCCGGCGCGGACACGACGCCCCAACTCGGGTTGGACGCCATTTGCGCGGCGCTGGGGCTCGATCCTTTCGCGGGGTTGCTGCAAATCATCGACGCGCGGCAGGCCCTGGCGTTGGATGCCGCGGCGGGCGGCGAGGCCTTGCAGACGCGCTGGGTCGGACCGTCGATTCGGCTGCTGGACGCGCAGGTTCCGCTCATCGTCGCCCTGCGCGCCGGCCCCACCGATTCACCCGATCCGTCGATGCGCCCGCGCATGGTCGATTTGCTGGCGACGCGCTACCCCGTCACGCACCCCGTCGCCTTGGTACGTGGCGAAACGGACGGGCCGGAGACGATGGCGCTCTCGCTGGGTGAGATGGCGTCCTTACCCGACGACGCGCGGTACGACGCGCTCTACCTGCCGCCGCTCGACCCGCTCGACGACCTGCGCGCGCCCAACACGCTCGGCTACATCACGGCGCGGCTACGCGCGCCTGGCGGCTGCCCCTGGGACCGCGAGCAGACGCCGGCGTCGCTCACCCCCTACATGCTTGAAGAGGCGCACGAGGCGGTCGACGCCATCGAGCGCGGCGACGTAGCCGATACGGTCGAGGAGCTAGGCGACGTGCTGTTGCAGGTCGTGCTGCACAGCCAACTGGCCGAAGAAGAGGGGCGCTTTAACCTCGCCGACATCGCCGCCGAGGTCAACGCCAAGCTGGTGCGCCGCCACCCGCACGTCTTCGGCGACGTCTCGGTCAGCGGTTCCTCCGATGTGCTGCGCAACTGGGAGAGCATCAAGCGCGCCGAGAAGGGCGCGAAACGCACGTCGGTACTCGACGGTGTCCCGCCGGCGCTGCCCGCGCTGTTGCTGGCGCAGACGATCGGGCGCAAGGCGGCCAAGGTCGGCTTCGACTGGCCCGATGTGGCGGGGACGCTGGACAAAGTGCGCGAGGAGCTCGACGAGATTGCGTCCGCCGCGAACGAGGAGGAGCGCCGCGAGGAGGTGGGCGACCTATTCTTCGCGCTCACCTCGGTCTGCCGCCACCTGGGCGTCGACGCCGAGCAGTCCCTGCGTGCGGCCACGCGCAAGTTCGAGGCGCGCTTCCGCCACGTCGAGGCGCTCGCCCGCGCGCGCACCCTCGACCTCTCAGCGCTGGACATCGACGCGCTCGAGGCGCTGTGGCAAGAAGCCAAGGCAACGTCGTCGACTGGCGCGTGATTCGACAAAGGAGTTGCATTATACTGTCACTAGCAAAGACAAGGAGATGACGTGATGGCGGCACAACCTCAGACGACAGCAGAGGAAGATCCCGAGACGATAACCGGGCACGAGATGACACGCGCGGAGGCGCGCGAGTTCTTCGATGGACAAGCGCGCGCCTGGCTGGGCATGAGCGGCGAGGAGTTTATGCGCGCGTGGGACGCCGGTGAGTTTGACGCTCCTCCTGAGCGGACCGAGGTCACGAATGTAGCCCTGCTGTTGCCTCTTGTCCGCTAGAACGGCACGCCAAGCGCTGGAGGACGTAACCCAGCGTCTGCAGCGGTCAATGAGCTGCGTTAGCCCCATGGTTTTGGGTTACGGGTCCGCGGCTTCGGACGTGTATGTGGTAGCTCCACGTAATCAGAAGCCGGGGGAGCGTTATGTCCGTTTGCCTGGTGGTAGCAGCCTCAACTTCTCGGTGAACTATCGCGCCCTCCATGCATCCGATAGGCGTACGCGGACCGCGACCATAGCGTCCTATCGCTATGGTCTTTACGATCGCGATGGTCGCGAGGTTCTATCATACCATTGGCATCCTGACACCTATAGCCACATGACCACGCCGCATCTGCACCTCGGCGGCGGCGTAGCCGCCTGGCGTCCCGATGTCGCCAAAGCGCACATACCAACAGGCTACGTTACGCTGGAGGCTGTAGCGACAAGAATAATGAGGAGAGTTATGAAAGTCACAGGCTTCAGCCACGTCACGATCGACGTGCGCGATCTGCCGGCCTCGCTGCTCTTCTACGTCGATCTGCTCGGCATGCGGCTCGTCCATCGCGGCGAGCACGATGTCTACCTGGAGTGGGGTGCGGCGTGGCTCTGCCTGCAGGAGCGGGAGCAGGAAAACGACGCGGCGCCCGGACAAGAGCCGACGTGGGGCGTCGATCACGTCGCGTTCCACATCGACCAAGCGGACTTCGACGCGGCCCCGTCCAACGGGGCCTTGGCTGGAGCGTCAATTTTCTCGACCCCGATGGCGTGCAGCTGGAGTTGCACACTTCGACGCTGGCCGAGCGCATGACCGTATGGTCCTGACGTAGGCGCCTGCGTGGCTATGACACTGACGAGCGGACAAAACAAAGAGGGCGGCGGCACGTCGTACGTGTCGCCGCCCTCTTCATGGCTGGGGAACAGGGATTCGAACCCCGGTTGACTGATCCAGAGTCAGCTGTCCTACCACTAGACGATTCCCCACTGTGGATGTGGAAGGGGACACCCCGCTTCCACCGATAACTATACCGCAGCGCGCGGCGCGGCGCAAGGCGTCGCGACTATTTTGGGTGCACCACGAAATAGTGGAGCGAGCGAGAACACGGGCACAGGCGGTACCCTCCGAAGAGGGCACGGGCGCGGAAGACGCCGAGAGCGTGCCCGAGGAG
>JAABUZ0100005538.1_pt1 | contig 16496 bp, 18 predicted proteins | sample 5562091 | NCBI WGS metagenome assembly JAABUZ01 (sample SAMN12813069, study PRJNA571459) | rock metagenome | isolation source: Antarctica rocks | place: Antarctica: Victoria Land, Linnaeus Terrace sud | collected 2015-12-21
GCGCAGCTCGGCGAACTCGCTCGACGGGTAGCGCCCGTCGAGCATGTCGAGGACGCTCTCGAACACCGGGCGCGAGAGCTCCGCGTAGGAGTGCGTGCGGGTCACGAGCGCGTAGAGCTCGTCGACGGGGAGCGGCTCCTCCACCGCGGCCATCGCGATGATCTGTTGAGCGAGCACGTCGAGCGCGTTGCGGGGCACCACCGTCGGCTCGATCGCGCCGTCGCGCATCCGCCTGGCCACTACCGCGCACTCGAGGAGGTCGCCACGGAACTTGGGGAAGATGCGCCCCTTGGACACGTCCCCGACGGAGTGCCCGGCGCGGCCGATGCGCTGAAGTCCGCGCGCGACCGACTTGGGCGACTCGACCTGGAGCACGAGGTCGACCGCACCCATGTCGATGCCGAGCTCGAGCGATGAGGTGGCCACCAGGCAGGGCAGCTCCCCCCCCTTGAGGAGCTCCTCGACCACGAGCCGCTCCTCCCGCGCGAGCGAGCCGTGGTGCGCGCGGGCGATCTCGCTGTCGGCCAGCTCGTTCAGGCGGAGCGCCAGTCGCTCCGCCGCGCGACGGTTGTTCACGAAGATGATCGTCGAGCGGTGCTCCTGCACGAGCTTCAGCAGCTCGGGATAGATCGCGGGCCAGATCGAGCGGCGGGTCGCCTCGCCTCCCTCGAGTGGGTCGAGCGGATCGCCGCCGTTCGCGTCCGGCTCCACCATTGACTCGACGGGGACGTGGATCTTCAGGTCGAGCTCCTTGCGGACTCCCGTGTCGACGATGCGGCACCGGCGGTGCGGCCCGACCATGAAACGCCCGACCTCCTCCAGCGGGTTCTGGGTGGCGGAGAGGCCGATCCGCTGCACCGGTCGGCCGGCGACCGCCTCGAGCCGCTCGAGCGTGAGCGCGAGATGGGCGCCGCGCTTGGTGCCCGCGACGGCGTGGATCTCGTCGACGATGCACCACTCGGCGCTGCGCAGCATCTCGCGCGCCTGTGAGGTGAGCATGAGGTAGAGCGACTCGGGCGTCGTGATGAGCACGTCGGGCGGGTTGCGCAGCATCGCCGCGCGCTCCTTCTGCGGCGTGTCACCGGTGCGGATCCCGACCTTCAGCTCACCGCCGATCCCGCGCAGCGGGGCGCGGAGGTTGCGCTCGATGTCGTAGGACAGCGCCTTGAGCGGCGAGACGTACACGAGCCGGGTCGCGCGCTGTCCTTCGGGGAGGGGCTGCGAGGCCAGCCGGTCGAGCCCCCAGAGGAAGGCAGCGAGCGTCTTGCCCGAGCCGGTCGGGGCCGAGATGAGGACGTGCTCGCCGGTGGCGATCGCCGGCCACGCCTGCTCCTGCGCGGCGGTCGGCGCGGCGAACGCACCGGTGAACCAGTCGCGGACGCGCGGGGAGAAGGCGGAGAGCGGCATGACCGTCAACCAGAGTACGACCGAGCCCGCCACCGGCTCGTCGAAGTACGCGGGACGGGCTCCATCGGGCACTTCGGGATCGGACCGACGCGTCTGTCCGATGTGGCCCGTCACGGCCACGCCCGGGATCGGACCGGTCCATCGGTCCGATCCCGGAACCGCGCGAAGGAGGCCCTCAGCGCGGTAGCTCGGCCAGCTCGCGCGCCCGCGCGAGGACCGCGTCGGTCATCGGCTCGGTCAGCTTGCCGGTGAACGTGTTCTGCTGACTCGGGTGAAAGCAGCCGAGGAGCGTCCGCCCGTCCGCGTCGGCCTCGGCGCCGTGGCCGAAGCGCGGACGGGGCCGCGTACGCGGCGTAAGGATCCGCAGCGCCGCGTCCCAGCCGAAGGCGCCGAGGCAGACCACGACCCGCACGTCCTGCAGAAGCGCGAGCTCGCGCCGGGCGTAGGGCAGGCAGGCGTCGCGCTCGGCCGGCGTGGGCCTGTTGGCCGGTGGAGCGCAGCGTACGGCCGCGCCGACGTAGGCATCGCGCAGCGCGAGCCCGTCGTCGAGCGAGCGGGAGGTCGGCTGTGACGCGAAGCCCGTACGCCAGAGCGCGGCGAAGAGCCAGTCCCCCGAGCGGTCGCCCGTGAAGACCCGGCCGGTCCGGTTGCCGCCGTGGGCCGCGGGAGCGAGGCCGAGCAGGTAGACCCGCGCGGCCGGATCGCCGAAGCCGGGCACCGGCCGGGCCCAGTAGTCCTCCTTCGCATACGACGCGCGCTTGACTCGACCGACCTCCTCGCGCCAGGCCACCAGCCGCGGGCAGCGGCGACAGGCGACGACCTCGCGCTTGAGCGCCGCCAGCCCCGCGGCCGAAGAGCTCACGCCTCGGCGGCGCTCCGGCTGAGCAGCCCGACGATCAGCCGTTCGATCACCGGCTCGAGCTCGAGCACGTCGGCGGGCTCGCCACGTCGCACCTGGCGGGAGGCGAGCTCGGCGATCGCGCCGGCAAGCGCGTAGGCGTCGTGCGGGGAGGCAAAGCGCGGGAGGGCGCCCGTCCGCGCGGCCGCCGCGTTCTCGGCGTCGAGCACCGCGGCGAAGCTCTGGAGCACGTCGTCGCGGCGACGGGCGGCCTCGGGCCCGGCGCCGATGATCTCCGCGAGCAGGGTCTGCGCCTCGTTGGGGTGAGAGGCCAGCGCGGCGAGGAACGCCCGCGTGCCGGCCCGGCGCCGCGTGGCCGGATCCTGGCCGCAGGCCCGGGCGGCGCTCGCCATCGCCTGCAGGAGGTAGTCCACCGCCTGGTCGAAGAGCGCAAGGATGCACTCCTCCTTGTTGGCGAAGTGCTCGTAGAAGGTCGCCTTGGACATTCCCGCCTCGCGCGAGACCGCCTCGGCGCTGGCCTCGGCGTAGCCGGCGCGGGAGAACACGACGGCGGCGGCGACGAGCAGGCGCTCGCGCTGACGGGAGAGGCGGACCTCGAGCGGCGGCGCGTGGCGCCCGCGCGGCGGCGCACCGGCGATCGCCCGTCGGGCGGTGGCGAGGGAGTCGGCCATCAGCCCTTCAGCGCGCGTCCGTACTGCCGCTCGTAGTACTCGCGGTAGGCGCCGGTGCGGATCGGCTCCCACCACCAGGGGTTCTCGCGGTACCAGGCGACCGTGCGCTCGAGCCCTTCAGGGAAGCGCACCTGCGCCGAGAAGCCGAGCGCGCGGACCTTCTCCGAGCCGAGCGAGTAGCGCCGGTCGTGGCCCGGACGGTCCGGGACGTACTCGATGAGCGACTCGTCCCGCCCGGTGAGCTCGAGGATGCGGCGCACCACCTCGATGTTCGGGCACTCGTCGGGCCCGCCGACGTTGTAGGCCTCGCCGGGATGTCCGTGCTCGAGCACGTGACCGATCCCGCGCGCGAAGTCCTCGACGTAGAGCCAGTTGCGGACGTTCAGCCCGTCGCCGTAGACGGGAAGGGGATCGCCGTGCAGGGCGTTGAGGATCATCAGGGGGATCAGCTTCTCGGGGTACTGGTAGGGCCCGTAGTTGTTCGAGCCGCGGCAGATGAGGGCCTCGAGGCCGTAGGTGTGGAAGTAGGAGGCGACGAGGAGGTCCGCGCCCGTCTTCGTCGCGCTGTAGGGAGAGGAGGGCTGGAGCGGGGAGGCCTCGGTGAACGAGCCCTCCGCGATCGACCCGTAGACCTCGTCGGTGGAGACCTGGAGGTAGCGCAGGCCTCGGCCGCGCGCCGCCTCGAGCAGGACGTATGTGCCCTGGCCGTTGGTGGTCACGAACGCGTCGGGCGCGGAGATCGAGCGGTCGACGTGGGTCTCGGCGGCGAAGTTCACGACGGCGTCGCAGCCCTCGATCGCCGCGCCGACGGCGGAGGGATCCTCGATCGCTCCGTGGACGAACGACAGGCGCGCGTCGTCCTCCAGGTCGTGCAGGTTCTCCCGTCTCCCCGCGTAGGTCAGCTTGTCGAGGACGACCACCTCGTCCCCCTGGTCGAGCAGGCGCAACCGGACGAAGTTCGAGCCGATGAAGCCCGCGCCTCCGCAGACGAGGAGCCTCCTCACGCGGCCACGCCTGAGCGCTCGGTCAGATAGCCGTGCAGACCCTCGTGCCACGGGGGCAGCACCGGCGCGTCGGCGCGCGCGCTGCGCAGCGCGCTCAGGGCAGGGCGCGGCGCCGGACGTCCGAGGTCGGCGGTCCGTCCTCGGTGCACCGCGCACTCGAGCCCGGCGTGGCGCATGACCTCTTCGGCGAGCTCGTGCCAGGAGCAGGAGCCGCCTCCCGCGACGTGGAGGACCCCGGTGGCATCTCCTTCGGCGAGCCGCACGAGGGCGGGGCCGAGATGCCCGGTCCACGTCGGGCAGCCGACCTGGTCGTCCACCACGGTGACCTCGCTTCGCTCGGCCCCCAGCGCGAGCATGGTCTGGACGAAGTTGCGTCCTCCGGCGCCGAAGAGCCACGACGAGCGCACGATCGCATGGTCGCGATTGCGAGCGGCGACCTCCCGCTCGCCGGCCAGCTTCGTGCGACCGTAGGCGCCCAAAGGACCCGGCTCGTCGGACTCGACGTAGGGCTGGCCGGCCGCCCCGTCGAAGACGTAGTCGGTGGAGACGTGGACGATGCGTGCACCGACGCGCGCGGCGGCCTCGGACACGTGTCCGGCCGCCGCCGCGTTGACCGCCGAAGCGGCCGCTTCGGCGGACTCCGCTCCGTCCACGTCGGTGAACGCGGCACAGTTGACGACGACGTCGGGCCGCTCGCCCCGCAGCGCTGCGAGCACCGCCGGCTGGTCGGTGACGTCCAGCGCCGAGCGGTCGAGCGCGACCACGTCGTGTCCTCCCTCCGGCGCGGCCGCCGCCCGCACGACATCCTGGCCGAGCATGCCCCCGGCGCCGGTGACGAGCAGCCTCACAGGATCCCGATCTCGGAGTTGTCGCCCACCATGAACCGGTACGCCCGCGGCTGGCGCGTGGGGTCGCGGCCGATCCGCACGTTGCGGCCGAGCAGGGAGGACTCCATGCGCCCCGCCAGGCCGCGCACCGAGGATCCCGCCAGCAGGATCGAGTGCTCGATCTCCGCGTCGCGGACCACGCATCCCTCCCCGATCGCGGTATACGGACCGATGTAGCAGTCGCGGAGCTCGGCGCCCGCGCCGATGACCGCCGGGCCGCGCACGGTGCTGCGCGTGAGCCGTGCGCCGGCCTCGAGCACGACGCGCCCGTAGATCTGCGCGTCCTCGAGCTCGCCTTCCACCCTCGGCTCGAGGTTCTCGAGGATCAGGCGGTTGGCCTCGAGGATGTCGTCGAGACGGCCCGTGTCCTTCCACCAGCCGCGGACCACGTGGGGCTCGACACGGGCGCCCGTGTCGACGAGATACTGGAGCGCGTCGGTGATCTCGAGCTCTCCGCGGGCCGAGGGCTCGATCGCGCGCGCCGCGTCGTGCACGCTCGCCTTGAACATGTAGACGCCGACGAGCGCGAGGTCGGTCCGCGGCTCGGGCGGCTTCTCGACCAGGCGCACCACCGCCCCGTCGCTCAGCTCCGCCACGCCGTAGTTCTCCGGATCGGCCACCGGCGTGAGCAGGATGAGCGCCTCGGGATCGCTGGTGCGGAAGCCCTCCACCAACTCGGCGATACCGCCCTGGAGGAGGTTGTCGCCGAGGTACATCACGAACGCGGAGTCGCCGAGGAAGGGCTCCGCGGTGAGCACCGCGTGGGCCAGGCCGAGCGGCTCGTCCTGCTCGACGTAGGTCACCTCGACGCCGAAGGTCGAGCCGTCGCCCACCGCCGCGCGGATCTCGGCACCGGTCTCCGGGGCGATGATGATGCCGACCTGCCTGATGCCCGCCTCGGCCATCGCCTCTATCCCGTAAAAGAGCACGGGCTTGTTGGCCACCGGGACGAGCTGCTTGGCGCTCGTGTGTGTGATCGGGCGGAGCCGCGTGCCCTTGCCGCCCGAGAGGATGAGACCCTTCAAGTCGCGCATTCCGCGCGCAGGGTAGTGCAGTCAGTAGCTCGCGCCGAGCTTGCGATGGTCCCACGAGGCGGTCTGCTCGGGAACGAATCGCAGCGCCACCCTCTTGCTCGCCTGCTGGCGCACGGCCTCCTCGACCTCCGGCCCTGGCGCGCCGCCGTAGCGCGTCAAGATCTCCGCCCCGAGTGCGCTCACGTCCTCGAGCTCGCGGTGCAGCTCGACCCGCGTCTTCAGCAGCACCCCTCGCAGCTCGTGGTACTGCTCGCCGGCCTCGCCTGCACCGAGGCGCGCGGGTCGCGCTCGAGGTTCCTGACCTTCTGGGAGGAGGAGTAGGTCCACGCCCACGGCTCCTCACCGCGCATGACGTACCAGAGCGGCATGAGGTGCGGCCAGCCGTCACGGCCCTGGGTGGCGCAGACGAGCGTGCGTTCCTCCTCGAGGAACGAGGCGACCTCCCCGGCGCTCATGCGGATCTGCTCGCGTCGGCTCACGTGGCGACGGGCGCACCGGCGCCGTCGCGCAGCCGCGCCACGGCGGCGCGCACCGCCTCACGCGCATCGGCGGGCTCGAGCACGACCGCGTCGCCCGCCTCCTTGAGCACCTCGCGCACGAGCCAGTCCGTGCCCGCGTAGCTCAACTCGACGACCACGGCGCCGTCGGCGAGCTCCTGCGCCACGGTGCGCTCCTCGCGCGCCCAGCGCGCGCGCTCGGGCGAGATCCACACGCGGGCCGTGCGCGAGGCCGGCACCTCGCCCGTGCGCGGCCAGCCGTCGACGTCGGCGGCGAGGTCGACGTCGGGGCGGTGCTCGAAGCGATCGTCGGTCACCGAGGCGGACTTGACGCGGTCGAGGCGGAAGTGGCGCACGCTCTCCCGGTCGGGATCGTAGGCGGCTACGTACCAGCCCTCACGCCCGTTGATGAGGCCGTAGGGCTCCACCGTGCGCGAGCTGAACTGGTCTTCGTTCTCCTTGTAGTACTCGAGCGCGAGCCGCCGGTTCGTGGAGATCGCGCGAGAGACCACGGCTGCGATCTCCGAGTCGTCGGCGCCCGCCTCCGCGACCTGCAGCCCCTCGGCGGCCGGGTCCTCGCCCAGGGCGAGCACCACCTTCTCCCGCACCGTGGCCAGCGAGCCGTCCGGGATGTGCTCGCCGATCAGGTCGATCGCGGCCACGAGCGCCTTGGCCTCGACGGGGAGAAGCCGCGCGGGGCGCGCGAAGGAGTCCGAGTAGGCGTCGGGGTCGACCTCGATCTGGCCGTCGTCGGTCAGCTCGGCGTAGAGGATGTAGGAGCCCGCGCCGAAGTTCACGACGTTCAGGACGCCGAGGTCCTCGCGCAGCTCGGCCTCGGAGAACTGGAGGCGCTCCTGGATCTCGGCCGCCGCGAGGCGGCGTCCCTCGCGCCCGGCCTGGATGAGGATGCTCGCCAGCGTGACCAGGCGCGCGAAGCGCTCCGGGCGGATGGCGGCCTCGCCGCGCGGCTCGGGCTCGGCGGAGCTCAGGGGCGCCGGGGCGGGAGCGCCGAGCGACGGCGCGAGCTCGGGCTCCTCCGCGCCGTGGCGCTCCTCGAGCACGGCGACCCGCTCCTGCAGCTCGGCGAGGAGCGTCGGCGGCCCGAGCACGCGCGCGTTCTCGCCGAGTCCCAGGACCCAGGCGATGAGCTGGCGGGCGTCGGCGTAGGGGGTGGCGAAGACGCGGTGCGCGGCGCCGCCGTTGGTGTCCGCCGGGCGCACCTCGCCGTAGCGCCCGAAGTGGCGCTCGACCTGCCAGGCGATCCGCTCGGCGATCCAGACCTCGGCGGTGCCGACCGGCTCGCCGAACTGCCACTGGATCCGGTTGGCGTAGACCCGCGGATCGAAGCCGGGTGGCCGCTGGAAGTCGTGCTCGGCCTTGGAGGCGTAGCCCACCTTCCCTCGCATGCGGGTGAGCCGGAAGACTCGGAGAGCGCCCCGCTCATGCGCGTAGCCGACGAGGTAGAACTGGCCGCCCTGGAAGAGGAGCTGGTAGGGGTCGACCTTGCGCTCGCCGACCTCGTCGCGCTCGAGCGAGTGGTACTCGAAGGTGATCGTCTTGCGGCGGAAGATCGCCGTCTCCACCTTGGCCAGCCGCCCCGAGAGCTCGTGGCCGCCGGCCGAGGCGGTGATGCCGAGCGCCACCGAGCGCTGCTCGGGCGCCTGGAGCGGACTCGGGCGTCCCCACGAGATCTGCTGGAGCGCCAGGCGCAGGGGCTCGGCGTAGGCGAACTCGCCGTCGAGCAGGGAGAGGGCGGTCTGCAGCGCCGCGAGCTCGGAGTCGCCGAACTCGATCGCCGGCAGGAAGAAGTTCTCGGGCGGGAGGGAGTAGTTCTCCTGTTCGGCCGCGCTCTCCGAGGGCTTCTCGATCGTGAGCTGGATGCCCAGGGACTCGAGCTCCGAGCGGTCGGCGTAGAAGCGCCGGGCGAAGGCGTCCTCGTTCATCGTGCTGTAGCCCTCGACGTCGCGTCGGATCTCCAGGGCGGTCACCGGCCGGCGCTCAGCCATCAGGTAGGAGATCAGCGAGAGCTGGCGGATGAGCTTCTCGGTGTCCTTGGCCATCGCGTCCGAGCATAGAACGGCGCCTCGGCAGCGGAGGGGGAAGGGCGAGAGTCGGCCCGCTCTTTGCGGGCTTCCGGCGCAGAGCGCCGCCCATCCGTGGCTGGCGAGCGAGGGAGTGCCTACGCCGCTTCGCGCGCGGCGAAGTAGGCGCCCGCCCCGAGCGCCTTGTCATAGCCCGACCACGCCTGCCCGGTGGGCAGCTCCTTCTCCAGACGGTCGAAGGACCCGAGCTTGCCTCCCAGGTTGTCGATCGTGTGCACGAGCGTCGCCTCGCGCGTGCAGGGGACCACCGGCGAGCCGTGCTCGAGCGCGCCGTGATGGGACAGGATGATGTGGAGCACCGCCTCGGCGAGCTCGCCGGGGAACCCGGGCAGGTCCTCGATCGCACGCCGGATCCGGTAGTAGCCCAGTGGGATCTCGCCGTGCAGGCGCCCCGTGCCGGTGAGGTCGATCGAGGGAGGCTCGGCCGTGTAGGCCTCGAGCTTGCCGATGTCGTGCAGCAGCGCGCCGGTCACCGCGACGTCCCGGTCGATCCCCGGGAAAGTCGCCGAGATCGCGCTGACCGCCTGGGCCACGGTGAGGCAGTGCTCGAGAAGCCCGTGACGGTAGGCCTGGTGGTAGTACTTGGCCGCGGGAGCGTCACGGAACTCGGACCACACCGGCGACTCGCGACCGAAGATCACCCCCAGCAGCCGGCTGAGGTGTGGGTTCTGAACCGTGTCGACGAGCTCGCGGAGGTCCACCTCCATCTGCGCAGCGGTGCGCGGAGGCCCGTCGAGGAGATCCTCCAGCTCGTACTCCTCCTCGCGCGCATGGCGCAGGGCGAGCAGCGCGAGCTGAGGCCCGTAGCGGGGGTGGACGGAATAGCGGGCCCGCACCCAGACCACGCAGCCGGAGCGGCAGAGCTCGCGCATCGCCGCGACGTCCTCCCAGACCATCGCGGCGACCGAGCCGGTCCGGTCGCCGAGCTGGACCTTGAGGTACTGGGCACCGTCGCGCTTGGAGCGCACCTCGAGCTCGCGCACCACGAGCGCCCGCTCCACCTCGAGGCCGTCCTGCCACTCCCGCACGAACATGGGAGAAACGCTAGAGGCGGCGGCGGACGGCTACGGCGCGATCCGCAGCACACACGCTCTTTCCTGACACCTCGAGCGTCTTTTGGTGCAATGCGCGTCCGTGACAGCCGATACAACGGCCGACATGCAGCCGTTGTTCGAGTATCGACGTTCCTTCGCCGGCTGCGAGACACGCGTGCTGGAGCTCGAGGGCGACGGTGCTCCCCTCCTCCTCTTCCACGGGTTCTCCGACAGCGCCGACACCTGGCGCCACACGCTCGCCCTCCTCGCGCGCAGCGAGCGGCGGGCGATCGCCGTCGACCTTCCGGGCTTCGCGGAGGGCGGGCGGCTGCGACCCGATGAGGTGCTCCCCCAGCTCGACGCGGTCGCCGCCGGCGTGCTCGACTACGCGCTCGAGGAGGGTGGCGAGCGGGCGGTGGCGGTGGGCAACTCGCTCGGTGGCTGCGTCGCGCTGCGCCTCGCCGAGCGCCGGGGCGGCCAGCTCGCGGGCACGGTCGCCGTGGCGCCGGCCGGCCTCGAGATGGCCGGCTGGTTCGGGCTGATCGAGCGCGACCGGGTGCTGCGCTCCCTGCTCACCCTGCCCGTGCCGGTGGCGCCGCGCGTGCTGCGTGCCGTCGTCGGGCGCGTCTACGCCACCCTTGCCTTTGCGGATCCGCGCCACGTCGATCCCTCGGTGATCACCGCGTTCGCGCGCCACCACCGTGACCGCGACACCGTCGCCCGCTACATGGAGACCGCCCGCCGGATGCTGCCCGAGCTGCGTGACCCGTTCGACCTGTCGCGGATCGCCGGGCCGGTGCTGCTCGTGTGGGGTGACCGCGACCGACTCGTGTTCTCGAGCGGCGCGGAGCGTGTGCTGGCCACCGTCCCCGGCGCGCGGCTTGAGCTCTTCGAGCGGTGCGGGCACTGCCCGCAGATCGAGGACCCGGAGCGCTTCGCGAAGCTGCTGCTGGAGTTCTCCGCCGAAGGTGCCGCGGCGGGGTAGCCGGGCTAGAATCGCGCGCCTCACCGCCGGTTGAACGTGCGGAGCTGACTCCCGCGGCCGCGTCCTCCCATGCGTCTCCCACCCACGCCCGACACGGTCGGCTCCGCCGCCGCCAACGTCTTCGACGCCGTGCTCCGCGGTGGCCTGGCCGACCTGCGTCTGCTGCCGGCAGCGATCATCGACGAGGGTCCCAACCGCACCGTCTATCGCTACCTGCCCCACGACGAGCACGACCTGCGAGGCTCGCCGGTCCTGCTCGTCCCGCCGCTGGCCGCCCCGGCGCTCTGCTTCGACCTGCGCCGCGGGTGCTCGCTGGCCGAGCACCTCCTCGCCGCCGGCCATCCGACCTACCTCCTCGACTACGGCTCCATCGCCTTCGCCGACCGCACGCTGGGCATCGAGCATTGGATCGACGAGGTCATCCCCCGCGCCGTCGAAGCGGTCCGTGCCGACCATGCCGGCCGACCCGTCCAGCTCGCGGGATGGTGCCTGGGCGGGATCATGTCGCTGCTCGTCGCGGCCGGGGGAGAGTCGCCCGTGCGCTCGGTGGCCATGGTCGCCAGCCCGTTCGACTTCACCCAGGTGCCGATGGTCGCGCCTCTGCGGCCGCTCGTGAACCTCACCGGCGGGCTGCTCGGCACGGCGATCTACCGCGCGCTGGGCGGCGCGCCGGCCCCGATCGTCAAGCGCGCCTACCAGCTCGCCTCCCTCGACAAGTACCTGACCAAGCCGTTGGCGATCGCGCTCAACCTGGACGACCGTGACTTCCTCGCGCAGATCGAGGCGGTCGACCGCTTCACCGACAACATGCTCGCCTACCCGGGCCGGACCTTCGGGCAGCTCTACCACCGCTTCTTCCGCGCCAACGACCTCGCCGAGGGACGCCTGGAGCTGAACGGCCGGGTCATCGAGCTCGCCGACGTACGCGTGCCGGTGATGTCGGTCGCGGGCACCGGGGACGGGATCGCTCCGCTTCCCGCGGTGCACCACGTGGCCGAGCTCATGCCGAACGCACCTGGGGTGCGCCTCGAGCGCGCACCGGGAGGTCACCTCGGCGTGCTCACCGGCCGCGCGGCGCGGGAATCGACGTGGTCGTTCCTCGACGAGTTCCTGCGCGAGCACGGCGAGGAGCGCCGGCGCGCGCGGCGGTACGGGCGGTGGCGTAGGCGCTCGAGGTAGCGCCACAACTGCCCCGGCGCATCATGGCACCTTGCAGAATGATGCTATGATGCACGGTATGCGCACGACTGTCACGCTCGATCCTGATGTTGAGTTGATGGTCAAGCGGGTCATGCTGGAGCGAGGGCTGAGCTTCAAGCAGGCGATCAACGAGGCGGTTCGCTCAGGCCTGGCACCCCGGCGCACCGGCGCTTCACGGCCCTTCCCAACTCACGACATGGGCGATGCGCTCATCGACGTCACGAAGGCGCTGCGACTGTCGGGGGAGCTCGAGGATCAGGAGCTCGCGCGGCGGCTGACGCAGGGGGCGTGAAGCGTGCTGCTCGTCGACGCCAACGTGCTGCTGTACGCGGTCAACCAGAGCGCCCGGGAGCATGTGGCCGCTCGTACCTGGCTGCGCGAGGCCCTCGCCGGGGGCGAGGCGGTGGCCTTCTCCTGGACCGTCCTCCTCGCGGTCCTGCGCCTCGCCACACATCCCGCGGTCTTCCCCCGTCCGCTGAGGGCCGATCAGGCGGCCGACGTTCTCGAGCGATGGCTCGGCGAGCGCCAGGCCGTCATGCTCGAGCCGACTCGCCGTCATCTCGCGCTCCTGCGCGGCCTGCTCGACCACACGGGCACCGCCGGGAACCTCGTCGGGGACGCCCACCTCGCGGCTCTCGCCCTCGAGCATGGGGCGACGGTGATCTCGTTCGATCGCGACTTCGCGCGCTTCGAAGGGATCCTCTGGCGGCTCCCGGGCTGAGGGTCAGCCTTATCGGCCTGCGCGCCGGCTCCGCGTGTCGCGGCACGCGGCGTGGCGGAGGACGAGCACGATCGTGCGGTGCGCGCTCGTTCGCACGCGAATGGTGATCGTGTAGCGGAAGCCGTGCGGACGCGCGATGCGGATCGTGTGGAGGCGACGGGCGCTGCGCCCGGTGTAGGAGCGCACGAGGCGAGCACCGACGTAGACGCGTGCCCGCACCGCATGGGAGCCGCGGTCGAGCCGGAGCGAGAAGCTCAGGCGCGCGCTGAGCCGAGGGCAGGACCGTGGCGCCGGGTCGGGCGCCAGGGCGGCCGGCACGACGCTCGCCAGGAAGCGCCGGATCGGACCCTCGGCCAGGCGCGCGTAGACGCCCGGCTTGCCCGGCTGGGCGCAGCCGTTGCCGAAGCTGGTGGCCCCGGCGAGCCCGGTTCCTCCGCCGGGGAGGGAGACGAGCAGCGGACCGCCCGAGTCTCCCTGGCAGGTGTCGGTTCCGCCCTGGGGGTAGCCGGCGCAGAGCATGCTCGCGGGGTCGAAGGATCCGTCGTCGGCGACGGTGCTCAGCCCTGAGGGGTAGGCCTTCGCGCAGTACGCGTCGCTCTGGATCGGCACGCGGGCGACCTGCATCTGGGGGGGCGGGGCGCTCGCGTCCTGGGAGGTGGTCCCGAAGCCCGCAACCGTGGAGAGCACGCCCGCGCGCCAGCTCGAGCGCTCGGAGGGAGCCACGACCCTCATCGGCGTGATCTTCGAGGGGCGGTCGAGCTCCAGGAGCGTCACGTCGTTGCCGGTGCCGTTGGTCGCGACGTAGTCGGTGTCCACCCGCACCTGCTGCACCGTGTGGTGCTCGCCTCCCTGGCCCGAGGCGTAGACGGTGCCGAGGGTCAGCGCGTAGGCCGAGGCGGGCAGCGGCGCGGGCGACGGCAGGAGGCCCTCCGACACCGAGCCGCTGAGCGAGCCGCAGTGCCCCGCGGTGAGCACCCACTGCGGTGTGACGAGCGTCCCCGTGCAGCCGAAGGATCCGCCGATGGTCACGTTGGCGACGAACGGGAGCTGACCCGGCGGAACCGGCTTGCCGCCGACCACCGCTCCCGCCGGAGCGGCCGGCAGCGCGGCCAGGAGAGCCAGGGTCAGGCAGAGCGCGAGACGGCGGAGCATCCTCACCTTCACAGCATGGCAAACTCAAGGCGCGAGCGGCGCCGGCTTTCGCCGGGTTAGAGCGCGTCGCGGCTGGGCACTCGCTACTCCGAGATGACCGACACCGAGTACTGGTTCGCCGCGTCCACCGAGGAGTTCGCTCCCGCCGACATGGTCACGCAGGCCCGGGCGGCCGAGGAGGCCGGCTTCGACGGCCTCGGCGTCTCAGACCACTTCGCGCCGTGGTTCCCCGACGGCCTCGGAACGCAGGCGTGGGTCGCCCTCGGCGCGATCGGGCAGGCGACCACCAAGCCGATCGGCACCGGGGTCACGCCGGTCGTCCATCACTACCACCCGGGAGTGATCGCCCAGGCCTTCGCGACGCTCGAAGCGCTCTACCCGGGTCGCGTCTTCCTCGGGGTCGGCTCCGGCGAGGCGGTCAACGAGACCCCACTCGGGCTCGACTGGCCCTCCCCTGCCGAGCAGCACGAGCGCTTCGAGCGCGGCCTCGAGGCCATCACGCGCCTGTGGGACGGCGAGACGGTGAGCATGGACGGCGGCTGGTTTCGCCTGAAGAACGCCAAGCTGTGGACCCTGCCGCGCTCCCGGCCGAAGCTCTACGTCTCCGCCTTCGGTCCGCAGGCGGCGCAGATCGCCGGTCGCTACGGCGACGGGCTCTGGACGCTCGGCGATCCCGACTCGGCGCCCGAGGTGATCGACGCCTACAAGGAGTCCTGCGCGCAGAGCGGCAAGGAGGTCGGCGAGATCATCCTCCAGACCGGCATCGCGTGGGCGGATGACGAGCAGGCGGCCGTCGCGGGAGCCCGGCGCTGGAAGCCGACCCAGCTCCCCGAGCTCTATCGCGAGGACATCCCCGACCAGGACGACATGCAGCGCCGCGCCGACGAGCAGATGAGCGACGAGGAGTTCGCCAAGGAGGGCTTCATCGTCGCCGCCGATCCCGACGAGCACGTCGAGCGGATCCGGCAGATCGAGGCGATCGGCGGCACGACCGTCTGCCTGCAGCTCATCGGCCAGGCCGACCCCCTCGGGACGATCCGCACCTACGGAGAGAAGGTCCTGCCGGCGCTGCGGGAGGACTAGTTCCGCAGGAGGTTCAGCAGCGACAGGAAGATGTTGACGATCGAGACGAAGATCCCGGTCGCCAGCCAGATCGCGTCGTCCTCGGTGCCGTGCCGGCGCAGGAAGTTGAAGTCGACGAGGATGAGCAGCGCCGAGACGCCGCCGATGATCACCGAGAGGATCGGGTTGCCGCCCGAGCCGACCACCACGAGCAGGAAGCTCACGATCACGGCGCCGAAGACGATCAGCGAGAGCGGCCGCATCCAGCGCGCGAGATCCCTGCTCAGCGCCAGGCCGAGCGAGCCCATGCCCAGCACGATGAGCGCCGTCGCCCCGGCGGCCTGCGTCACCGTCGCCGGGTCGTGTGCGACCAGGTAGGCCAGCACGGGCCCCAGGCCGAGACCGATGACGAGGGCGGTGGCGAAGAGCCAGCCCATCGCGAACGGGCCGACGCGGAACCGGCGGCCGGCGAACGAGGAGAGGATGAGCATCCCGAAGCCGACGAACCCGAGGATCCGCGCGGTGTTGAACGGGAGGTTGCGCCCGACGTAGGTGCCGAGGACGAGGAAGCCGAGCGCGAGCGCGACGAGGCACATCACCTGGCCGAGCAACGTGGCGGTGCTCGTCGTGGCGTGGGGGCGGCCGGGGGCGTAGGCGGTGGAGAAGTCGGGCACTGCTCTCTCCTCAGGTCGGCGGGAACTCCGAGTCTAGGCCTTCCTCGGCCAGTGCGAGGAGCTTCTCGACCGTCCTCCAGTTGCGTGCCGTCGCGGTGACGCCGAGGCGCTTCTCGGACATCTGCTTGGCCAGGGGGGAGTCGTTGACGCCGTCCGGGCACCAGAGGTGGATCTCCCGTCCGAGGAGGTGGAAGGCCTCCGGCGCGATTTCCGCGGGGTCGAGCTCGGGCACGCGGTCGGCCTCGGGCTCGACGGCGAGGAAGAGGACGAGGTGCCGCGCGGGGTCGGTCGCGATCGCGCCCAGCGGATTGGCGCGGACCGTCTCGGCGAGCTCCTCGCGGGAGCGCACGACCACCGCTATGTCGAAACCGAACGTCGTCGCGAGCTGCTCCTCGAGCCGGCGCGCCACCTCCAGCGGGGGCTGCTCGGGCCCGCTGAAGACGACGTTGCCGCTGTTCACGTAGGTCCGCACCTCCGAGTAGCCGAGCTCCTCCATCAGCTCGCGCAGTCGGGCCATCGCGACCTTCTTGCGACCCCCGACGTTGATGCCGCGGAGCAGTGCGACCTGTCGTGCCATGCCGCTGGAGCGTACGGCGGGGCACGGCATGGTCGCCTGGACAACCGGTGCGCGAGATTCCTATCCACAGGGCGATAGACACGGCGGCGCTCGACCGGCAGCCTGCCGAGGCTTTGTCGTGAAGGCCTGAAGAGAGGAGGTCCGCCGCCCGTGAAGCTCGTGATCGGCATCGTTCGTCCCGAGAAGACCAACGACGTCCTCGAAGCCCTGTACCGCGCCGAGGTCCGTGGGATCTCGATGAGCAGGGTGCAGGGCCACGGCGGTGAGCTCGACCGCGTCGAGACCTACCGCGGGACGACCGTCCGGATCGGGCTCGCCGACAAGGTCCGCTTCGAGGTCGCGGTCTCCGAGGAGTTCGTCCAGGCCACGATCGACGCGCTCTGCGAGGGCGCCCGGACCGGCGACGTCGGCGACGGGAAGATCTTCGTCGTGGCGCTCGAGCGGGTGGTTCGCATCCGGACGGGCGAGACCGACAACTCCGCGGTCACGCCGGTGAGCGAGTGATGGCGGCGGCCACCGTGAACGCGGGCGACACCGCCTGGATGCTCGCCGCCACCGCACTCGTGCTCCTGATGACGCCGGCGCTCGGGCTCTTCTACGCGGGGCTCGTCCGGGAGAAGAACACGCTCA
>JAABUZ0100005539.1_pt1 | contig 16495 bp, 22 predicted proteins | sample 5562091 | NCBI WGS metagenome assembly JAABUZ01 (sample SAMN12813069, study PRJNA571459) | rock metagenome | isolation source: Antarctica rocks | place: Antarctica: Victoria Land, Linnaeus Terrace sud | collected 2015-12-21
AAATGATTTTGAGTAAAGGAAATGGGTGCATCTTTTACACTTTTTCCTTTTAGCGTTATTCAAAGTAAACTTCAATTTGTCGAGTTTAAAATTTTTTGCAACACTACCAGCGTTCCCTCAGCGATATGTAAGTACTGGGTATTCATACTCGTTACCTTTCTTCTCAATCGCTTAAAGCAACTTTCCATGCGTTAATCATAGCATAGATTTTTCTTTATTGCAAGTATTCTTGCATTAAAATGAAAAAGATGGTACAGTGATAGCATGAAATGAGTGAAAGGAGGAGGAGAGAGGATGAGCGAAGCAAAACAACGAGAAACCGTCCAAGAAGAACATTCCTTGAAGAAACGACGTTTGGGAGGTCGGAGCGCACAGGTCCGTTCCGTGGTCTTTCAAGCAACAATGGACCTCTTGCAGACAGTGGGGTACGATGCGTTCAGCATTGCAGAGGTGGCAGCGCGGTCTGGAGTTCATGAGACCTCCATCTATCGTCGCTGGAAGACCAAGGAAACGCTCGTGGTTGAAACACTGCGTACTCGTGCTCAGGAGGAACTGCCCATTCCCGATACAGGAGCACTGCGTACCGACTTGATTGAGTTGCTTCATGAAGTGATGCGTTTCCTTCGTTCTCCGGTAGGATGGGCAATGGTTCAGGTAGGTGTCCTCGCGAAGCACCATCCTCTCCTCACGTCTCGTCGTCACTTCTACTGGGCGGATCGCTTGGAGCAGTTCAGTATTCTTGTTGAGCGGGCAAAAGCTCGAGGGGAACTCCCTGTCCAGATAGAGCCACACCTCTTGCTTGAGACCATGATCGGTCCACTGTATGTGCGCTGCCTCTTGACAGACGAGCCACTGGATGAAACGTTCCCTGAACAGATTGTTCATCTGGTCTTGGATGGAGCGAGAGGCCGTGAGCAAAAGGTATCTTGAGCGCCCTTCCCCCTCTTGATCAGATGAGTTACAATCCTTGCTCTCGTGCTTCACCAGATATGTGGCATGAAACGATATTTTACTCGCTCCAGATAGGCACTATACCCAGCAAGTCCTCTGCACAACATCCGTTCTTCTAGCACAGTGCGAAGCATAAGCATGCCGATAAAAGTTGGAGCAACCACAAATCCTAGCTCTGATCCAAGAAGAACAGGAACGGCTAGGTAGAAGAGAGAGGCACTTCCATAGAGCGGATGGCGAACAGAGCGGTAGATGCCTGTATCAACGAGAGAGTGTCCACGGTCTCTCTGCAGACGCACAGTGGGGGACAGATATTGATTCTCCCGAATACTCAGAAAAATTCCAGCCAGCGAGCAAAGGAGAGCAAGCACTCCTACCCCTTGGAGCCAGAGCGGGACATGGGACCAGTTCCATCGCACTGTGTCGAGAGGCATCAGAACAAGCCAGCACAATGAGCAAGCATAAAACAATAAAAGCCACATCTTATCGCAAAACGGCTGATCCGGCTTGAGAATGGTCAATCTCTCATCAAGTAGACAGGAATCATGCCTTAATAACCAGAGACCTTAGGCCAGCTACGAAGCCAAAAAAAACTACGACGGTAATTTTTCCTTGAGATGTAAACCGCTCATGCTATATGCTTACTTTCTCTGAAGTATCTGTCTGAGATGTTTAATTTTTGCATCATTGCGGTCAACCTTGCGATACGCAAGCCACAATTCGTTTGCCACCCTTTGAGAAGGTTCCCACAAGACGTGTAACTGCCCTGCCTCTACCTGTTCGCGGCAGAGGTAATCAGGTAAAATGCTGATTCCTCCACCTTCCTCTATTGCTTTTTTCATGATATGTAAATCAGGGATAATGAGTGTCGCTTGAAACTCAGGCCGTTTTCCAAAACACTGCTGCCAGAAGCGACGAATAATTGGGAGTTCGGCCCCATAGCTGATCCACTTTTGGGCTGCTAACCACTGTTCTACAGCTTCTAACTGTTCCGCTTCTGATCCAGAAGGATCAATCATCGGTGGCTCAAGATCAGGAGATCCTACGATACGAAAGTGTTCTTCATCTACCTTGTGATATTCCACCTCACGTGAAGCAATCTGTTGTGTTGCAATCACCGCATCGAGTTGCTCACGCTCCAGGTCTTCTATGAGTGATCGTGTTTCATCAAATCGAAGAACCAGACGATAGGGGAGCTGGATAAAATGGTTCAAGACAACATCAACAAAATATTCTCGTGGCGAACCACAACGAAGCAAAGGAAGTTCAACCTGTGTGCTTTGTACTTCCTGAGACACCAGCTCTAAGGTCTCAAGAGCTTGTACCACTTGACAATACAGCTGTTTGCCTCGGGCCGTCGGGATCATGTGTCGTGGAGCGCGTGTGAACAATGGCTCACCTACCACGGTCTCAAGAGCTGCAAGATGTTGCGTGACGGCAGGTTGCGTCAGAAAAAGTGCTCTCGCGGCCCCTGAAACCGTTCCCGCTCGATACACTGCAAGAAAACTTCGATACCATTCTAAATCTGCCATAAATATTTTTATACCTTCCTACAGAATTTCTATTTGTATTATAGGTTGCAGCGGTCTACAATGCCAAGTAACAAGATGCTGTTGCACACATGAGTTGTGCTCATCTTGGAAACCTGAAATTTCTTGTCTCTCTGAAAAAGGAGTTGGATGTACATGGCTACACCAAAGCGCATCTTAATTGTTGTCACTAGTCACGATCACATCGACACGACCCATCCTACGGGTCTGTGGTTCGAGGAGTTCGCGACTCCCTACAAGGAGTTCCTCTCACAAGGATTTGAGATTACTATTGCGAGCCCACGTGGTGGGAATGTTCCCATTGACCCACGCAGTGAGCCGAAACCAGAAGAGATTGAGCAAACAGCACAGGCGCGTTCAGTTTTACGACAGACACAGTCTCTGAACGGGATACGTGCCACGAGCTTTGATGCCATCTTCTTGCCTGGCGGTCATGGAACGATGTTTGACTTGCCGGAAAATACCACACTACAGCACCTTCTTGGCAACTTTGCCGAAGAAGACAAGGTAATCGCTGCGGTCTGTCATGGTCCAGCAGGACTCGTCGGGGTCCGTCTTGCCGATGGAACCCCTCTCGTTGCCGGAAAAACCATCACGGCCTTTACCGACAACGAAGAACGTGCTGCCGAGTTAGATCGGTCCATGCCTTTCTTACTGGAAAGTCGGCTGCGTGAACTGGGAGGACGCTTTGTCGTTGAGCCGAACTGGTCCGATCACGTTGAACGTGACGGGAAGCTGATTACTGGTCAAAATCCTCAATCAAGCGGGAGTGTTGCCAGAGCCGTAATTGAGGCACTTCAAGGGTAGGGAAAGTCTTCAATCTTACGCTGGGATGTTTGGGGATCATTGGAACAACTGATACCTCAAATGTCCCAGTGTATCACGAAGGGTCTTTTCCCGTCGTTATTTTCCCTTTCACCTGCATTGGAGACTGTCTATAGCAAGAACACATCGTCGCCCAGTCCCCCTTTTGCAGCATGTTCTCAAACCTTCACAGCAATCCTGCTGGGGATGTGGAACAGTGCTTTGGGTTGCGTATCACACGGCTCGCACAGTCACAACACTGAATGGCATCTGCCACCTCACGCTTGTAGTTCGTCGTTGCAGAAACCGCGATTGTTCCTTGTATCATCGTCCCTATCGGCCTGAAGAGGAGGACCTTTGGGCCTTACCTCACGGTGAGTTTGGTCTTGACATCATTGCGTTGGTTGGTTCGCTCCGCTATGTGAAGCATCAGAGTATTCCAGAAATTCACCACGTGTTACTGGAACGTGGTGTGAGTATCGCTGAGCGCACGGTTACACACCTCTTACAGCGGTATGAAGAACTGGTTGCACTGCATCTGAGTGATCAGAAGCGAGTACATGAACGACTGAAAGAACAAGGACATGTCATTCTTGCTCTTGATGGGTTACAGCCAGATGTTGGGCATGAAGTGTTGTGGGTGTTACGCGATTGCCTTTCTGGGGAGGTACTCTTAGCCCGCAGCCTTCTAAGTTCGAGCGAAACTGATCTCTCGACATTGTTGCGTGAGGTGCAGCAGTCCCTTCCTGTGCCAATTCATGCCATCATCTCAGATGGGCAACACTCGATCCGCAACGCGGTCTCGACCGTTTTTCCGGACATGCCGCATCAGTTGTGTCATTTCCACTACTTACGTGAAGCCGCGAAACCCGTGTACGAAGCGGATAGGCACGCGAAAAAAGAGTTAAAGAAAGCGATTCGCGGAGTTCGCCCAATTGAGCGTGCTATCGAAAAGCGAAAGGACGAGGAGGCAGAGGTTATTCGAGGATATTGCTTAGCGGTGCGAAGTGCCTTGACAGATGATGGACGACCACCACTCTCGGCTTCAGGTCTCAAGCTGCACGAGCGCATCTCTCAAATCAGTGCATCCCTCACGCGAATTGCCGAAAAAGGGGCTTACCACGTGAGTTAGAACGCATGCAGTTTTTCTTGACTAAAGGATTAGCCGAAACGGTGCCTTTCTGGTCAGATGTACAAGCAGGTTACGAATGGGTCTATCGTGCCGCACATATCCTTACCAATGCTGAAAAACAGAATGCGGTGCAGGTGCATCAACTCTATGAGGAACTTCTAGGAAAGATGGAGCAGACTTCACCATCCTCTAGTACCCTCATCACAATGATTGCCGCATTTCGTAAAGTCACGATGAGCTACTGGTCTGGACTCTTTCATTGCTACGATATTGCGGACTTACCACGGACCAACAACGATTTAGAGCAGTACTTCGGCTCAGCACGATATCATGAGCGACGAGCGACAGGACGAAAAAGCGCGTCTCCAGGTTTGGTCGTGCGTGGTTCCGTGCGTGTCGTGACATCAGTTGCCTCGCGTCTCCATCACTTTGACGTAACAGAACTTCGCCTCACTGATCCTACTCAATGGCGTACACTGCGCAGTGAGTTGGATGATCGGCATGAGGCACGACGCAGACAACACCACTTTCGTAAATCGCCTGAAAACTACCTCACGATCCTCGAAGAAAAGCTTATCAAGGAAAGATTACCGTCGTAGTTTTTTTCAATGTAATAGCCTCGCCGAATCCGTTCCCGGTCGTGTTCGTTCACTCGTGCCACTCCTCAAATGTTCTTCATCTTGTCGTTCTCTTGAAAGAGTGACACAGGACTCATCCAGTATCACCACTCATCTGTGTCTGTCACCTCGCTCCTCTAGCGGTTGACCTCAATGAGCAAGACCCACGCATTGTAGAACACAATGAGGAACGAGCACATCGTCCCTAGAGCGATCCAAAGGAGGCTTTCTGCTCCAGAAGCAATTACAACGATTCCTGTGATAATGAAGGGAAGCATTGCGGCTTGACCGAGGAGAGCCTCTACTAGGGCTTGCCAACGGTGTTGTCGCTCCACCTTACGGAGATGGACGACGTGCAGTTGAGATACCATCATCCAGGCGAGGAGTCCGATCAGAAGCATTTCCCCTCCACTAAACTTTGATGATTGTCCTGGAACGAGATGGAGTGACGAGATCAGCAGCACAACCAGCAGCACGACGAGGGATTCGAGGATACGGTTCGGCAAACCTGGATACGTCATAATCTTGGTCAAGTTGATCGAGGCGGCGACAAAGACGAAGCCTGCCAGAGTTGCTGAAGCACCTACCTCAGCAACGAAGAAGTTTTCCCACCCAGCCAAAGTTGATACCCCCATCAATTCTTCAGAAACTCGCTCTGCTCATCCTCTCTTGTTTCATAGAAAGGATGAGCAATCGCTCTACAAAAGACTTTCTTCTCCCTCTCATCTCTCCACTGTCGCACCCTACGGATAATGCTTCGAGCCATCAGGCAGGATTGCGCCTTTAAGTGATCTCGCTTGTCCTAGTTGCTCATGACTGACATGTGCTTGGCTGAGGTTTGCACCTGTGAGGTCACTGCCATCTTGTAGATCCGCTTCGCGCAAGATCGCTCCCGTCAGGTTCGCTCCGATCAGCGTCGCATCACGCAGCAAGGCTCCTGCGAGGTGGGCTCCCGTCAGGATGGCTCTGGTCAGATCAGCTTCACACAAAATGGCTCCGGTTAGGTTCGCCCCGGTCAGGTTTGCTTCAGCAAGGTTCGCCCTGGTCAGGTCAGCTCTGGTCAGATCGGCTCCCGTCATTTCTGATTCGCGGAGGTCGGCACCACGTAGATCCGCTCCACGCAGGTCAGCACCGCGTTGTATCAGAGAATCGAAACGCTGACAATTTTCCGCGATGACGCTCTCGATAGCTGTTCTCTTGTCTCCTTCCCCGTTCACACTTTGCTGAATATGTTCTTGATCAAGGTCGTATACGTGATACATGTCCTCGCGTTGCTCTTGAGGAAACATAGCTCCTTCTCTCCTTCATCCTGTTCTCTGTTACATCAATTTCTCTCGCATCAGGTGTTTCTGGTTCTGTCTGTGATAGACAAACATATTCCTTGCTTCCCATCCTTCATTGTTGTGTTCTTGGTCAACACATCTGGTATCATGAGAGGTGATTCAATCTGCTTGATGTCCATCATTGTCACCTTAACGCCCCACCGCAACGTTTGCGGAGTGATGAGCACTGGTAATTCTTGGTTCATCTGCTGTTGATAGTCCATTACCTCAGCGAGTTTCTGCTGGCTTAGAAGGGTATGCATGGCCGCCAAACTCATCTGTTTTGTTGCTTGAAGGACATCTCTCACGATGACAACGCTCGCCACTGGATCAACAACCGAGAAGGACAAAACCGCCGTGACGTTGATGGTGACTGTATCGCTTGTCATCACTGTTTGCTCTGGGAGCGTGATTGTGATAAGAATCATGTCAACCTGTATCATCTTAGCAATGAGTGGTGGTACCCAGTAGATACCCGGTTCCTTTGTGCCCTTGAGACATCCGAAGAGGAACAGTACGCCGCGCTCGTTCTGATGCACGACAGAGATGCCAGACATCGCCAGAATCACGAGAAGAAGACCAATACCACCGATTTCTGCTCAAATCAGAGGGTCCATATGTTACACCTTTCTCGCACACCTTTCGTGCTGCATTTTTACACACCAATAAAGGTCAATTTCTTTCTCATTCTCATCGTGTTTTCTGACTCTGAACTCTTCTTGTGACCATGTTCGCCCGTCACAAGGATCTGAACAAATGTCCCGAGAATAATCGTATTGTCGGCATCTGTCAGTTGTACCGAGATGACAGAGGTCCAAAGCTGACCTGCATGTACCCCTTTCACGTGAAAGGCGATTGCGGTTGAATGTGCGGAAGGAGAAAGCACGTCGCCATCCTGTGCTCTCCAGAGAAGAAGACGCGGTTCTCGCATGTTTGTTCTCGCTACATGATAGAGCCGTATGACTGGTCCGCACAGAGCCTCCTGCTCTGTCACCGAGAAACAGAAATCGCCTATCAGCGTGATATTCGGCTGACGCTCAGCATCTTCGACAAGAAGAGTCTTGTTTGGTTGTACAAGGGGAAACCTCATCGCATCTTTCTCCCCAAAGGTATCGTGTTTAGTGGGATAGTTCCCTGAGTGCTTTCCGTAATTCATTCAGTGCCATCGTGAGACTCATGATGGCAATTGCAAGACGGACCCCTTTTTTCATATGACTCGACCTCCTTTCTTCATCTGTTCCTGTATCTTCTTTCAAGAGAGAGTATGGAGATGCTGTACGCATCCCTCCCCAAGGAGTACGTCGCTCTGTGAGCATCTCCACGTTGAGAACTACTGTAATGCCGCATCAATCATCTTTGCAGAGACTCCTTGGTCCTCAAGCATCATTCGCACGTGGTCAGTACTCCTCTCTGGCAGACGTTGCTTGAGTTCCTGAACGAGCGTGGCGATCCACACTCTCTGTTTGTCTTGCACTTCCGGATTTCTCGCAGGAATGTCTGCGAGATTGTCTTCTTGATGAAGAGACCAGGGGGTCATAGCTTTTGCGCGTTCATAGGTTTCCTCCTGTGTGTGTATCCAGCCATCATAGTGGAAGTAGATGGCAGCCATTTTTCCGATACGCCATGTCAGGGTGGTTGCAAATGTGGCATCTAAGACAGCAGAAGCCACTCCTCCAAGAACCGGAATGAAGCTTGCCGCGAAACTGACATTACGTTCCCAGAGAATTTTCACGATCACTTTTCGTAAAAATGCCGTCCCAAACTCGGAGGCAAGGTCACCAAAAACCCCAATTCCTGTTTCTCTCATAACGAGACCTTGAAGCAAGGCATCTGATGGTGCAGCATATACCTCTGCAAGCTTTCTGACCATTGGCTGATAAAACAGAGGTGCTTGGACGAGCATCGAGGCAACCATTGCGGCAAGACCAGCACCAGGAATGGGAACAGCAGTTCCGACAACCCCAATGCCAACATCCGTTAGCGTATGCCCAAGCGCATACCCTCTGATGATTTCTGCGGCTTGCCTATTGCGTTCAGAGAGATAAAACATGCTATTTGGTACGGCTTTCGTACCAGTTGCAACTGAGAAATCCATATGAGAAAAGCCTTCCCTTTCGTGTTGATGCATCGTTTCCTCATAGAAGAGGGTGATGCATTGCTTGACGTATTCATTCCTTCATCATCGTACCCTTGACGAAGCATAGGGAACAAGACATAATCATCTATGATCGTATAGGTTGTATCCTATGAATAAAAAGGAAAGAAATCTATGGACCTTCTTCAACTCAAATACTTCCGCGTCGTTGCACAGGTGCAGCATATGACCAAAGCTGCACAGGAACTCTATATTGCACAACCATCGCTTAGCCAAATGATCGGACGCTTGGAGGAAGAACTTGGCGTCCCCCTCTTTGATCGACAAGGAAGGCAAATCCGGCTCAATCCATTTGGCAAGGCATTTCTTGAGCATGTCGAACACGTCTTTGCGGAACTTGACGAGGGACAACGCAAAGTACGAGACATGGCTGGACTGGACCAGGGGCAAGTGTCACTGGCAGTAACCGCTCTGCGCTTGATGCCGGATATCTTGCGTCGCTTCCTTGCCCAACATCCTGATGTCAGTTTCCATCTGTCTCAGGGCTCAACCTTGCATATGCAACACCAACTCGAAATCGGTGATATTGACTTGTGCATCACTGCCTTGCCCATCGTCTCTCCTGGTATTCATTGGAAGCCCTTGCTGACTGAAGAAATCTTTCTGGTGGTCCCACCCAAACATCGACTTGCTGGACGCGAGACCGTTCCCTTGCGCGATGTAGCTGGAGAGGCATTTGTCAGTGTTCCCATTGGAAACGGTCTACGTGACCTGACCGACAGTTTGTGTCATCAAGCAGGCTTTACCCCTCACATTCGGTATGAGGGGGATGAGCCTGCCGCAATCTACGATCTTGTCGAAGCGGGACTTGGCATTGCATTTGCTCCAGCTATCGCGTGGCGGCAAGCAGGGAAGCCAAAGGGGACATGGCTTCACATTACCGAACCTCTCTGTCAACGGACACTTGGGCTCGCGTGGCACGAAGAACGCTACCTCTCGCAGGCAACACGCTCGTTCCGCCAGTTTGTCATTGACTACTTCACACAGTTGAAGTAGTCAATATCTTCACGAAGACCTGGAGAGGCAAAGAAAAACAAAGGTACAATTCCCAGAATGTTTCTTTGTTGAGAAATGGGAAGAGACGTTCATGAGGAGCATTTCTCTGAGGGTATTGCTTCTCTTGGTGACGATCAAGACGGTCTATTTTGTCAGTGTCAAAATAGACCATTTTTCACTCGGCTAGTCTACCTTTTGGAGTGGTTGTTCATAGAGAGGGGGTCATTTAGTTAACTGCTGAAAACAACTCTCACACGCAGATATCGAATGGATGCTCGCGACGCATGAAAATGGTCGTGGATGTTGAACGTCAATTAGATTCGGCGGTTGCGACAATTTAGAATTGCTAGCAACACTAAGTAGCGTGAAGGAAAATTTTTTCCTTTGCTACTCTATTTGGGTGTTCGATCTGAATTATGAGTAAATTTGAGGAAGATTCTCTTGACTTTTTTTGTATCTCTGTGCTATATATTTAAAAGATATATATCTAGGAGATGCAAAATATGGGCAAAGAAAACAAAAGTCGCTATGCCATCTTGGGTATGTTGAGCCTCGGCCCGATGTCGGGCTATGACATCAAAAAGACGATTGAGATCAGTACTGGCAATTTTTGGAGTGAGAGTTATGGGCAAGTGTACCCTATTCTCAAACAGGTAACAGAGGAAGGTCTTGCTCTCTGTCATACTACCAAGCAGGACGGCAAACCTGAGCGATACGTGTACACCCTGACCGACGAAGGATGGAGGCAGCTCCGTCAATGGCTCACCGAACCTATCGAGTATCAGGTCGGACGCAACGAACTGCTCCTCAAGTTGTTCTTCGGTCGGCACAGTGCTGTCTCGGTAAATATCGACCACGTTCGGCAGTTTCGCACCTTGCAAGTGCAGTTGCTTGAGAAGTATCGCACTCTGGAGGCACATGTACAAGGGAAACCTGCTCGCTCTACTGATCCTCCTTCTTCCGATACCGGCAAGGTGTACTCCTTGGTCACCTTAAGCTATGGTCGCCACCAATGTCAAGCACTTCTTACTTGGTGCGATGAGACGCTTCTGATATTGAGCGGGCTTGTCGAGACAGACACGGGTGTTTCATCCGGCGATGGTACGAAGAAGGGAGAAGAAGACGAACTTGCAGTTGAAAGAAAACTATGATCGTGAAACAAGGAGCAGTGGACGAACACACACTCCTTCAACTTTACGAGGTCTGATCGTTCCTCTGGAGACAATCAGTGAAAGATGAGAGATATGCTTGAGTTCGATTTTATTATTGTCGGTGCAGGGTCCGCTGGGTCGGTTCTGGCTCACCATCTGACTGAGGATCCACACGCAACCGTGCTCGTGGTTGAGGCTGGCGGGACCCAGATTCCAGAACAGGTTGACAACACTGCTCAATGGTACCTGCTCTGGGGAACACCCGTGGACTGGGATTATCCGACCGTCCCACAAGCAGGGCTCAACAACCGAGTCCTTCGCGAACCACGAGGCAAGCTTCTCGGTGGGAGTAGCAATCTGTACATTATGCAGCATGTTCGTGGTCATTCCTCCGACTATGATCATTGGTCTTATGCGAGCACTCCGGGGTGGTGTTACGCGGATGTGTTGCCCTACTTTCAGCGACTCGAAGATCAGGAAGATGAGAGCAGTCCCTGGGCGGGACATGGTGGGCCGCTCTCAGTGATCAACGCGCACCTGCATCAGCCCAATCCGACCTCACAGGTCTTTCTCGATGCCTGTCATGAACGAGGCTACCCGTTCACAGCGGACTTCAACGGTCCTACTATGGAGGGGGCAGGCTGGTATCACTTGAATATCAAAGACGGGAAGCGGCACAGTGCTGCGCGTGCGTATCTGCTTCCAGCGATAGATCGAACGAACCTGACCGTAGCAACACACGCTCAGGTGACGAAACTCCTCTTTGAGGGGACGCGATGCATCGGGGTGGCCTACGTCCAAAATGACATGCTTTTGACCGCTCGTGCAAGACATGAGGTCATTCTCGCCGCTGGAGCGATTGAGTCACCTAAACTGCTTCTCCTTTCAGGAATCGGTCGCCCAGATCATCTTCAGCCGTTCGATATTCCGGTCCTTGTGGATGTCCTTGGCGTGGGAGAGAACCTTCACGACCATCCCTTAGGCTACGTTACCTATCAAGCAGCGCAGCCAATTCCTCCGCCACAGTTGAACCTCTCGGAGAGTGCCTTGTTCTGGCATTCCAACCCAGGGTGGCTGGGGCCAGATCTGCAATTGTCCTGTGCCCAAGGATCACTTGATTTCCTGCTGGCCCAGTCACACCCGAACACCCTGAGCATTCTCTGTGGCGTTGTTCGTCCGCTCGCACGAGGCTGGGTGCGATTGGCAAGTGCCGATCCACTTGCCAAGCCACTCGTCAACCCTGAGTATCTGAACAATGCAGCGGACCTCGACCGTATGGTACAGGCGATGAAACGCGCGCGTGAACTCTTTGCCACGTCAGCCTTCTCTTCCTGGACAACAACCGAGTTGCGACCTGGACCTGACATCCAATGTGACGACGAGCTCCGTGCGTTTACACGCCAGCAGGTGATGCCGTACTGGCACCTGTGTGGTTCCTGTAAAATGGGCTTAGATCGTCAGGCGGTCGTCGATCCACACCTGCGCGTCCATGGTGTTGAGGGACTCCGAGTCGTGGACGCGAGTGTCATGCCCTCCATTCCTTCAGGCAATATTCATACGGCTGTCCTGATGATAGCGGAGCGAGCGTCTGATCTCATCAAAGACACTTACGCGTTGAAGAAGACACCATCCTTCCAAGAAGCGACCTGACGAGGAAGGAAGATATGTAAAAGGAAGACCCCCTCGTCTTTCGACGCATATGCAGTGCCTGATGAGGGAAGAGGGAAAACGTCTTCCTGTCCAAACACCTGTCAACACACAAAGAGGTTGACACGCTCTATTCGTCGTCGGCCCTTTTCTCGTGGAAACAAGAGAGAGCCGAGGGGAAACACTAAGGAGATTCCTATCATGCATGAACCATCACAGCCACACGAATCATTACCCATTGAGCAAGTACTGCGTTCTCAAAGCACTCACAACACCAATACGTCTACGATTCCCAGCAGGAGCAGCACCAATCGTGCGTGGCTCGGCTTTGAGAATTTGGAGCGCGAAGTCGCGTTCGATGACGTGCCAGTGCGTGGCAGCATTCCCACCTGGCTGACCGGAGCCCTTTATCGCAATGGTTCCGGCAAGACGGATGCGGGCCAGCAACGTGTTGCACACTGGTACGACGGAATGAGTCTGCTTCAGCGATTCGCATTCAACAACGGCAGCGTGAGCTATCGCAACCGCTTTTTGCGCAGCAATATGTACACCGTCGCGCGAGAGACGGGCAACATCGGATTTAAGGGCTTTGCGACTGATCCGTGTGGAGCATTGTTGGGAGCCATGAAGGCCGAGTACATGCACTCGGACTCGGAGAACGCCAATATCAACATTGGTTGTGTCGCCGGACAGATTCTTGCGCTGGCAGAGCCACCGATGGCCGTGCAGTTCGACCCGGTCACCTTGGAGACGTTGGGGACATTTCGGCCCGAGCAATTTGTAGGCCCGCTCATTCCTGGTCAAACCAGTACACCGCATCCACAGAGGGATTTTGTCTCCAATCAGCTCATCAACTACAACGCCGTTATGAGCCAGAACAGTGTCTACATCATTCACAGTACGGACCGTCTCACAGGCGCACGGCACATCATCAGTACACTCCCAGTGAGCAATCCAGCGTACATGCACACCTTCAGTATGACGGAGCATTATGTCATTCTCGCTGAGTATCCGTTGCGCGTGAACCTGCGTGAACTGCAGAGCGGTAAGCCCTTCTTTGCCAGCTATCACTGGCATCCTGAAAGCCCAACCCGTTTCTTGGTTGTCCGCAAGAACGACGGTCAGCAAGTAGCCACCCTCGAAGCGGCCCCTTTCCTCGCGCTTCATCACATCAATGCCTTCGAGCGCGGTCAAGGCCCTACGGCTGAACTCGTCGTGGATGTCGCTGCATACGAGGATGCCACTCACATTACCGATTTCTACTTGGACAAGCGTGAGGCAGGCGCACCACTGCACACCGGTCAGTTCCGACGGTATACCTTGCCACTGAGCAGCACACATGCAGAGTACGAGGTGCTCACAAGTGACCTCATTGAATTGCCCACGATTGACTATCGGCGACGCAATGCGCGTGCGTATCGCTACGCCTATGGTGCGAGCATGCGGGCCGATCTGTCGGAGCCGATGTACAACCAGCTGGTCAAAGTGGACGTCCACCATCGTCAAAGTACGACATGGTTTGAGGATGGTTGTTTTCCCAGTGAAGGGATATTTGTCCCGGCTCCGGATGCGACCGATGAGGATGATGGTGTCCTGCTGTCCATGGTCCTAGACACTCGCACACACAGTTCGTTCCTTCTTGTGCTGGACGCGCACACGTTCATCGAACGAGGACGGGCTGTTGTGCCAGTTCCGGTGCCATATAGCATTCATGGGCAGTTCCTCTCCGACGACTACGCAACCATCTAAATGCAAGCACCTCTGACACCCGAACATCCCCTACCTAGAAGCTTCTTGGGGAGTGATATGCCAGAAGCAACGAACACTGATGAGAGGCGTTCGGGTGCCAGAGCAGACTGAAATGACGGGGGCGGGCGACCTCCTATGTGAGGTTCTCAGGAAGATGCACCTCGTCGTGACGCATGGAAGGAGAGAACGAATGAAGAAAACAGTTCGAGATGGTCCTATTCACGTCATGATCGTGGATGATCAGCTCTTGTTTCGTCGCAGTCTTGAGCACCTGCTGGAATTGGAAGCGGAACGCATCAGGATCGTAGGCACAACATCAAATGGACAGGAGACGCTTGCCACCCTTGAGCAGCAAGCATACGAGGGAAGTCTGCCTGATGTGGTGCTCATGGGCGTGCAGATGGCCGACTTGAACGGCATAGAAACGACGACACGCATCCAGGCACGCTGGCCCCAGGTACAGGTGGTGTTACTGACCACGTTTGATGATGAGATGGCTCGTACCGCAGGAGCAATGGCAGGAGCAAAAGGGTATCTGTTGAAGGATACATCTCTGGATGTCCTTGTGTCCACTATTGAGTCTGTGTATCAGAAACATCTTGCTTACTCCTAAACGTGAGCAGTCAGCAAAAGACAACAAGGTATATGAAGGAGACATGCTGGGAGAAGACGCGAAAAAAGATATGAGCAAAGAATTGAAAAGAGTAAGAGTAGCAGCAACGCTTGGGCATTGCATACAAGGAGGTAAAACATCATGGAAGCGAAAGACCTGCTGACAGGCCGTGTCGCGATTATCACTGGTGGCGGGACGGGCATGGGGAGAGCGATGGCGCTACGCTTCGCTGAGTTAGGGGCTCGTGTTGTCGTCGCCAGTCGTACGTTGAAGCATCTCGAGCAGACGGTCACTGATATCGCCACGCTGGGCGGTCAGGCACTGGCACTTCCAACCGACGTGCGTAATCCATCCCAGGTAAACATGCTGATGGCTCAAACCAAGGTGGTAAATTGGGTGAAACACGCAAAGTTTTTAAGGGTCTTGCGGTTTTCACCTAATTTACTAGCTCCCACTTGCAGGACTCCTGTTTGCCATCGGCTTCCTCCTACGTGGTCCATCGGTGAATGCGTCCGACGCACATGCCTTCGCTCTTTGGGTGACGACTAACACTATAGAGTGCAGACTATCTTCCTCAATTTTGGTGGTAGCATCTCATTCTGGCTCGAATTTTTGGGGGCAGTCTTCCTGCTTCTCGGCGGTCTCGCAATTGCAGCGAAGGCACAGCGATACCTCCTGTTCGAGAGACACGAGAAGAACAATGAAAGCCCACCAGAGACACCTGAAAACAGTCACGTAGTACACATGCTGTAACGAGAGAAACAGAGGAGAAAACAAATGAAGGTGTTTGTCACAGGTGCGACAGGCTATATTGGGACCATCGTCGCTGAACGTCTTTCTGCTCACGGACATCATGTCCTCGGATTAGCACGCTCTGCTGCGACTATTGCTTTACTAGAAGAACGGGGCATTGAGCCGCTGCATGGGAACCTTCATCATGCTGAAAGCATTGCACGAGGAACCAAACTCGCCGATGGAGTGATCCACCTGGCAGTTGAGAACAGAGGACCTGCTGGTATCCAAGCAGATGCGACAGCCATTGAAGCCATCCTCGCAGCTCTTGATGGGACGGGGAAACCGTTCATCTACACCAGCGGTATCTCGCTCTACGGTGATACAGGTGAACATGTCGCTGATGAGGATACGCCATTGAACCCACTGCCGTACACCACATGGCGAGCAGAACATGAACACCGTGTGCTTGGAGCAAGCAGACGTGGCATTCGCAGCATTGCTATCCGTCCCTAGTTGGTCTATGGACGCGATGGTGGTACTGTCGCTCAGCTGATTGCTGCCGCACGACATACTGGTACTGCTCGCTATATCAATACTGGCATGAATCGCTGGTCAACCGTGCATGTCGAGGATTTGGCTGCTCTGTATGTCCAAGCAATGGAGCAGGCAGAGGCTGGCTCCGTTTTTAATGGAGCGGCAGGGGCTTCCATCATATTGCGAACGTTGGCTGAGGCGATGAGCCAACTTCCTGGGATGAGTGGCAAGACGACCTCTTGGTCCGTCGAAGAGGCGAGGACACTTTTTGGTCCCTTTGCTTCGATCATTGCATTGAATCAGCATGTCTCAGGAGCCAGAGCAATGAAGCAGGTCGCATGGCGTCCAAAGGGACGCTCTCTCCTTGAGGAACTTGAGCATGGGACGTACTCTCAATTCACACAATAGGAATAATGTCGTTTCTCAGGATAACGTACGCTTTTCAATCTTATAAATTTTCTTGGTGTTGTTCTGTACCGGCCTGAGAGAAGCTTCTAAGCTGCATGAGCGATAAGCGCGATTCTCACATAACTTTTCCA
>JAABUZ0100005541.1_pt1 | contig 16489 bp, 20 predicted proteins | sample 5562091 | NCBI WGS metagenome assembly JAABUZ01 (sample SAMN12813069, study PRJNA571459) | rock metagenome | isolation source: Antarctica rocks | place: Antarctica: Victoria Land, Linnaeus Terrace sud | collected 2015-12-21
CGCAGCGTGATGGCGCCGGCGGCCGCGGCGGCCGCGGCCGCGCCGGCCTGGTCGCCCGCGCTGTCCTGCAGCAGCTTGCGGAACAGGTCGCGCTGGCGCACCACACGCGCGTACAAGTCCTGGCGCCGCGCGGCCCCTCATACGCGCTTGCGCCGGCCGCAGACTGCAGGCCGAGCTCTCTTCTGTGACCATGGCAGGCACCCTGACCCTGGCCTATGCATCCTGTGGTCGCATCCTCAGCATGTGAGGTCCGCTTGTGTCCTGGCTTCATGCGGGCTCCACGCCCAGCCTGATGGCCATGGCGTCCGTAATGCGCCGTGGCATCATCGAGGGCGGCCTTATCCTCCGACACTCGCAGCCTCTCTACAACGCAGGCTGAAGCTGCATCAACCTAGAGAGAAAGAAACCCGGAAGCACCTCCTGGCGCTCGCGCTGCGCCTTGAGCTCGTCCAGCTCGGCGCCCAGCCGCGCGGCCGCGTCGCGCGCCTCGGCCTCCACGCCCGCGCGCAGCGCCGCGCGCTCCTGCTCGTGCTCCTGGCTGAGCTGGCGGAGGACCGCGAGCTGCTTGCGGTTGACGTCCTGCAGCTCCTGCGCGCAAGCACACAGCGCTCTTGCTTGCTACCCGCAAAGTTGACATTTATCTGCTGCGCGCACATGCCGCAGGCTTCTCAGCCATGACGAACCAATAGAGGAGAGCCCTGGCAGGGAGGGCAGCCCCAGAAGTCTACTAAATTTGTCCTCAGATTTCGTCGCACTCACAGTTGCTGACTTGCAGTGATCCGATTCATCTATGCATAGTGCGGCGAGGCGCGAAGGAATGACAGTACACCAAGTTCTGCACCAGCAGCGGGCGACGCTGTCGCCAGTGGACCAGGCGACAGAGCGCCAGTCAGGGCAGGGCAGGCCGCGCAAATGAGCACCCCTGCATGCCGCGCCCGCGCTCGGCGCGCCGCTGCCGGGCGAGCCGCGCCTGGATGTTGTGGAAGACGACCAGGCGCGAGGAGATGACCGCATCAGCGTCCAGCGCGCCCGCGGCCGGCGCCTCCAGCGCCAGCCGCGCGCCCGGCGCCGCGCCGCCGGCGGGCCGGCCGGCGCTCAGCTGCTGCACCTCGTTGACCAGCGTAGCCACCTGCTGCGACAGGTCGCGCGCCTCCTGCTCCAGCGCGCTGCCGCACGACCCGCCCCAGCCCTATATTCACCGCGCTGGTGCACCATGCTCCAGGTGTCGAGGCAGGCAATGTGCTCCAATGCGCTGCGCAGCAGCATTGGCTGGATATCTTCTCAGGAAGCAGGCTCTCATACCCAGGTCAGATTATTGTACCCTATAGCAGTGTGTCCACCAAGCCGATTTACTCTTTAATTAAAGAGTAAATGACCGAGAATGCAGCGCCAAACAGCCCTGCCTACTGGTAGGGTACGGTGGGATACAGGAGGGGAAGTGGCCAACCTGCGCGTGCGCGCGTCGCGGCGCGCGTCCGCGTCCAGCTGCGCGATGCGCGCCTCCGCGCGGCGCTTGTCCGTGGTGAGCACCTCCAGGCTGGCAGACACCTGCCGCACGCAGCAAGCCCTTACGGCCTAGCACCCAGACCCTAGCACCGCCCATGGGGCCGTGCTGATGCAGCAGGGGGCTGCGGGTCTGCCCGCGGCGCCCCCGCGCGACTCGGCCGCGACCGCCGCGCGCGACGGGCGCGCTGCGGAGATGAGCACGGCGCGAGCCGAGCCCCAGCTCTCATGCGCGCGCTCCCATGACCCCAGCCCTTGCGACGCACAGCTTGGAGCGCCCGCCAGAACATACGCAATTCAACCTGGGTCGTTCACCAAGCCGTCAAAGTGGCATTCGCCAAGCCATCAAGTGGCAAGCGCAGTAGAAGCGCGCCTGGGCGTAGGCGAGGTGGACGCGCTGGAACTCGGCCTGCTGCTCGCGCACCAGCACCGCCTTCTTCTCGATCTCCTGGCACAGCTGCGCGTCCCGCACAAAGTTTCATGTGGCCATGCCCTTCAGGCGCATCAACTACACACTCTTCCATCTGCCACGTATATCAACCTCGACATGCGCGCTCAGAGTGTCTGTAGACTTGGAGCTCACAGGCCCAATACAGCCAATGAGTTACCACAACCTCAGGACTCTGTCTTTCTTGGAAGATTGTAATGGGGCTCACCAGGCTGCTCTGGGACTGCATGGGCACTGCATGGCTGTGGTGAGGTGCCAGCAGAAAGGAGGGTCGGCGTCGCCTCCCCACCTGCTCCAGGATGATCTCGTTCTGGCGGTTCTTCAGGCGCTCCACGCGGCACCGCTCGCGCTCATCCACCAGCTTGCTGAACAGCTGCGTCTTCGACATGTCCTCGGGCGGGGCGCCGCCGTTCTCGCCTGCGGGCAGTCAATCTGTCATGTCAAAGGCGGGCAGAGATGGGGGCCGATGTCATCGCTGCAAGGTGTCATCGAGCTCCCGCTCCCACGAAGGCCTGGGCACCACCAGACACAGCTTTGGGTGTACTTTGTAGCCTCAGGCAATCAGCAGCTGCACTGTCGCCTGCTCTGGCTGCACCCAGCAGCAGGAGCTGCATGCAGAGCGTCTCATTGCACAGCTCGACAGTTGCGCAGCACGCACTGGCTGGAGAGATGGCCGCTCCGCGCGGCCCGCCAGCGGCCGCGTCGAGCATGCGCTGGCACTGCTCCTTCTCGGTGGCAGCCTCCGCCTGCGCGGCCGCCGCGCGCGCCTCCGCATCCTCCAGCTGCTTGCGGTTGTCCACGGACATGTCCTGGGGCGGCGGATGTGCACCCCGTCAGCCGCAGCGCAAGCACCGCCATCCGCGATCTCACGCTTGGCCTGCCTGCACAGCGAGCAGCCTCCACAACCACCCTCAAAATGTGACACAACTGCACGGCTTGAGAGGGATTGCTGTCCTCAGCTCGTGGGCACACTGCACGCACGCCACCATCCTGCACACATTGATGTATCTTCCTTCTGTCCCTTCTTGACACTGCATGCTGGCGCTCAACACCCGTCGCCAGCCAGGCAGGAAGGGCAACAGAATGGCGCCGCCACTCCTGTTCTCCCGGCGCGCGCCTCCATGTTCCGCTGCAGCTCGCGGATGATGCCCTCCAGCTCGGTGCAGCGCGCGGCGCGGTCGGAGGCCAGCTCGCGGTTCATGTCGGCCAGGCTGCGCGCGGTGGCCAGCTCCTTCTCGAACTGCTCCTGCCGCGCGGCCGCGTCGTCGCGCGCCTCGCGCAGCTGCGCCTGCGCAGCCTGCAGCCCCCCCAGCTTTGTCAGCTCTGTCAGCCCGCCGCACACGTGCACGCTGCCGACATGAACGCTCGCCAGGGGGGATCTGCCTGACACCCAGACCAGAGGTCTCGCGAGCATGGGATGTATTGGGGCCGCCGTGGTCAGCCGACACTGTGTGATTGTGCGCGGCACGGTGTCTGGCGGCCCTGGGCGCTGGTGCGCACCCCGAGCGCCTGCTCCGCCTGCGCCAGCCGCTCCTTCAGCTGGCCCTGCGCCGCCTGCAGCTGCCGCGCGCGCTCCTCCGCGTCCGACAGCTTCTGCTGCAGCTCCAGCACCTGCCGGCGAGCGCAGACGCGCATGGCCCTACCGAGCACACTCACGCCTCCCACCACGCAAGCGGTAGAGCCCGCCTCCAGCAACAACAGGCCCGTGAGCCTGCAGGCGCACAGGTTAGGCCCTGCCCAGGGGCATGCGACTCACTGTCTGCACGCTCTGTCGCCGCACATGCGGACCCTGCTGCTCCGTATGTCGCCAGGTCATGCTGCCAGTGGCACCGAGCTCAGCGCAGCGTCTGCGGCCGGCCGCGGCTGCCCGAAGCAGACTGAGCGCACCTGAGCTACGGCGCCCCGAGCACCGCAGCCCATGTGCATGCACTGCAGAGGCTCAGTCAGTGCGCCCTGCCTCCGCTGCATCAGCCATGCACGCTGCGGCTGCCGTGCCCGAGCGGCGCTGCCCAGGCGTGCGCCCGGGGTGCCCTACTGGCATGCCTGGCGTTTCGCCTGCACTGCCTGCCGGGCAGGGCGCGCCTGAGCGGTCGCGCACGTGCGCTCCTGCTGGTACGCCTCGGTCTTGCGCGCCAGCTCGGCGTTGAGCCACTCGTTGTGGCGCTCCAGGATCTCCTTCTCCTGCTCCAGGCGCACGCGCGCGAGCGCCGCGCGGTTGCCCGCAGCCTCCGCCTCGTGCGCCTTGGCGTCCAGCTCCGTGTTGCGCTCGGTCAGGGCCACGGTCTTGTCCTGCGGCAGCGGCGCACCTTCCGTAAGCGCATGCCGCTGCGTTTTCTCCGCTTTCTGAGGTTAGAATCGTCACAGCTGGCATGAAGCTGAGAGCAAGCACAAGCAAGTGTGACAATGCAGTAAGCGAGTGTGAGCCGCTGCATTGCGCCCTTGAAACATGCGGCGTGCGCCTTGACGGCGCTGCGGCGTGTGCGGCGAGGAGGCTCGCACCAACGCAGCCTTCAGGCGCGCGTGCGTGCTGTCGAGTTCGGCCTGGCGGTGCTGCAGCAGCTTGTCCAGCGAGCGCTTGTCGTAGTGCAGCGCCTCCGCCTGCGTCAAGCTCGACGTGAGCTGCTTGACACAAAGCAGCCTACACCGAACTCTGCGCTCTGTGCCTTGGCTTCATGCTGGTTGTGAGCCCGGCCGGCGCAGCAGCACACCTCTGCTCCGGCCCTCTGCAGGCTGGCGTCCTTCTCAAACACCGCCGTCTGCAGCTTGTTGGCCTCTGCCTTGGCATGGCCAACCTCCTGCACGGCAGGAGCCATACGTGAGCCATACGTGTTCCCCGGCGTGCGTTCACAACGCCTGCAGCTACATGTGTTCCCCTGCATGCGTTCACAACCGGCCCGGACCTCCTGCAGGCGCTTGTTCTCCTCTGAGAGCCGCTGATTTGTGGCAGCAAGCTTCTCCTGGTCTTCGGCGAGCGCTGTGCAGCGCTCCTCCATTGCCTGCACTACTACCGTCAGGACACGCTGTCTGGTCTGCAGTTGTATGCATGCTTGGCGCACAATGACGCGCACCCGAGCCGCCAGCTCGGCGTTGATTGCTGCTGCATCAGCCTGCAGCAAGCACTCAAAGTGAGCTTGCCGCACAAGCAGGTACAGAGCTGCGGGTGATTGGCACAAACGCGCGGCGCCGTTTGCGCCACCACAACGCGCCGCACGCCCGCCCAGGTGCGCCCTCACCTGAGCCTTTACAACGCTCAGCTCCTCGCGAAGCGCGGCCTCGGAGGCACAGACTGCCTCCATATCAGCCATTGCAGCTGCTTGGGACTAGCCTGGCGGTGCCATGCCCTCTGCACGGCAGGGCGGCCGTACGCGCGGCGTGTCTGTACAGCGCGTTGCAAGAGCCTGAAGAGCCTGCGTGACTTCTCACAGGAGTTTGCAGGTGCATCTGAGACGCAACTGGTGGCAACCCATGTCATCAAATTCCAGACCGTGCCCAATGAGATTTGGCCATTTGGAATGCCTACGGCTTTCCCATCTTGCATGGCCATTGCATGGTGTGTTCTGGCTCATAAAACCATCTGTGCATACCGGCGCCCTGTCCGGCAAGCAATGCATGCTATGGACTGTTGGAGCGCAAGCCTGTGCGCTTGGCAAGAGCAGCACAATGAGCCACGAAACAGAAGCGAACGTGCGCAGGACAGGTTACAAACAAGGCCATATCAGCTTGGAAGAGCATGAGTTTGTAATACTTGCGAGAGATTGCCATTGTACAGTGCTTCTCGCAGTGCTCGCAAACCAGAGCCAGGCTTGCTGCACTCCCCCTTAACATGTGCTCCAACACTTAGTGATACATGCACTGGGCAAATTTTCATGTGGACACAAGACAGGACGGGCACCTCAGCGCCTACAAGCTTTCGCATACGCTGCAGCCACCAGTGCACTGCCGGGTCAATCGGCCAAGGCCTTGAACTCCCTCCGCACGGCCTTGACAAAGGCTCCAAAGTTGCGGTCAGCGTTGAGCGTGGCCTGCAGCTCGTGGATGCCGGCCACGTCTGGCCGGCACTGCGTCACTGCACCCCCAGCGCACACATTCTTGTGGCACAGCGTATGTCTGCACGACCAGGACATGGCCAGGTACTCTCTCATTAATTGAAACCTGGCTGCACCCCCAGGGCTGCAAGCTGGAGGCACTTGCATGCATGCCCTGCTAGGTGCATAACACTTGTCTCCTTACTCGCTCCTGCGTCCCGCTCGCTCCTGCGTGCGGGCAATGGCAAGCGGGCGCTGCGGGTGCAAACTCTTTGGCTGTGCAGCGTCAGCAGCGCACAGCCGCCCGGGCCCCGCGCCTTCAAAATTGTTGCTGTCGGGCACGCGCACGCCGAGCACGAACTCGCGATCAGGCTCCCGCGACGATATCTGGGTGAACACGAGGAGCAGCTCGCCCGCCATGTCTGCACAGAGAGAGGCGGGCGTCAGCGCCGACGCGCGGGAACAGCACAGCCTTGCTTCAGCACCCAGGGCGGCTCAGGCTCCCGCTGCGTGGGCAGCGCGAAGGTCATTTCTGTCAGCAGCGGGTTGCTGGCGCGGCAAGACTGCAGCAGGGGCTGCAGCACTGTGGGCGACTGAAGGGCAGTGCTGAGGGGGCCAGCCTGCGGGGCTGCGCACACCGTCGCTGTGCTGGAAGCGCAGCCCCAGGCGCGTCTGGTGCAGCTTGACGGCCTCGCGCAGCGCGCGCAGCTTCCCCTCCCGCAGCGCCTCCTCGTCGTCCAGGGCTGCGCGCGCGGCAACCCACCCAGCCGTCCTTTGCCATACGTGACTGGGCGGCCTGGTGTCACGGCTCGATGCACTCCAATTGCCGGGAGCACGGGTGTGCGGTCTCACGCAGCGTCGGAGTGCGTGATGCGGAGTCCGCCCGGGTGCTGCCTCTGCCGCATGGGCAGGCTCCAAGATACTTCTGTGTTCACACCTGCCTCCCTGCGCGCCAGCTCCTGCGCCTCCCGGTCCACCGCCGCCCGCAGCTCCGCCAGGCGCTGCGGCAGGGGCGCCGCGCTGGCCTTGACGCGCTCTAGCGCGCCCTGCAGCTCCTCCTCTCTCCGCCCTTCCTGCGCCAGCCCTGCAGAAAGGGTGCGCTCGCTGATGAAGGGCGGGCCGCGCCCCAGCAGGCATGGGGGTGAACAGCAGAAGCGCAGCTGTCAGGGCGCACGCGTCTGCAGCGCCTCTGCCTGGGCGACGAGCTCTGCACGCTGCCTCTCCAGCGCACTCCTCCTGGCTGCAACCCAGGCAGACCCTTGCGATCAAGGCCAGCCAGTGCACGACGTTGCGCTGGACAATAAAATGAGTGCCCCCACACGCACCGCCGTCCTCCTTCAGCCTGCTGAGGTGCGTATCCCGCAGCTCCTCCATGCTGGCCACCTTGGCATACGCCCAGCAGTCCACCTGGTTTTGCGCGCTGCTGACCTCCTCGGCCAGCTCATCCAGATCTATACCTGCCATCTGCCCAGTGTAGATGGCCGTCGTTCACACACGGGCACAACCTGCACGTCCAGCGTACTGTTTTTCTGGCCAGTCCAAACAGTGCTGCCTGCAGCAGCTGCAGCGAGCATTCGCTGCAGGCCTCCTAGCTAGGGCTTATTTCAAACTCAGCTGTCTTCTAGGCGTAAGCAGCTCGCGCCGGGCGCTCCTGGAGCCAAGGACCGGCTATCCGATCCATCACTTGCAGGATGAGCGCCCCGCTGTTGCGCAGGCGACAGGAGGCAGCCAGCCAGGAGCGGCGGGCGGGCAGCCGGCTGGGCGCCGTGCGCCTGCAGGCTGAGCATGGGGCGCAGCACGGTGCGTCGCTGCGCTGCGTACTCTCTCAGTGCGCACATGAGCAGACCTCACCCGCTCAGCGCGTGCAGGCGCCGCGGAAAGCCTGCAGCAGCCGCCCAGCCCCGCGATCAGCGAAGAGGTGCGCGTCGCAGCTGCTGCAGCACACCAGGATCTGCAGGCTGCTGCTGCTGTGGTGGTGAGCGAGGAGCAGCGCCGCAGGAGCAGGTGCCTCTTGGAGCGCGCCAGGGACCTGCACCTACGCGGAGCCGGCCAGGTGCGCAGGCCAACCAAACAGACCTCCAATGCTTTGTCTGGGAGCAGTGGTATAGTGGGTTCTAGGACCACCGCTGGTGCAAGCCGCTACGTGCGTTGCAGGGCGCCGGCCGCCGGGCGCGGGTGGCGGCGCCGGTCGGAAAGCCGGCACGTGGGGCGCGGTGCAGAAGACGCTGCAGGTCATCACCGGCCGCACGCTGGACGCGGCCAGCAGCCGGCTGAGCAGCATGGCGCTCGGCGCCGCGTCCCTGAAGGACTCCTTCCTCGTGGACAAGGCGCGCGCGTCAACTGCGCCCCGCCTCAACCGCGCCCGTAGCCGGCCCTCTGCACAGCGACACGCATTGCACTTGCCTGCAGCTGGCAGCCTTGGTTGCTTGCGACTGCCCGGATGGCGCGCATATCACGCCCGGTTTCAACCAATTTTTGCAAGCGAGCAGGGCAAGGACGCGTGGATCGCGGTTGGCGGCGCGGCAGTAGAGGTGGCGACCTCGCTTGACAGCGCGGTCGAGCATCTGCTGGAGGGCTGGGCATCGCCGCAGCCCGGCGCGCCGCGCGGCGCCGCGCGAGCGGCGGGCAGCCCGCACGGCTCTGCCCCAGAGCGGTGCCTGGTGAGCATCTGCGTCACCCCCAGCCCACCTGTCAGGCCCACTAGCATCCATCCATCTCTGCTATCCACGCAGCAAACTTTCACGTGTAGGCCCGGGGCTCGGAGCATACGCGCATCAATGTTCTGTCCTCTGGCTACAAAATCAGCAGCCCCCTTGATGACACAGAGCCCGTAGGCAGCGACATGCTGCTTACCACATATTTCCTTCTGCAGTGCACCTGCCGGCTCAGCACGCGCCCTGACCTTGCTGTGGTCATCACCCGCAGGCTCAGGCGCCGGCCGCTGCACGAGCAGCTGTGGCTGCGGCAGCTGCTGCAGGGGGCGGCGACTGGGGCGCCGCAGACGCATGGGCCGACTGGGGCGCGGGGGCGGGCGGCGGCAGCGGCGCCGCGGGCGGGGGGCGGCAGGGGGCGGCGCGCTCCAGGCCGCGCGACCCCGCAGGGCCCCCAGCCAGCAACACGCGCGCCTGCGCGGCGCACTCGCAGGGCGCTGCTCGGCGGCCCAGGCGGTGTGGCCCGGCCGCTCACCGCACCACAGCAGCCCTCAAGCTATCGCCGTCCAGCCATGTGGTGTGTGCATACATCCTGGTCTGATGAGGAAGCTGGCTTGCGCCAGGTGGTCGCAGGACACTGCAGGCCGTGGAAGCGCAGGAAAGCATGTCTGCGCTGGAAGAGTCTGCGAGCTGGCCATGCGACCGTCTCAGTGTCTGTTCCTGTAAACCGCGGATGCATTGCGCAGGCCGGGCAGCCTGAGCCGCGGCAAGGAGAATGTGGCGGGGGGCGCCCTGCCTGTGGGCAGCACGGGGCCGTCCCAGTCAGGCAAGTCACGGTCGATGTTCTGCCTGCCTGGTAATTCTGTCAGGCTTGCGGTGTTGCCACGAGCGGCTAAGTCGCGCGTGTTTGTTCATTGGCGTCAGCGGCAGGCAGCGCGGCCGCTGCGGCAGGCGAGCAGGAGCGTCTGCAGGCGGCGCAGGCAGAGCAGCGCAAGCTCAAGTGCGGCTGTCACCATGCTCCCTGCCCTGTACTTGTGCACCCCGCCTTCTCAACCTGCTCGATGAGCCGATGGGCGCTGAAAGCATTGTGGGCGAGGTGTGCAGACGCCCGGGCGCCTGCTCAGCCTGTGCGCGCCGCGCAGGGAGCAGCTGCAAGAGGTCCAGGCGGCGCTGCACGCCGCAAGCAGCAAATGCTCGGCGCTCGCCCAGGAGAACGACCTGCTGCGCGAGCGCAGCAGCCCGGCCACTGCGGCCGCGTCCGAGGACGATGCCCTCACCGAGCAGGTGGGCTCCTCGGCGCTGAGGTGCCCGTGTCAGTACATCAGACGTCGACCTGCTTCGAAAGCCATGTTCAGGATGCCACAGCCTCAATGTCCATCCACACTGGAGTTGCTCTGACCGGGCATGGTGGGCAACGCGCATCTGTCTGTGTTGGACAGGGCAGCAGGATTGCATGGGCGTCCATCTCGCAGCCCACACTTCCCATGCAATCAGTCAGGTATCAGTTAGTTTCCTTGAATGCAGATGCAGCGCACTTGAGAGCGTGCTTCCACCACAACGACGCACACAGACGAACAGAGGGAGCTCGAGCGCGCAGGTGGCGGCTCAGCTGCACGCGCTCTTGCAGGAGAAGGCGAAGCTGGCCTCTGAGAACGAGCGCCTCCTGCGCGAGAATTGCGGCCTGCAGGTGCGCGTGCTTGCCTGCTCGGCACAGGTGTTTCGACAGCTTACAGAACTTGGAACACTGGGCTATCCTCGAACAGACAGCAGGGTCGAGCAGCCACGCACGCTTCAGTGCTGCTGCAGCAACTAGTTGTGCTCAGTACCTAGCACGCCTCACTCACACAGCGCTGTGCTCTACACAGGAGCTGCTGCAGTACACCGTGCAAGCGGGCGACAGCGACCGCGAGGAGGAGGACGTCTCAGACGGCGCAGACTGGCCCTCCACCCCATAGCGTAGCTCCATTATCTTAGCGTAGCCTCTCGTCACCGCTAGTGTAGCCTCTCTCACAGTCCGCAACCACCCACTTCTGTAAGGATGCAGCTCTGACTCCCAACCCGAAGCGTGCGCTTCAGCCTACTGGCTGTCCCTGCTCGCCTCAGCACTGTCCACACTCGCCACCTCCAGCTTGGACGTTGCCACCTGCCGCGCCTGCAGCGTCTCCACGAAGCGCGCGTGGCTGCCGTCGCACTTTGGTGGCTGCCAAGACACGCGCAGGCGTCAGCACCAAAACACGCGCAGGCATCAGCACCACGTCAGCGCAAGGTATTGCGATGGCTTGGAGACAGAGAGTGCGCAGAACACACCGTCCTTGTCTTGCCGCACGTGCACTTGGCCTGCGCCCGGCCGTTGAGCTGGGGCCGGGCGGGCGCTGCGCATGCCAGGGCCTGGACTAGCATGGTATAATGCTTGGCACGTCTCCACCAGCACAGGGGGCGACGCACGGACGCGGTTCCAGAAACAACTGTAAAGGATGGTCACACCTGTAAAGGATGTCAGCTCGGCTTTCCAGCCCAGGAGCGAGGCATTCTACATCCGTTTACCCATACTATGGTAGCCTAAGCCTTGCTGACTCTGCTGTCTGACATGTGCATGCAATACGGTGCGCCACATCCCCAGTGGGCATCCAGTGGGCTTCCTGCAGCTCTGCGTGCCTTGCTTCGCATGAGCTCACCTGCATGGCGGAGCACTGCCATAGGGCTGCCGTGAACAGCCATAGTTGGCTAGTAGACGGCTGTCACTCATTATTCTGTGTACAATCCTCACGCAAAGACGCGCGCGGCACAGACTGTACAAACAGCAGTCTGCACACGTATTGGGTGTAGAAGGGCTGGTATCACGCATCCGTATCACAGTTTCTCCGCTTCCAGGGGTATGGCGCACTGCAACACGAGTGCGCACGGCGTGCCTCTCAGCTTTTCCCTGGTCGCTCTGACCTTGCACTGCTCTGCATCAGTACACGCGGTGGCATCACCCATGTGCTTTCACAAGTCAATTTTGCATGAATCAAGACACATGCAGGGCCCTGAACATCGAACATGATGCAGCGCTTCAGTGGCCTGCATGCTCGCAGCCAACCAGGGTCGCACATGATGCAGCGCTTCAGTGGCCTGCATGTTGGCAGCCAGCCAGGGTCGCACAACCTCAGGCGCTTCAAGTGTGGAAGGAGGTGCCTGCATCTAGGCGCGGCAGCGTGTCTGCCAGCTCGAGCCACTTGCGGCGCTCGGCCCAGTAGATGTGGCGCTCGGGCGGGAAGAGTTCCGCGTCGTCCAGGCTCAGCAGTGACAGGTAGACCCTGTCCGGCTCCAACGCAAATTTCATGGCCAGCTGGGACCCGCAGCGCCTGCGGAGGTGGCGGCGCTCACCCTGAGCGGGTGTCTGCTAGGCCAGCGGCGCTGGCAGACCCAGAACAGCGCACTTGGCGCCAGTGGCCACGCACTTGCCACCGCGAGTAGGCAACGTCTGTCTGGGCCTTGCTGGGATTACCCGCAGAAGACGCGGCTTGCTCGCGCGGAGGACTGGAACTCCCTCGGCGGGGCATCCTGCCACTGCACATCGCCGACAGCAAAGGCGACGCTGGCGATGGCTGGCGCGCCCGACGCCCTCTGGCACTCCCGGCAGTGGCACAAGCACGAGTACACCTGCGCTGCTTGCACAGGACTGTAGTCGCAGGTCGGCAGAGCATTGATTGGTTTGCTTCACACAGGCGAGCGTGTTGTGTGCCTTGTCTTGATACAGCAGTGGCTTGGCAGCCACTGTGTATGCAGTGCGGCCACACAGGCAGCGCCCACCCAGCCTGCGCTCCGCCATGCCCCTGCCACAGATGCTGTAAGCACGGGCAGGCAGGTTTATGCCAGGCACGACTTCAATTCAAGGAGTGTGTAACGGCCTTTTTTGGGACACACACTTGCTGTATCTGTACTGTATCTGGTCCCGGACTCCGAGACGTCCAAGACTACCCTAAAACACCCTAGAGCACCAGGCGAGCTTGCTGGCGAGAGGCAGCCTTGTACGCTCAGCTTGGCCTCGCCCCAGCGCCCCCGGATGAGACACCCCCCTGCGCAGCACGCAGCGCCCGCGCTCTGGGGATTCGGCAAGGTATACAGCCGGCCGCCGGCGTGCTGGCTAGCGCGGCGCAGCGGCGCGGGCGGGTGCTGCAGGAGGCGCTGCTTGGCTGAGGCGCACCGGACTGCAGAGCTCACCCGCGACACAGGCAGGGCTCCAGGCTTGTGCGTCGTGGCAACTTGTATGCAATTGGTTGAAAAGTACGGAGTGACAGAGCAAGTGCGTGCCGCGCAGAGAGCGGCGAGGAGGACGGCGAGCTAGTGTGGGACTCTGGTGCGGGAGCACGGCCTGCTGCTGGCTCTTGCATTCGCTTGCCCGTCACAGTGCGCGGCGCCGGAGCTTGGCAGGCTGACGCCTTTGCTGTCGCGCAGACGCCGATGCCGGCACGCGGCAGCTGTCAGCGCAGAGCGCAGGCCCCAGCCAGCCGTCTGTATACCACCGGCACATTGACGAGGCGGCGTCGGCGCGTGTGCCGTACCACAGGCGCGCCCGCCCAGCCGCTGCGGCGCCGCGCGCGCTCGCGCACACCCACCAGCAGGCGCCCAAGGCGTGCGCGGCGCAGGCGGCTGTACGCTGCGGCAAAAGCAGGCCAGTGCGGCGAGGCGGAGGGCGTGCTCCAGGAGATGGCTGCGGTCGGGCTGGAGCCTGGGCCGCGCGCTTTCCACGCACTGGTGGTCGCATACGCGAAGACAGGCGACGCAGACCGTGCGCTGGAGGCCGTGCAGCGCGGCTACACAGCGCTGCGGGACACGGGTGCGTCCTCTGCCTCGGGCGCCGCCACTGCGGCCCCCGCCTGTGCGCTGCTGTAGCGTGCGAGGCCAATTCTGCAGGGCGCGGGGGTGCGGTGCGGCCGCGCCACCCGCGGCTCAGGCTCCGGCGTGGGCACAGCGCGATCGCGCCAAGGCCTGCACTGCTGCAGCGCGCGCGCACGGTTCCGCGGGGCACAGGGGGCGCTCGCGGCGCGCCTGCTGCGCTGGATGCGCTGCCGCAGATCACAGCACCCGCACAGCCCGCGTGCAGCGCTGCCTGGCAGTTGTGCCCGCGCCATCTGCATGTCGTGCTTGTCGGCCTGCTTCCCCACCTCGCAGCGCGACGGTGCGTCCGACGGCGGCCTGGTGGTGTGTGTAGCACCCTACAGTCAATCCCGCACCCGGGCTACGGCAGCCTGGCGGCGCGCGCGGCGCCCCGCCCCCGCGCCCTACCCTAACGGCAGCCCGGCGGCGCGCGGCGCAGGCCTGCCGGTGCTGCCCGAGAGCTACGTGGTGCTGATCCACACGTTCGTCGCGGCGGGCCAAGTGGCGCGGGCCGAGTCGGTGTACGAGAGCATGCAGCGCCAGGACTATGACATCCGCCCCGGCTGGCTCATGCTAACCTGCGAGCTGTTTCGCAACGGGTGCGGGGCGCCCGTGGGGCGGGCCCTGTTAGCCTCGCAGATCAGCGCTAGTGGCAAAGGCACCTGGCGGCCGCAGCGTCGACGACGCGCCGATCGCATGTGTCTTGCTGAAATCGTGTCGCGCAGGAGGTCTGCTTGCCGGGCGGCGCATGTGCGCATCACCAGCCACCAGGCAGCCTGCCGCACTGCTGTCAGGTCAAGAGTGACACCATCACGCCGTCCCTGTACCATGTCCATCAGCAGCCTCGCATCTGCCAGTCCTTGCCCACCGCCCGGCGTGCCCGCCCAGCTTGCCCGGCCCGCGTGAGCCTGGCAGACCTGCCGGCCGCGCGCCGCGCGTGACGCGCGGCGCTGGCGGCAGGCACGAGCTGGAGGCTGTGGAGTTCATGGAGCAGGGGCGCGAGTACGGCTGGGAGCCCACGCCGGACATGTACGAGCTCTTCATCGGCTGGATGTGCCGGGAGGTGCCCCCTGCGGCCAGCACGGCCTCATTCCAACACTTGACGGCCACACGGCTAGTCATGGAATACCTCACACAAGCAGCGCCCAGGCCGGCAGTGTTGAGCCGGCTGCCAGCGACGGGCGGCCCTGAACGCTTGCCAGCACGCGGGCGCGAGCCGCAGGAGCCCCCCGGCGCTCGGCGGCCGGAGCGCAGGAAGACAGGCCAGCCGGGAGCCGCGCAGGTGTACGCCAACGCCGACTTGAGCTGGGTGGCGGACCTGTCGTGGCGGCACGAGGAGGGCTGGCCGTACCTGCGCTTCGAGGACCTGTCGCCGCGGGAGCAGGAGGCGCGCGCGGCGGCCGCGGAGGCGCGCGCGGCGGCGGCCGAGCGGGCGGCGGAGCTCGAGGCCGAGCTGCTGGCGGCGCTGAGCGCGGAGGAGGCGGCCGCGCGCGTGGCGGGCTACGACCGGCCGCCGCCGCTGGGCCTCGTGCCCGAGGAGGAGGAGGAGGCGGCGGCGGAAGAGGACGTGGACCCCGAGCAGTGGGCCCGCGCCGAGGCCGTCCGCCTGGCGCACTACCTGCTGTTCACAAAGTTCCAGGCGCGCGCGCCTGCCGTGCCTGGGCGGTCGGGCTGTGTGATGCGGCTCGGGCTGCGCGCGAGGGCGCGCCACCGCGGAGCTCGGGATGCGCCGCCCGAGTACGGCACAGCGGGGCGCTGCGCCACGCGGCGGCGCAGGCGCCGGGGGGCTCGCCAGGGGCCTGTGCGGCCGATGCGGGGGCAACGCGCTCTAGCTGGCTGTCGTGCGCTGGTTCAAAGACTCTACTCGTTGAGTGCCAGAGATGTGTGTGGCGGGGCATGCTTGCATGCCCCCGGGATCGGGCCAGGAGGGTCTCATCGGGCTGCTGATGACCAGGCGCGGGGGGCCTCGCCTGCAGCCGGCGCGCGGCGCTTAAGACGCGACCCGACGCGTGCGCAGGAGCAAGGCATACCCCTGGAGGCGCGGCACTACAACTGGTACTTCAAGGTGCTCGCGCGCGAGCCCTCCAAGGGCGTGGAGGCGGTGCAGGTCATGATGGCCGCGCGCTACGGGCCCACCAGCCGGCCCACCACGGAGACGTACAACCTCATGATCGAGGCGCGTTGCCCTACCCTATTCCTGTAGCGGCGTCGCACGTGTGCTGCACAGCCTGCTGGCGGGGAGCGGCCGCCATGCGGCTGGCTGGCAGGGTCAGTGCCCCCGTCTGGCGCGCATTTAGGCGCGCCGGGTCCTGGGGAGCGATCAGAGCGCTGAGCGCGCGCGCGGGGCGGCGGGGGCGCGCAGGCGGCGCTGGACACGCTGCAGCTGGGCCTGCAGGAGCCCAAGGACTTCCTGCCGGGGCTCAAGTGCGACCTGCTGGACCACGGGCTGCTGCCGGACAAGCGCACGCACGCGCTCATGGCCGAGTTCTTCTTCCAGAACGTCGATGAGGAGGCGCGGCCCGCTCGCATCCTCCGCCGGCTGCTCGCATCCCCTGCCGGCCGTGGGGCGCTTTCGGATGCACAGGAGCAGTTTACAGAGCTGTCGTGACGCATTTGTTGTGACGCAAGCACGCGCGCTCGCCTGAGCCTGCAGTGCCGACCTGTGAGCCTGTGCACGCCTGCTGCATCTCGCGCTCGCCTGAGGCCTGAAAGCGCTCCCGCCCCCGCGCGCCCCGCTTCCCCGCCCACGGGGCCTCGCCGCTCCCGACGCCCGCGGCGCGCCCCGCGCACGTGAGTGAGGCGCCCGGGCGCGCGGCGCGCAGCTGGCCATCATGGAGTATGACCTCATGGTGGACCTGGCTGCGCCCGGGACCACGCTGGCGGCGATGCGCGACACGGGCCTGGCAGCCGCGCTGCGCAGCCTGTCGGTGCTGCGCTGGTGGCGCGACATGCTGGGCATGCTGCGCGCCATGGCTGCGGAGGGCCGGCCGCTGCCGGCTGGC
>JAABUZ0100005542.1_pt1 | contig 16489 bp, 16 predicted proteins | sample 5562091 | NCBI WGS metagenome assembly JAABUZ01 (sample SAMN12813069, study PRJNA571459) | rock metagenome | isolation source: Antarctica rocks | place: Antarctica: Victoria Land, Linnaeus Terrace sud | collected 2015-12-21
GCGCCTTCGCGGCGCTGGCCAACGCGTTTTTCATCTCGCTCGGTGGCCTGGTCCCCGACGTCAATATCGGGAAAGTCACGCTCGTAGCGGGGATCATCGCCCTCGTCGGCACGCTGCGCCTGGGGGGAGACTACCTGCGCGCACACCCGGATCGCCAAGGCCGCGCGGGCGCGGCTTTGCTCCTCCTCGCCAGTTTCGTCGTCTACGCGTTCGAACTGGTGTACGCCGTGCAACTCATCCGCACGCCGTCCGACGTCGGCCCCCTCTCCAATCTCCCCTACGTCCTCCTGGCGGTCTACAGCCTTGGGCTCGGGCGCGCGTGGTCCTTGGTCCGCGGCCAAAACGAGGGTATCCTCCACAGGCTGCTCGGTCCGCGGGACGTGGACATCCCCGTGCCCGCCGGGGGCGGGTTCGCCCCCACCGATCCGGCGGATGCGCGGGACGCGTCGGCGTCATCGCCCGCCCCTGACAGCGGCACGCAGGCATGGCAGGTATGAGGGGATACGGGCACACACGCGACATATCACCCAATAGCGGTTGACGCGACACCCAGACAAGCTGTTGCACGACAGGGGCAATGATCGTGTAAGCATTCAGGGCGATGGTTACGGCGGCCTGCTGATGGGGTGAGATCCGCAGGCGCAAAGATCTCACCGTGCTTTCGCCGTGTTGCAGTACTTCGGCGAAACGGCTTCATGCCGACGTCCATGATACGGACGACGCTTCCGCCGTCCGCCGATATGGCAATGTGGCGGATGGCGCACGTAGCCACGTCAGGGGTGAACCGCGTGCCTGTCACGCGCGCCTAGCGCCCATGTTGGATGTAATCTATCAACACGGCGAGGGCACCGGCGCGTTGCGCCGGCAGGGCGAGGCTCCTGTACCACGCGGCGGCCTCGGAGAGCGTCATGGCCCCCAGGTCCCCCTTGTGCTCCTCGACCGCCTTCCTGCGGGCGCGTTCGGCCTCGATCCGGCCCTGAGTGTCGGCGTGGTCGGCGCGCCAGGTGGCGCGCCGACCGTCGTCGGACATGCGGACATAACGCGGGGCCTCGGACCCTCCCGTCACGACGCGTCCGTCGACAAGGACGTGGACGCGGTAGACGGCCCCGACCGTCGCACCCCCCATCAGGGATTTGCCGTACCAGCGCTCCCCACCCGCATGGTCGAGCCAGGCGTACATAACCTTCCCGGAGCGGTTGAGTCGCTGGCCGATGTACGTCCACTCCTGGGGCTCCACCTGCCCCGAGGGCACCCCCTCCCGATCATCCGCCATGTCCATGTCCTCCCTTCGCGCGCCGCCCTATCGGAGAGGGCGGCGCGCCTCACGGCCTACGGCCTGTCGAGGCCGGCGAGGGCGTCGTGCAGCTGCGCCCGTGTCCACAATCGTTGATTGCGCGACCCCCGATAGGCGCCGGCGCCGTCCACCTCCCCCTTGACGAAGGGGCCATCGATCAAGAGGTCGATCGCCCCCAGGATGCGCCGTACCGACGGCTTGCGCATCGCCCGCCGCAGGAGCGTCTCCACCGTGTATCCGGAGTACACCGTGACCGGCAGCCCACGGTCGCCGACGAGCACCACGAGCCCCGCCACCCCGTCCGCCTGGTCGAACGGCTCGCCGCCGAGGATCGACACGCCGTCGCGCCGGTAGGCCGGGTCCATCAGCAGGTCGGCGACACGCCAGATCGGCAATAGACGCCCGCCCGCGAACGGGTGTGTCTCCGGCACGATGCAGACAGTTATCAACAGTGTGACGGCGCTGGGGATTGGGGGCGACGTGTGGCGTCCAGGCGTTCGCACGTGCCCGATCGCCTGTCGAGTCGGGACAGACGGGCATGATCCCGATCGACCACCGGCCACGCGGCAAGGACGGCCGCCCCAGCATGCCCTGTTCTGACTGACCGCCCATGTGCATGTCACGCATGCGCGAAGAAGGCGACGGCCACCAGGAGATAGACGGCCAGGAGCTGGGCGCCCTCCAACCAGGTGCTCTCTCCGTCACGGATGACCTGGTTGACCAGCGCGGCCGCGATCACGACCGCCGCGACCTCGAACGGGTCGAAGAGGAGCGTGAGCGGGTGGCCGATCACGAGCCCGAGCAGCACCAGGGCTGGAGCGACGAAGAGGGCGATCTGTGCCGCGCTGCCGAGCGCGATAGACAGGGCCAGGTCCATGCGGTCGCGCGCGGCCACGGTCACGGCGCTGGCGTGCTCGGCCGCGTTGCCGATGAGCGCGACGAGGATCACCCCCACGAAGATCTCACTCCAGCCGAGCCCCGCCGTGACGCCGGTCACCCCGCGCACGAGCCACTCCGAGAGGACGGCGACGCCCACGGTCGCGAGCAGCAGCACGACGATGGCGTTGCGCACGCCCCAGCCCGGCCCGTGCAGGTCCTCCTCGTCCTCCTCTGTGTAGAGGTGGGCGTGCGTGCGCAGGGAGAAGACGAGCCCCGCCCCGTAGCCGAGCAGGAGGACAAGGGCGGTGCCGACGCTCAGGGCTTCGAGCGCGCCGGCGTGGACGCGGGAGGTGGCGACCAGGACGGTGGGGATGAGCAGCGCGCTCGCGGCCAACGTGAGCTGCGCGCCGGCGGCGCCGGCGGCCGTCGCGTCGAAGCGTTGGCGCTCGCGGCGCCACCCCCCGACGAGGAAGGCGAGACCGACGACGGCGAGCACGTTGCCGAGCACGGAGCCGATGAGCGAGGCCTTGACCAGGTCGGGGCGGCCGGCCTGGAGGGCGATGACGGCGATGATGAGCTCGGTGGCGTTGCCGAAAGTGGCGTTCACGAGGCCGCCCGCCGCGGAGCCAAGCCGGCCGGCCAACTCCTCGGTCGCGACGCCGATCAGGCGGGCCAGGGGCACGATGGCCAGGCCGCTCGCGAAGAACAGGACGGCCGCGCCCCAGTGCAATCGGTCGGCCGCGAAGGCCACGGGTGCCGCGAGGAGCAGGAGATCGAGCGGGTGCAGGGCCGCGCGCAACCCGTGCAGCGGCCCGCCGGTCGTGCGCGGCGGCCGCGTCAGCAACGTTGGTCCTCGATCCCCGGTTCGCATCGACCCCTCCCATCACTATGCTCTGTTGCCGCCGGCCCACGGCCATACAGTGTACCAAGGGAACCGTGCGGAGAAAAAGCGCATCGGGCGGCAAGCGCGCGTTGCCGGCAACACGTATGAGTGCAACATCCAAGATCCTTCCCGGAGGCCGTACCCAACGGTTGCCCGGCGCGAGGTGGGGGGAGTCGCCGTGCTAGGCTGGGCAAGCCGACGCCGCAGCACGGCGACCGGGGGCGTGTCAAGGGCGCTTCGGAACCCTTGACACGCCCCCCCCACCGGCCCACCGAAGCCAGCCGCGATGGCGGGTGGAGGGTGGTCACCCGCGGGCGTGCATCGGATGCGGCGGCGTAACGCCCTTTCACCTCTCCGCCACTGCAGCCCATAGGACCGGCACGCCCGTCGTGAGCGTGAGCACGCGCTGGTTCCCGCTGCCTGTCCAGGGGCCGGCGCGGTCTGCCAACTCCTTGACATACGGCCCGTCGACTAACATTTCGATCTCGTCGAGAACAGCGCCGATAGCGGGGTGGCGACAGGCGCGCCGACGCAGGGCCTCGTAGGTGTAGCCGCTGTAACAGAGGATATGGGCGCACCCGCGCGCGCGCAGCGCGCGGACAAGGGCCAGCAATCCCTCCGGCTGTACCATGGGCTCCCCGCCCAGGAGGCTGACCCCATCGCGGTCATGCGCCGGATCGAGCAGCGCCGCCGCGAGGCGCTCGACCGGGACCAGGACGCCGCCCTGCGGGTCATGAAGGTGCGGAACCCAGCATCCGTCGCATGCCAGGGGGCAGGACTGGAACAAGGCCGAGCTCCGCCGCCCGGGTCCTTCTATGAGAGAGCCATGGTAATAGCCCGCGACGCGGACGCAGATGCTCGTCGCGATCTCGGCGTCCGTCGCTTGTGGTGGCGGCAAGAGGGTGATCGGACGCGCACATCCCACCTCGCGGCCGGGCCCGAATCGCTCGGTCAGCATGTCCAACATATCCGTCGGGACACGATCCGGCCCCTCAAGCAGGAGCGCGCCGGTCAGTTCGTCGACGAGGAATGTCATCTCTGGCATCGGGTCCTCCGATATGATCGTGGTAGAAAAGGTGGCCCTACGGGGGCGAGGGGGCGGTCTCACCGCCGAGAGGGTGGTCCTGCCCGCCGCCGACCGCGGCGATGTGTCCGTCGAGCGCATCGACGGCCTCCGTCATTTCTTGCGCGAAGTCCCGCTGTCGTGCCTGCGGCAGGGCGCGCTCGCCCAGACCGCGCAGCTCGATGAGGTTGGCGCGCTGGCGTTCCATTAAAGGTAGATGCTCCCTGTCCGGCATGAAGTTCGGGCAGCGCGGACAGGCCAACCGCGTCTCGCAGGGATGGTACGCCGTCAGACCGCACCACCCCATGCCGAGGTCGACGAAGAGCGACTCGCGCCACTGCGTCCGCGCCTCCATATGTGCCTCGGGGGAGAGCAGCACGCGCACCTGCGCTGTCGCCCGGTGCTCCTCGTCGATGGCGGCGAAGGCCGCCTCGAACTCCTGGCGCAACGTCGGTGGCATGACCGCCGCGGAGCGCAGCGTCATCTGCAGGCTCTTGTGCCCGAGCATGCGGCTGATGGTCTCGATGCGCATGCCGCAGGCACGCCAGAGGACCGCCAGCGTGTGCCGGAAGTTGTGGCTGATGTACTTCCGCGTCCCCGCGATCGTGCAGAGCCGCGCGATGTACTCGTTCAATCTGTGGCCACTGAACCCGCATCCCTGCCACGCGAGCAGAAAGTCGCATGGTTTCCCCGTCCGCTCATCGAATCCGCACGGCTGCTGACCCCGCACGCGCATCCACGCGTCAATGGCCGCGACGACGTGGGGGCGGACGGGGATCAGGCGGTCGTTGTGCAGCTTGCCCACCGGGACGCGCAACCAATGCGTCCGCTGTCCCGTGCGCATATCGCTGGCCTCGACCAGGCACGCCGTGTCGAGCCGACACAGTTCCCCCGCCCGCAGCCCGCACTCAAGCAGGATGTTCAACACGACCCGCACACGCTCCACCGGCGGCGGGAAGCCGTGCTCGACCACGCGCTCGAGGGTTAGCTGTTCCACGGCCGCGACGAGCCGACGCCAGTCGTCCTCGGGAATGTGTCGGGGTATGCGCTCGTCGACCCGCGCGACATCGCCGCGCACGAACAGGGCCCGACCGGGCCGCTCGGGGTAGTCGAGGACGTCGATACGGTCGAAAAACGACCGCACGCACGAGATCGAGCGCACGCGCTGCGCTTGCGAGAGCGGCTCGCCCAGATTGATCGTGTTGAACTCGGCCCCGACGTTCGTGTGGTCTCCGCAGCGCATCCGCATGACGGCCTGTTTGTAGGCCTCGATGTGCTGGCGCCGCACCTCCGCCACGGAGGTGAGCGCGGGATCGTACATGCCGAGCCAGTCACCGAAGCGGCGTAGAGCGACCTTGTACGAACCGACGGTCGTGGGGCGCAGAACCGTGGCCAGATCGACCAGAAAGCGCTCGAACGTCGCGGACACCTGTGGCGGTGTCGCCCCCCAGGTGAACGTGGGCCTGGGACGATCCTGCGCCCGCGCAGGGCTGGGACGACCCTCTGTCCGCGTTGGGGCGGCACGGCTCTCCGTCCGTGCCGGCTCGGTCCCGCTCAGGTAGCCCATAACCGGCAAGACGCGCCGGATGCACGCGATGCTCGCCCGCGCGACCCGCGGGGAGCGACCGGTTTGGGCTTGCCACTCTTCGAGGTCTGCCGTGGTCAACGCGGCGAGATCGGCCTTGCCCGTCGCCGTGAGCACCGTGAGCAGGACGCTCACCGCTTGCTTGCGGAGTTGACGTTCGTACCGATAGCCCATCCCCGTGGCCGCCGCGATGAAGCGCGCCTCTATCTCGCGAGCCAGGTCGGGGCCGAGCCATTTCTCGGCCAGCTCACGGTGATAGGTGCGATGGATGTCCTCGGTGTAGGGCAGGACGCCCATGAAGAACAGCGTTGATGTCACGCGCGTCCACTGCGTCTCCCAATCGTGGCGCCAGGTCCGCCGCTGATCGCCCGCCTGGTCCAACGCCGTCGCCTTCCAGGCAAGCAGGCGCTCCCAAGTGAAGGCCCAGTAGGTGCAATCCAGGTCCAGCATCATCTGTTTGCACAGGCGGAAGGCGCTGTACAGCGCCGCTCGCCGGTTTCGATCGTCGGACCCGCACAGTGTCCTGCGCAGGAACATCTCCGCGAAGGGGTCGAAGAGCGCGATCAGCCGTTCCCGCTCCGCCAGGTCGAGGCGCTTTCCCATGAGCGCGGCGCGCTCCGCGACGGTCAGGGTGTGTGGCCGCGCGGAGAGAGGCACGGAACCGTCCATCACCGCACCTCCTCGCCGGGCAGCGCCCCCAGGCGCGCCGTCGCCATGGCCTCCTGGTACTCCTGCTGCAAGCGCCCGTCACGGACCTCGTTGTAGATCATCGTCGTGTCGATGTGACGATGGCCCAACTGCCGTTGCAGGGTGTCGAGGGCCATCCCGGCCTCGGCGAGATTGGTCGCGCAGGTGTGCCACAGGGCGTGCGCATGGACCTGCGGCGTCCCGGCCTGTCGCCGCGCCTGCTCGCACACGAAGGCCCAGGCGCGGTATCCGAACGGCCGGCCGAAGCTGCGCTGCCCGAGGCAAACGAAGATGTAGTCATGGTCCAGGTCCGGGGGACGTTCCAGCCGCACGTACGCGCCGAGCGCCGCCAGGGCGTCGGCGCTCAGGGCGATGGTGCGGGCATTGTGCGTCTTGGGCACCCGCACCGTGATCCGCCGCCCGGCCTAATGGATGTCCCCGATCCGCAGGTCGAGGGCCTCACCGATGCGCAGCCCGCCGTCCTTGAGCAGCCAGACGATGGCGCGGTCCCGATGGCTCGTCGCCGTCAGATGGGCGATGAAGTGGTCGATCTCGGCGGGCGAGAGGACCTCCGGCTGACGACGATCGTAGCGCAGCAAGGCCGGGCGGCCCGCGACGATGCCGCTGGCCGTCCGCAGCGTGCCGCCGCTAGGCACCGGGTTCCGCTGCACGCCCGTCACCTCCGGTTCCAGCATCAGGTACGCGTACCACTGGCGGATCGCCGAGAGGCGCCGGACGAGCGTCCGCGCGCCGACCGTGGCGGTGTCGCGGACGGGACGCTCGCGCTCGTGTCGGATGAAGGCGATAACGTCCTGCGGTCGGGCCTGCAGCGGGTCGACGGCAACCGTGCGACAAAAGTCGGCCCAGCGTGACAGGTCGTGTCGGTAGGCGCGAACCGTATTGGCGCTCCTGACAACCCCCAGATCCGCGAGGAACCGTTGAATCCAGCCCGCCGTGTCGAGGTCGACGTTGGCGCGGGTGGCGCCCTCGACACTGCTATCCTGATGTCCTGCCATCGTAGCCCTCCTTGCTGTGTCCCAATCATCGATTCCGTATCTCCGTCAGGATACTGCCATCATACTGTAGATAAAGGCAGCGCACCGGATGCTACAGCCCTGTAAGCGGACGCTCGAAACGACGCCGTAGCCTTCCACGAGCGAGCCGTGATAGACCGCGTTGACCCGCAGGATGCCGGGGCCGGGCCTATCCACGCCAACCGGCAGCCGGACAAGCGTTTCGATGCCCGGCCGCGCACAGTAGAGCGCGCGGCCGGGACCGAGCGCATCACGCGCGGTCCCGGCCTGATCGGCCTCCTCGAGCCCCCCGACGGCCGCCGCGCCGGTGGACGCGTCGATGTTGAAGACGATGTCGCCCATGCTATCCCCGCCCTCCGACCTGTCGCCGGGCCAGCTCGCTCTGCTGCTGGATGACGGGTTGGTAGAATTCCTCCGTCCCATCGTCCACGACCGGTGGGCCCATCATGGTCCTGGCCCACTCGGCCGGTTCCGTGCAGCTGGGGCCGGAGAACCCCTCGCTCTTGTACTCCGCCTGGCCGGTTCCTGGGTCGACCGTGATCGTGATCTCCCGATTCTTGTACGGCATCGTCCTCTCCCTTTCCTCGCCCCGCGAGGCAGATTAGCCCCGCGAGGCCATTACAACTTCATGCGCCCCATCCATGCGCGCCATGGCCCGTCGCGTCGGTATCGCCCCGCGCCGGCGCCCCGCGGTAACACGGGATCAGGGTCGCCCAGGGCGCGGCGGAGATGGGCTTTCGGGGCGCGGCGCGCACGCGCCCCGAAAGCTCTCGTCGCCCTCGTCGCGCGGGTCCGCCCCTCGCCGTGACCAAGGGCGTGACACGAGGGCGGCGCGCATTCGATGGATACGGGTGGTAGGTAGTACGGTTATGCCACCATCCCCGAACGACAGCTACGACGGATAGGCCACGGTCAGGACGATCTTACCGCCCTCCGTGCGCCGGCGGACCTCGGCGCCGACGTTGCGTGCGATCGTCGTCGCCGCGCGCGCGGCACGGGCCACGCCCACGCTGGCCTGGAGCTTCGCCAGGAACTTGGCCTGGTCTACCTCCCAGCCCGACGCGTTGGCCGTCGCGAATGGGTGATCCAGATGGTCGATGTGCAAGGCGTAATGGTCGCCTGCTATTTCCAATCCGATGTCGGCGTGCAAGTGCACGCCGTCCGCGTAGGTCCCGCGCGCCACGACGATATCCGCCCGGCGCGGCGTGCTCGCGCCGTAATAATCCCTGAGCGCGCGGGGTGGCCCGACGCTGACGCGGTCAGGAGAGAAACCCATCTCGACGAGCGCCTCACGCACGATCTCGGGATCGTTCACCGGAAGGTCGGCGGGCGCGGCGAATTTGAGTAATCGCGACATGTCTATCTATCTCCTCTTCCTACTGCTTGTAGTTTCGCGGCCATCCACGCGCCGATCACGCGTCCCATCGTCGGCGGCGCGCCATGCGCGGGGGGGACGACCGACCGACGGCGAGCCGGTTGACCCCAGCCGGGCCTATCGGAACCCTCCCTCGTCGATGTCGAAACAGACGGCGCCGCGCTGCCATCGCCGCCAATCGTCGGCCGACCAGACCTCGACCCCCGGACGATCCGATCCCTGCCGCTGCACGTACACGGCGCACGCGCCCAACTCCCTGCCGCCGCAGCCAATCAGGACCCGGTACCCATCGTTGCGCTCACTGAGGTCTTGGCGCACCTCCACGGCCAGGTCCTCGATCTCCGGCGGACACTCGATGAAGACCTCGGGGCGCTCGCCGCCCAGGAGGCGCCCCCGTGGCGAGTACGCGAACGTCCCGAGCAGGCCGCTCGGCGTGTGGAACACCTGGCGGAGCACGCGACCCGTCGTGCGCGAATAGACAAGCGTGACACTCCGCAGCCGTTAAAACGGCGCGGCTTCTTGGGCCACGCGCGTGGGCAGCCCCACCACGTTAGCGCCCAACGGCGGTGTCCCCGCCGGCTGCCAATCAGACGCATCCCGCGCTCGTTTCAGAATGTTACTGGCCGCGTTGTGGTCGCGGTCGAGCGAGACACCGCACGCTTGGCAGGTGACCCACCGCACGGAGAGGGTAATCTCCTGCGTGAATTGCTCACCACAGCCGGAGCACGTTTTCGATGTGTACGATGGATCGACCAGGCACACCTCACGGCCGGCGCATGCTGCCTTGCGCATGAGGTGGCTTGCCAGGTAGCCCCAGCCTGTATCGAGAATGCTCTTCGAGAGTGATGGTTGCGCGTCATATTGGTAATACGGAGGTCTTCAATCGCAATCAGATCGTGAGAATGAACAAGATCGGCCACGAGTTTGTTGAGGTAGTCCTTGCGCCTGTTGCCGATCCGCTCGTGCTGCCGTTGTACCTGGGCCACAGCTTTGCTGCGATTGCTGCCACCCTTCTTGCGTCGGGCAATGCGGCGCTGAATGATCCGCAGCTTGGTTTGTTCTGTGCGATACCAACGGGGGTTCTCGATCGTGTCGCCCTCGCTCGTCGTTAAGAGATGCGTTAATGCTACGTCTATCCCGATAGACGTACCCGTCGCCGGTAGGGGCTCCTTATCCGGCACGACACACGAGAACGCAGCGTACCACTTACCCGCCTTTTTACTGATCCGCACCGTCTTGATGTCGCCCTCGATCGGACGGTGCCAGCGCACGGGAATGCGACCGACGCCGGGGACCTTGAGCTGCCGCCCATCGATCTTGAAGCCGTTGCCTAGCTCTTTCAAGCCGAAGCTGGTCCAGCGGTTCGCCCCTTGGAATCTGGGATAACCCGGCTTCTCGCCTGTTCGGATGCGCCGGAAGAACGCCCGGAACGCCTTATCCAGGTCGTCGGCGACCACTTGTAAGATGTGCGAGTGGACCGATGCCGCGTCGGGGTTGGTGGCCTTGCGCTCTTTCACGCGCCGCAATTGCTGGACCTTCGTGACGCGCTCACCGCGCTCCTCCCACGCCTGCGTGCGCTCGGCCAGCAGGCTGTTGTAGAAAGAGCGGGTCGTGATGAGGATCGACTCCATCGTGCGCTCCTGCGTGCGCGACGGATACAGGCGATACACAAATGCCTGGCGCATAGGATCCTCCCGTACTCGGTGGTAGCACGTTTGTTCTCAGTATATCACTGGGTGTGTGACTAAAGCCGCGCGAGAAACGCGCCTATCCACACGGGATAAATCCCGGTGGCTTGCGGCGCGTTACGTGTAGGTCATTCGGGACCTCCTCATACTCATGGGATGATGGGGGAGGCCGCACACGGGCAACGCGCGCCCCCCGCAACGGTGTGTCCACGCCACATGGGCGTGGACACGGATTCCTCGTTGAGCGTCCGTGTACCGGTACGCCTGCGTGTGTGGCCCACCTCGCGGACAAGGCCGGCCACCTATCGTGTCGTCATGCGCGCCAGTGTCCGCCCGATGTCAGTCGACGAGACGGAGTTGGGGCGGATATACGCGTCGACGTCGCGCGCGCGAGGCCCAGGATGCGGACGCATCGCGCCGCATCTCGTCGCGGATCGGCCCGTGGATGGCGACGAAAATATCTTGCAGGACCGCGGCGTCGACCGGGCCCGTGAGGTTACGTTGGGCGTCCTCACAGCTCTTGCACATGGTTGTTCTCCATAATCTTTTGCCGCAGGGGACACCGGCTTTCAAGCCGGTGAGGAATGCGGCCCTCCTCCTTTCTTCATACAAAGATGCGTGCTAATCCAGGCCAGCGCCTTCGTTGATTGACGTCTGCCGTCGTGGTCGTAGTAGCGATACGCGCCGTTGGTCTCGCCACACAATTGCCCGCTCTTGCCTTTAGGCGTTCCAATTAGCAATCCCTTCCGCAAGCCAAAGACCGTCCCACGGCTATAGCGGGCACGTACGCCGCCCTTGGCTGGCTGGGCGTCATGCAAGCGCCGGCGCACCGCCCGATAGCGATCATCCGCGACCACGAACGGTCCCGGATCGATACGGCGGTCCAGGCCAAGCGCCAGCGCCAACGAGAGAGCGTCGGAACAGTGCGCCTCGAAGCGGTCGACGCTCTTGCTACTTGACTTCTTATAGCCGTAGCTCTCGCGCAATGCTTTGGTCTCGTAGCCGCGATAGCGCACGACCTCAGCGCCGCGCTCCTCAATGAACGCGCGGATGGCGGCCTTGCCGATCTCGACCGTGCTAAAGTGTGCGCCCCACCGCTGCTTGGCGTGATTGAACGCCACATCCTCCAACGCAACCCGTGTGATAGGATAGGTCGCCAATAACGCGCCGATCACTTTCAGGCGTGATCGCACCAACACCAGTTGGCTGGGCGCGATCCAGTCATCCGGGCGGCGGCGGTTGTCAAAGCGCTGGGGACGGCGGCGGCAGGTGCGAAAGCGACGCGCCCGGCGCATCTGCCGCCGCTCGGTCATCTTTCGCACGATCTTCTCTTTATCAGGTAGATTGAGTTTCACGGGAACCTCCCAGGAAGCCCACCGGCTTTAGCCGTGGGAGGAATGGGATTGCCCCTGGCAACGGGCCGCGCCATGCGGCGCATTGCCTGTGAATGGGGTAAGCGTAAATGTGGTATACTAGGGGTATGAGCACCCGTACTATCGCCCTGACCTTGCGACCCGACGCCGCCCAAGCGGACGCCCTCGCGCGTCTGCAACGGCAGTTCAATGCGGCCTGCACCTATATCAGCGGCGTGGCCTGGGAGGCTCAAGAGTTCAACAAAGTACGGCTGCAACGCCTGACCTACGCCACCGTACGGGCCGACTACGGCTTGATGGCTCAACATGCTATCCGCGCTATTGCCGTGGTGGCCGATAGCTACAAGACCGACAAGGAACGGAAGCATACTTTTCGTTCCACGGCAGCAGTCGTGCTTGATACGCCACGCCTGTACCGCATCATCCACAACAGGGCCAGTATCACGACGTTGGATGGACGTATCAAGGTTCAGTTGGGGATTGGCGGTCATCAGCGACAGATGCTCAAAGACGCCATGAAACTGGCTGAAGCCGACCTTGTGTGCGATGAGAAGGGACGCTGGCGCTTGAAAGTGTGCGCCCACTGCCCCGACGCGCCCACGTCTGCCCCTCGTGACGTGCTCGGCGTGGACCTTGGCATTGTCACCATCGCGAGCGATAGCGACGGCGTGCAGTATTCGGGAGCCAAGGTGTTGGGGTTGCGCGCCCGCTACGCCCACATGCGTCGCAAGTTGCAAAAGAAAGGGACGAGTAGCGCCCGCAAGTTGCGCCGCAAGCGCAGCAAGCGGGAGCACCGTTTCCAGGCCGACGTGAACCATGTCATTAGCAAGGCTATCGTCCAGCGTGCGGCTAGCAGTAGCCGCGCTGTCGCACTCGAAGACCTGACGCACCTCAGAACGAGGGTACGGCTCCATAGGTCGCAGCGGCGAACGCACAGCAGTTGGAGTTACGCCGACCTCCGCGCCAAGATCGCCTACAAAGGGGCGATGCACGGTGTCGTTGTGGTGGCCGTTGACCCGCGCTACACGTCCCAAACGTGTAGCTGGTGTGGTCATTGCGAGAGGGCTAACCGTCAAAGTCAATCATCCTTTCTTTGCAGGTCGTGTGGATTCGCTGCCCACGCCGACCTGAACGCTGCCCATGTCATCGCTGACAGGGGCAGGGCAGCCGTCAGACTGCCGTACATTCCGCGCCCCGGAGTCTCAAACGGGGCAGGGACAAGCCCACGGTCTTTAGCCGTGGGTATCTGACGTTCTCACTGCCGCAGACGACCGCGAACCCGTCATACTTCGCGCCGGGATCAACGCCTAACTGCGCATCCACGCCAGCCGTGCGCGTCTCAACCAATAGTTGAATACACCACTGGTCGAGTTTGTTCCAAAAACCTTTGGCCTGCCCTCCCTTGATTAACTTGCGCGCCTTCGAGGGCACGGTCGCCGTGAGCGGCGTCCCATCGACACCGATCACCGGAATGCTATGTATAGTCGTTGACATCCAACCTCTCCTTGCAAAGAGTCTTCTCACGTCGGGGGTGCCCACCGGGCTTACGTACGGCTAGCCGTACGGTGCGATTAAAGGGTTCTCGCGGAGTGGTCAAAGTTCGTGAAGCGCTCTGACGTCCTTGTAGCCCCGTGGAGCGGCTGCATCGCGGGGATGTAAATTCCATCGAAGGATTCAGCATTTTTCTAGCGGTGAAGGCAGCGGGTTTCAGGTCCTCCACACAAGGGGGAAATAACCGCCTGGACGCGTAAAATGGCGGGCACGCCGTCCAGGTGCTGTGTTGCTCCGTCGCTATAATCCATGCTGACTTCATCACTAGAATTTACACGGGGATGCCCCCTAGTCAAAACTCCTGTGTAGACGAAGCGTCTACACAGTCGGTGATACCCTCATTTCAAGCTCCCGCTTTCAAGCGGGAGTTCTTGACCGTCGTTTACTGTTGTCGTCATCACGGCGCCGCGCGCCGGAAACGCTGTAGGAGTCGATTAAGGGCCGACCCTGATTAGAGGTCGATGCCGACCCCGATCGCTTCGGAAACGAGGTCCTCGATCGATACCGCCGTGCCGAGGTCGTTCACGTCGATGCACCCGGCCGCCTTCGCGCGCGCGCGTGTGTCCGCGATCATCGCGGGCTTCGTGCGCGCGATCAGGGTGTGCGCCTGCAGGCGTACCGCGCGCTCGACCTCTGCCATGCCCACCCGCGCCGCTCCGTCGACGAACGCGTTGATCACAGCCTGGTTGATCGCCGTGGCGATTTCGGCGCAGGAGAAATCCTCGGTCATCTCCGCGACCTTCCCCATGTCCAGGTCGCCGGACTCCTGCTTCTGAGCGACCAGATGCACCTCGGCGACGGCGCGACGCGTGTCCACGTCCGGGTAGTCGAAAAACAACAAGTGGTCGAAGCGCCCCGAGCGGAGTTGCTCCGGCTGCAGGTGTGAGATGTCGTTCATCGTGGCTACAACAAAGCAAGAAGTCTGTTCGCTCTGCCAATTGAGCAGCAGGGAGCCGACGCGGTTGCTCGCGCCGCCGTCCCCGGTGTAGCCGGAACCGACTCCGCCGAACACCTTCTCGAACTCGCTGATCCCCAGGATCGACTGCTGGGCCTCGACCTGAGCCAGCATGGACTTGACCTCCGCCTCGGCCGCGCCGAGGCGGGAGTCTCCGGCGCCCATGAACGAGGCGTCGAGCATATAGAGGGGCATGTTGAAGATGCCAGGCATCGCCTTCACGATGTGGTCCTTGCCGGTGCCCGGCAACCCCAGGAACGCCAGGCCTTTCTTGGGGCGGACACCATAGGCGCGCGCCGCTGGCGCGAACGTGCGGGCGCACACGCCCAGGAAATCGAGCAGGCCGGTGTAGCCGCCGACCGTGGCCAGCGCCTGCGGCGGATACCACGAGAGCGCGCCCGACTGGTTCACGATGCCCTTCTTCTCGTCGATGAGCGTGTCGAGGAAGGGTTGCCCCAGGGTGCGCGTCCTCTTGATACCGTAGAGGACCGCGCGCTCCATCTGCTCCTCGGTCAGCCCCATGAGTAGCGGGATGATCATGTCGGCGCGCTCGGGGGTCAGTTCGATATCGAGTGTGTCGGCCAGGGGGTGCCGCTCAAGCTCCAGCACACGCCGCTGCACAATGAGCCGTGCGTCATCCTCGATCGGCAAGGGTAACACCAGGCGGAGCACATCGCGCTCGAGCGAGGCGATCTCGGGGAACGTAGCCCCCAGGAAGACCAGGCTCACGCCGCGCGCCTTGGCGAGGGCGGCCACGTCGCGCAGACCGGTGGTCAGCTTGACGTCCTCGGCGCCGTACTCCGTCAGGAACTGGCCGAAATCCTGCAGCACGAAGATACCACCCTGCTCGGCCCCATCCTTGATCCGATTGCAATATGTCTCGAGCCAGAACACGAGACCCTTCGGGTCCAGGACGTCGCAGACGGGCTCCTCGGAAAGTTTCATGTCGGGCCCCGCCACGCGCCGCACACCCTTGCGGCAACTCCACACGTAGAGCGAGCGCCTGCGCTCCTCGTGGTAGGGGTCCTCGATCACCTGCTTGAGCAGACCGAGGGCGCGTTCCCGCTCGGTGGTCAGGAGAGCGATCAGGGGGGTCCGGGCCTCGTAGCGGTACTTCAAGTCTGCTATGACGTCGCGTGCGGATATGGACATGTGCGTGTACCCTTTCTATCGCTCACAAACAATAGGACGCCCCGAGCGCCGGACAGATGGCTTGACGGGGGTGCGACGACGCGCGTTCTCATTGGATGCGTGGCGCCGCGGTCAAGGTGGCCGAACGCGCCTCGACGACTGTCGAGGCGCGACCTGGATGGCGGCATCCACCGACACGTTCACGCGGCGCGGCGCACGCCGCCGATAACCGCCCTTGGGCCGTATCCGATGACGACGCGGTGGATCCATCAGCACCAACAACTCCAGCCCCATTGTCGACCTCCTCACTCAACAGACGTGCCGGATAGGCACGTCTCGCCGGCCTTTGTGGTCGGGAATGATCGGGATGTGTCGCGCATCCCGTCGCGGCGTCGCGTGGCGCCCCCGATGGCGCCCGGACGCGTAGACACGCCGCGTGCGGCTGAAGCCGCGCGGGAAACCCGCCTATCCACACGGGATTCATCCCGGTGGCTTGCGGCGGGTTACGTTATCGTCACCCTCACAATCCCCCCTCGATGAAAACGCCGCTCCCACCCCGGCGTCCGCGCGCGGACGCCGGGGTGATTCCGCGCCTAGAGATCGATGGCCATGGCCGCGCTCTCGGTGAGCAGCGCGGCGCGCGCCTCCTCGAAAGTCTTCTGTTTTAGTTTCTCGGTCAACTCCCCGATCAGGGTCGGCCCGACGATAGGTAAGGGCGCCGTCGTCGGGGCGCCTTTGCCGCCGCGTCCCCGGCGCGCCTTCTTAGGTGGGCGGTACGTCTTCAGATACTCGGAAATCGGGGTGATCAGCTCCTCGATTTCCGTGTCGCCCGACAGGTCGCGTTCCCGAAAGAGCGCGACGGTTGCCGCGAGCCGCTCTTTGTACGCCTTGGTCAGTCGCCCGCCGTTACGGTCGATGCTCGCCGTGACCTGCTCGAGCGACTCCCGCAGCGACTCCCGCAACTGGGTCGCCATCTCCTGGATGGGGTTGG
>JAABUZ0100005543.1_pt1 | contig 16485 bp, 10 predicted proteins | sample 5562091 | NCBI WGS metagenome assembly JAABUZ01 (sample SAMN12813069, study PRJNA571459) | rock metagenome | isolation source: Antarctica rocks | place: Antarctica: Victoria Land, Linnaeus Terrace sud | collected 2015-12-21
CTTGATCGCGGTCGACCGCAAGGGATTGTCGCTACGCGGGTCCTGCCTACTATAGCTGAGAGTAGAACATCAAGCACTGGTAGTTTGACTAGTTTTCTGATGATGAAATTGCCAGTTTTTGCAAGAAACGAAGATGGAATACATTCGGGCGCTATAATCAAAGTATAACATAGAATGTGAATGGACACACTCGCATCTCGTCACTGCACAGTTTCGCCCTTGACATCGAGCTCTTCCACCTCTTATACTACAGTAGTACTTTTGAATCTTGATCTACTAAGTCAACTATACGAAAGATTAAGGGGGCTAGATATATGCCTGAGTATGCACATCCTGAGACACTTGTGGATACAAGTTGGGTCGCTGACCATTTAAATGATCCCAGTGTCCGCCTGATTGAGGCCGATGAAGATGTATTGCTCTACGAGGTGGGCCATATTCCCGGTGCTGTCAAGCTCGACTGGCATGTCGACGTACAGAATCCCCTCAGCCGCGATTTCGTCGATCAGGCGGGATTCGAGAAGCTTTTGAGCCGCTATGGTGTAAGCAATGATACAACCGTCGTGCTCTATGGCGATCGCAACAACTGGTATGCCGCCTATGCATTCTGGCTGTTCAGCGAGTACGGTTTCAAGAATTTGAAGATTCTGAACGGCGGACGCGCGAAGTGGGAGGCTGAGGGCCGCCCCTTCACCAAAGAGGTGCCACAATTCGCCGCAACCAACTACAAGGCACAGCCCGCCGACGAGAGCAACCGTGCTTTCCGCGATGATGTTAACACCGGTTTGAAAGATGCCAATCGCCGCCTCATCGATGTGCGTTCACCTCAGGAGTACAGTGGTGAGCTGCTGCACATGGTCAACTATCCTCAAGAGGGTGCACAGCGCGCCGGGCATATCCCTGGTGCCAAAAACATCCCCTGGGCCACAGCCGCCAATACCGATGGGACCTTTAAGTCATCTGAAGAACTACAGCAGATCTACGGCGGAAAAGACATCAAGCCGGAGAATGAGGTCATCTCGTACTGCCGTATCGGTGAGCGCTCGGCCCATACCTGGTTTGTATTAACCCAGTTGCTCGGCTACCCGAACGTTCGCAACTATGATGGCTCCTGGACCGAATGGGGCAGCCTCGTTCGCGCACCTATCGAGCGCTAGCATCGCTTTCAATTTTTCAAACAAAAACTATTTTTCCTACAAATAATAAGCTCTGCTTATATTTGTAGGAAAAATAGTTTTTGTTTGAAAAATTGAGTAAAGAACGGCAAAGCAACAGAAACGTTGTGTGTTCGTTATACATTGGCTACGCTCTCTTCGAGAAGTGCTGCACGAACTTGTTTTATTGCTGGATGCGCATCTAATGATGCATAAAAACCAAGCGCTTGCTCAAGATAATTACGCGCACGGCCAATATCCCCTGTATAGCTATCGGATGACGTCGGGGAGCTCGCGCGTTGTTTGTAGAGGAGACCGAGATGATAGAGCGTGTGGGCACGCTCCCAGGGTAAATCCAGGTCCTTACAGTCTTGCAGCGCTCTGTGTAGGTCCGCCTCGGCTGCGCTCCACTGTTGCCGCTCTGTAAAGAAACGACCGCGCGCACGCAGGGCAACGATCAGGCTACTGCATGCGCCCGCTTGCTCGGCCAGGTCTACAGCTCGATCGTAGATATCCGCTTGCTCCTGTGCCTCGCCTGTAAGCAGTAAAATCTCTGCCAGGGTGGAGAGGAGCCAGGGGGCGGGGAAGGGCTCGCTTTGGGCCAGTTTCTCTTTGTAGTCGGTAGCCGCCCGCTGCCAGTCGCCCTGAGCATAGTGAATTGCATGCATCCTGGTTTCGACTCGGAGCTTATCTTCGCTTGTAGAGCGTGCGATCTGCTGGTCAAGTAAGCGTTTGTATTGCCGAGCGTACTGATCGCCCTCTTCCTGCTTCCCACGATGGTAATCTATGGTCGCCAGCGTCTCTAAGGCCCAAAGCTGGCTTTTTTCGTCGGGCTGATATCTTTCAATGAATTGCAGGATCTCTAAAGCGACCTGTCGGGCGTCGTCCCATCGATTCCATAGTCGCCAGGCACGCATACGACCGACCATACTCGTAAGGACCATCGCGGGACTCTCCATTGTGAGCGCGTTGCTCCAGGCGCGACCATAGAATTTGAGGGCATTCGCATAGTCTGCAACGTCCTCATAATCTGCACCAAGAGAGACGTAGAGGTCATGAAGTTCTTCTCGATCATCAAGCAGACTTTCAAGTTGAAGGCGGCGTTTCTGTATCTCCAGTGCCTTCTCATATTTATGATAGGTAAAGTAGATAAAGCTTACGGCATCCAGCGTAAGCGAGAGCGTGCGAGGATTGTTTAGCTCTTCCGCCATTATGAGAGCGTCGTGTGCGCTAGAAAGGGCTTGTTCGACCAGCCCCGGCTTTTGCTCACGAGGTGCAATTTCTAACTGACGGATGTACCAGAATGCCTGGTAGGTAAGGAAGGCGATATGCTCACGGCTGAGCTGCTTGCCTTCTAGAAGTTGTAGTCCAGCGTCGATATAGCCGCGCAGCTCCTGCAAGTCCGGAGGTGTGTTGAAACGAGTAAACCAGCGCGATGCCAGTAAAGAGAGTTGCTCGTAGAGTCCGAGTAGATATGTATTCTGAACATCAATGTTCTCATCTTTTATCAGGCGTAACGCTCGGCGATAGTATTGCCATGCTTCATCCAGTGTACCGCGCTGCGTGTGTGCATCCCCAATCTTTTCGAGCATCTTACTGCGGATGAGCGGATCGGCCTGCTCATCGACAAGTAAGTCGAAGACATCGCTATAAGCACGAAGTGCGCGCAAGCCGAAGTAGCTATGTAGTGCCTGATTGCCCGTTAATGTGAGGAATTCGATGGCTTTGCTGCGCAGGTCGGCGCGGGTGAGTAGAATTGTCTGGTTGTGTTGACGAGGGCGCTCTATTTCAATACTATCTACGGCGGACCCTATTGACCAGTTTGCCAGGGCTTGCTGATAGTGGTATGCCAACTGTTCGGTAAATATCTCGCGGCGATCGACAGTATTTTCATCGAGCCAGAGTGCCATGCGAGTATGTTCGAGGGCGCGCCTCAAGCGGGGAATGTTGTTATAGACAACATCGCGGATCAAGATGTGCTTGAAGCTGAAGGCGCGATCTGGCTCGACTGGATTGGGCACATTTGCCTGCTCAATCTCAATAACGAAATCCCGTCTGATAAGAGCACTGAGACTTTCCAGGATGGTTTCTACGTCCATGCCCGCCGCCAGCTCCATCAGTGATGAAAGCCAGAAAGCACGTCCGATGATAGCAGCATGTTGCAAAATCAACTTCTCAGGCGGAGCCAGTAGATCGACGCGGGCGGCAAGCACGCCCTGTACAGTGTCGGGCACGTGAGGAATTGCCAGGAGATAGCGGTTGTCCAGGAGATTGCCTTCGAGCCGCTCTACGGTTTGATGGATGCCAGCGGGGAGTGTATAGATTCCGTTTTTCATATGCCATGCCCCATCTTCGCGCCCGTCTCCTCCATGCACCAGGATACCCTGGTCGATAAGCATACGTATGATCTCTTCAACGAAGAAAGGATTCCCCTCAGCCCTGGCCAGGATCATAGATCGCATAGCGTCGGGTATGTCATTTGTATCCAGCAGGGCGTCGATCAGATTGCTACTCTCCTCCTGTGAAAGCGACTCAAGCTCGATCGCCGTAAAATTGCGTTGCCCACCTCCCCAGTTTCGTCGCTGTTCTAGAAAATCGGGACGCGCTGGACACAAGAAAAGAAGAGGAACATTGGTAATTCGATCAGTGAGGTACTCTAGCAGATCCAACAGAGCCTCATCGGCCCATTGCAGATCATCGACAACCACAATAAGAGGCTGTAGCTCAGCAAGCGCCTCGAATAGAATGCGCCAGGCTCGCAACAATGCTCCCTGTGTCGCGCTCTGTTTGAGGTTAGCGCTATTGGATGCAGATCGCGGCTCTGGTTTGGGCCGCTCGCGATAAAGAGGTCCCTCCGTGCGTGATGCTGTCTCACTGAGACCTCGACCAATGCGGCGCAGCAGCGTCTCCGCAATCTCCTCAGGTGCTTCGGTACGCTTCGCCAGTAGAAAGATTTCGCGTAAAAATTGTACAAAACGCTCCTGCAGCACTTCATTATTTTCACTATCCTGCACATCAAGGAGTGAACGTAAGATCTCAATCAAAGGCCAGTAGGTAATGCCCTCACCATAGGGCGGGCAGCGGCCCTTGAGGACACGCGGCGGACGCAGATTGCTACTCGCCGCACTTTTGACAAGGTCTTGTTCGCGTGCAATAAATTCGCGGACCAGACGTGACTTGCCCACACCAGGTACGCCAAGAATTGTAATAAGATGAGGATGCCGCTCCGCCTGCACACGTGCATAGCTCGCGTGCAGAAGAGTAAGCTCTAATGTGCGGCCCACCAGCGGCGTTCGCTTTCCCGAAATTCCGCGTGGATGCTGAATGATGGCGGGACCACTCTGCTTGTATCTAAGCACAACATAGGTGGATATCGGGTTGGCCTTGCCTCGAATATACAAGGGCGCGATAGCCTGGTATTCAAAGAGCTCACGCGTCGCCAGATAGGTCCGCTCACCGGCCAGAATAGTATCGGGCGTCGCAATCTGCTGCAAGCGCGCCGCAATATTCACGGCGTCGCCAGTAATAAGAAAGTCCTGGTATTGCGTTGCTGTATTGCTCTGAGCCGCTACTTCGCCCGTGTTGATGCCGATACGCATTTGTAGGCGTGTGGCCTCGGGATCTCTTGCCAGCCGTTCTGTATTAAAGCGTGCCAGGGCTGCCTGCATATCCAGCGCAGCTCGTATCGCCCGGTCGGGATCGTCTTCATGTGCTATGGGTGTGCCAAAGACAGCCATGATCGCGTCGCCAATGTATTTCTCAACGGTGCCATCGTGCTTACGAATCTGCTCGGTCATCAAATTGAAATAACCCGTCAGAATAGCGCGCATATCTTCTGGATCAAGACGGCCCGCCAGCGGAGTCGAGCCTGTGATGTCCGCGAACATGATCGTGACGATACGCCTCTCTTCAGGTGATGTCAACGGCTGTTCAGCAAAGGGCAGATTTTGAACGAGAGCAGCTTTCTCAGTTGCGTCGACGATCTTTCCTGATCTTTCAACCTCTACTGGCTCACGTTTGATCTGCAGATTCGTTCCGCATTCGATACAGAATTTAGCGCCGGGAGGATTAATCGTCCCACAATTGGGGCAGCCACTCAGGCGAGTGCCACACTCTAGACAAAATTTTGCATTGACTGGATTGATCGTTTGGCAATTGGGGCAAAGCATGCGGCCTCTGTTTCTCCTCCTGGTTAATCTTCGTCTTTCTTCTCTTCATCTTACAACATATTGAATTGAGCAACTGAACTTGCACAGCTTCGCTGCTCCCATAACTTTAGGGCTATGAAATTTTTGCATTTCCTGCATTTTTGTAATTTTTTGCAATACTGCAAAAAATTACAAAAATGCAGGAAATGCAAAAATTTCATAGCCCTAGTAAAGAAGGGTACGCCGAAGGCGTGCAGATGAATGAGATAGAAGGAATCGAACACTCTCGTAAGGACGATCTACCTCTTCTACTTGACGTTTCCGTCATAATTACATACTATGGGTGTAGAATGAAGGGAGATTTGCTATCATGCAACGAGATTTTCTGGTGGAGAGTCGTAGCTACGATCAGATGCTACGAGGTTCGTGGCAGGCGTATAAATTAAGCGGCGATTTGCGTTTGGGAAATGAAGTGGCTGCTGATAACCTTGCTGGATGTATCCGTCTCTGGTTGCCAGCGGGAACGCCGATGAATTGGACTTCAGGCACACGCCCTCTGCGCAGCAACTGCGTCCAGTTCTTCTGGCCACAGCGCTGGTATATGCTGAGCGCCTTTTATAACAACGATACGTTGATTCACACCTATGCAAATATTGTTCAGCCCGCGACTGTCTCTTTTGAACACCTTACTTATGTCGATCTCGACCTCATCCTCCTTTTTAAGCCCGATCTGAGCTATGAAGTACTGACGCAGGCGGAGTTTGAGCAGATGGCCACTCTGTTACACTATACTGAGGAGACCCGCATCAGCGCTCTGATGGCGTTGCAGACACTGTCCAGTACAATTCAACGCAGTATCGGCCCGCTCACCGTAGTGCCACATGAGTTGAACCTCGGAAATTTGCACGCGGTCCATTCCGGCAATTGAGCAAGGCCGCTCACCGTTAGAACCGGGTTAGGAAAGGTAAATGTCTATGCCTGAACGTATTGATCATATAGCCATCATCGTACATAGCCTGGAGCAGGCACTCGCCTTTTATCAGGGAACGTTGGGCATTACCCCGAGCTCTATTCAGGACGTGCCGAGTGAGCAGGTGCGCATCGCCTTCCTACCCCTGGGCGGACCCAACGGCAGTCAGATCGAGTTGATTGAGCCAACGACGGCCGACTCAAGCCTGACAAAGTTTTTAGAGAAGCGCGGCGAGGGCCTTCATCACATCTGTCTGGAGGTGGAGAATATAGACACAGCCCTTCAGGAGATGAAAGAGAAGGGTGCTCCCGTGCTGGATCAGCAGCCCCGTCTAGCCGCCGAAGGTCGTGCCATCTTTCTTCATCCCAAAGGAACCAACGGCGTACTACTGGAGCTACTTGAAAAGTAGCGAAGCAATGCATTTTATAGTGTTTTCCATTTTACAAATCATTGCGCTTCGCACAACGATTTGTAAAATGGAAAACACTATAAAATGCTAGAGAGCGGCGAAGCCGCGATACCTCAACGTATCAAAGGGGAATGTTTCCATGCTTCTTAGGCGGGTTAGTATCACGCTTGTTTTTAAGCATCTCTAGCGCGTTAATAAGCTTAATACGTGTTTGTCGTGGTTCGATGACCTCATCGATATAACCGCGATTGGCTGCTATGTAAGGATTAGCAAATTGCATGTTATAGTCAGCGATCAGTTCTTTGCGCCGCTGCTCTGGATCAGGAGCTTTATCGAGCTCCTCTTTAAAGAGAATGTTGACCGCACCCTCAGCTCCCATGACGGCGATTTCAGCAGTCGGCCACGCGTAGTTGATATCACCGCGAATATGCTTGCTGCTCATAACGTCGTAAGCTCCACCATACGCTTTGCGCGTAATGACCGTGATCTTGGGAACGGTGGCCTCGCAGTAGGCGTAGAGCAGCTTGGCTCCATGTCGGATAATGCCGCTGTGTTCCTGACCTACTCCCGGTAAGAAGCCAGGCACATCCTCTAGAGTGATGATGGGAATGTTGAAGCAATCACAAAAACGGACGAAACGTGCCGCCTTATCGGATGCGTTGATATCCAGGACGCCAGCGAGCATACGCGGCTGCTGTGCGACGATGCCAATTGACCGTCCATTCAGACGCGCGAATCCCACAATAATGTTCTGAGCAAAGAGCTCCTGCACCTCGAAAAACTCGCCGTCATCCACAACAAGCTGTATGACCTCTTTCATATCATAAGGCTTGCCAGGATTGTCCGGAATGATGCTATTAAGTTCTTCGGCTACGCGCCTGGGCGAGTCGGTGGGAGTGATGTAGGGAGGATCATCCACGTTATTTGAGGGCAGATAGCTCAGTAGCGTCCGCAGCATACGGATACAATCGGGCTCGCTGGGACAGGCGAAGTGGGCCACGCCGCTGGTGCTATTATGGACTTGCGCGCCGCCGAGATCCTCAAAGGTCACGTCTTCGTGCGTTACAGCCTTGAGAACGTTGGGGCCGGTAACGAACATATAGCTGCTCTCTTCCACCATAAAAATAAAGTCGGTGATGGCCGGTGAATAGACAGCTCCTCCTGCGCACGGTCCCATGATGGCCGAGATCTGTGGAATCACGCCCGATGCCAGAGTATTGCGCAAAAATATATCGGCATACGCTCCCAGGCTGACGACGCCCTCTTGAATGCGCGCACCGCCGGAGTCGTTGAGGCCAATCACCGGCGCGCCATTTTTCATAGCCAGATCCATCACCTTACAGATCTTCTCCGCGTGCGCTTCAGAAAGCGAGCCGCCGAAAACCGTAAAGTCCTGAGAGAAGACATAGACGAGGCGACCGTCGATTTGTCCATAGCCAGTCACAACGCCATCGCCTGGTATCCTCTGCCCATCAAGACCAAAGCTGCTGGTGCGGTGCGTTACAAACATATCCAGCTCGTTAAAGCTGTCCGGATCGAGTAAAAGATCGAGCCGCTCACGCGCCGTAAGCTTGCCTTTTTTATGTTGAGCTTCAATACGTTTCGCTCCACCCCCCTGCTGTGCATTTCCCTTGAGCTCACGTAATTCCGCAATTTTCTGCTGTGTACTTTTCTGCTCGGAAGATTCCTGAGAGCTTCGTTCACTCGTGGTCATAACTACATCTCCATTGACCCAACATTACAACACTGACAGCTATGAAGCCAGTATAGCATGTGAATATTCTGGCTGTCTAACAGGCAAATGAAAAAGAGTTCAAGGGAGGTTAGCTCTCTTGAACTCTTTTTGTAAGGAATCTTTCTACTGCACGATCCTCTATTTTTAGCTCTTGTCGATGGTCGATAGATCGAGCTCAATAGTGACATCCTCGCTGACCAGGAAGCCGCCGCTCTCAAGAGCTTGATTCCAGTTCAAGCCCCAGTCTTTGCGGTTGATCTTAGTCTTTGCACTGATGCCCGCGCGCGTCAGGCCAAAGGGATCTTTGCCCAGGCCAGCATACTCAGCTTTGAATGTCACCGGTTTGGTAACGCCGTGCATCGTTAAATCTCCGGTTACGTTATACTCGCTGCCGCCAGTATGCTCAACGTTGCTGCTCTTAAATGTGATTGTGGGATAAGTTTGTGTATCAAAGAAGTCTGGCGAACGCAGATGGTTATCGCGGTTCGCATCGCTGGTGTCAATACTTGCCGCATCAGCTTGTGCATCCACCCAGGAGTTGGCCGGATTCTGCGCATCGATGTGCAGATGTCCGCTCAATACTTTGAAATGTCCACGAACAGTAGTAAACATCATGTGTTTAACCGAAAAAATTGCCTGTGAATGACTTGCATCAATTTCCCATGCCATGTTATGTTTCTCCTTTTAAAATAGAAGCTATGCTCATCTGCTAGCTCTGTGTTGACTCCCACGAAAAGCAGCCGCTTCTTCCTGATTGCCTGACCAGGCGAGTTAAGGAAGGGAACGATCCAGTTTTCGTAAGACGCGTAGGAGGCTGAGGACTTCAGTTGCAGATAGTGCAGAGAACTGCTCGGTGATGAGATTTTCGATGGCTGGCACGACGCTATCGTGGATCTGCTGTCCCTTTTCTGTAAGTGAAAGAATGTTGTTTCTTTGCTCTGGACAGCGGGTAAGCAGGCCCAGATTCTCCATGCGGCTAAGCAACTGTGATACGTTGCCCTTAGTGACCAGCAGCTTATCGGCCAGTTGCTGTTGCGTGATGCCTTGACTCGCCCCTATCTGCGCGAGGACATCAAATTGTGCCTCGTTGAGATCCCAGGTGCGCAAGTAAGTGCTTTGCGTGTGGCCGATCTTCTGGACAATGCGGCAGAGCCGTAGCCATGCAAGAACCGACGATCCAATCATCGCTCACATACTCATTTCTATCTGATAACTGAAGGTTTAGCACTAAACTCTCTACGAACTGAGTTTAGCACTAAACCTTCTGGACTGTCAAGCTGAGATTGGAGCTTTCTGCGTCTCTCTATCTAGAATGAGGAGAAAGAGCAAAAAGATAAAAAATGAATGACTAATTATTTCTCCGCTAACAGACATTAGCTGTGCCAGCAGGTATACCGTCACATACATCCTTCTTCGTAATGAACTTATCGGCGATTACTGTAGTGGTGATGTTCGTTCGATCGACGGCGATTGGCCTATTAAGAATGGCTGGTATATTGCCGCCATCAAATGTGCCTGCCGTTGTGTCTTTTGTGAGTGTGCCAACGTTTGATCCATTGTAAAGTGCCTTGATGAGACCACCTACTGACTGAGCCAGAGTGCTAATAGGTTTATAGACGGTCATGCTCTGGTCACCAGCGAGTATATTGTGGATTCCAACCGTTGTCGCGTCCTGGCCTGTGACGAGTACCTTCCCGTTCAACCCGTTCGCCTTAAGTGCAGTAATGACACTATTTGCCATACCATCGTTGGCTACATACGCAACCTGAATATCGTTATGCTGATCGGTCAGGTACGCCCCCATCTCGGCTTGCGCGGTACTATTGTTCCAGTCAGGTGTGAAGGTTTCTGAGATATTTTTGAGGCTTCCACTCGCAAATAAAGGATCAAGGGCTGCGTGACTTCCTGTGCTAAATAGGAGCGCATTTGTGTCTGTCTGCGAACCATTAATCATGACAATATTTGTTTTGCCCGCTTGTTGATATTTCTGATAATGAACTGCAATATATTGTCCTTGTAGCTGACCGACTGCAACATTGTCAAAAGATACATAGTAGTTGAGATCTTTCGACTGGATCAGGCGATCATAGGCAATGACTGGCACATGAAGCGCTTTTGCCTGTCCTACAATCGGCGCAGCCCCTACACTATCATGTGGAGCTACAATAAGCATACAATCACCTCGTGCCAGGTCCGCCTGAGCCTGCTTGAATTGCGTATCAGAATTGCCCTGAGCATTGTTATAATCAATCTGAACTCCGGGAATAGCGGCCTTGACTGCCTGCACAAGCAACGGATGATCCTTCGTTTCCCAGCGATCCGATGAAGTTAAATCTGGAAGCAGTATACCGACTTTAGTACAACCCTTGCCCCCGTTTCCTGCCGGGCGACCTCCCGTTATGATCCCACCGCTATCACAAGCCGAAAACGTTATGCAGATCAGCGTCAGCGCGCTAAGGATCAAGCCTTGCTTCCATCGCATGGAATTCAATACATTCATCATCTTACTGTCCTTCTCTCTGCTCATTTGCCCACCACCTGGCGTAATCGCTCGATAACCTCCTCTAGCTGCGTGGCTGCCTCACTTGTGGACGTAGCATTCGCGGCCAGTTGCTCTGTCACCTGGTTTGTGACCTGAATTGCGGTGGTTAAGCTTTTACTGCTTCGTTCCTGATGCGTGCTGGCCTTTTCAATATAACTTGTCGCCGTTTGTATCTCTTGCAGAAGTTGTCGCATCTGTCGAGCATCCAGGCGTTCCAGGTTCTGGGCCAACTCTTTGCCAATTGCATCCAACCGATGGGCGGCTATATTTGTCGCATCTGAGTAGTATTTCACTGATTGCAGGCCATTCTGCGAGGATTCTACGATCCACATCTGTTCTGTCGCCATGACTTGCTCGTGATTGGCCAGCGTTTTCAACATCTGGCTGTTTGTGAAGAGAGATGAGACCGCGCTCAAGATTGGCCGTGTGATACTTCGACCGATCAGGATACCGACGATAGCGGCCAGCAGTGTGACAACGGCGGCGAGGAGAAAGAGGTAAATATCCTGCTGGTTTGCTGCTCTCGTAATCGTATTCACGGGCCTGAGCACAAGATATGTCCAGGGGACAACCTTACTTATGGACCGACATGCCTGGAATGCTTCTGTCTGTAGGGCAGGCGTGAATTGGAATGTTGCGGGGGACTGCGGATTGTTTTGTATATTTACGAGTTCTGGATCGGGCAAAACCTTCACGGGTGTGCTGCTGTTTCCGTAGAGATTCTCGTTGCTGATACGCTGCTGTAATTCCGCTGAAAGCGGAGCAATAGATTTGAACAAGGCTTGTGGAAGGGTTGTCGCGGTGTTGTCTATATTGGTGTAAGCGATGCGCACTCCACGTCCATCAAAGATCATCGCGTAGCTGCCCGGTGCTGCGTTCGTCTCGTTATTGACGGCGGTCCATATTTCGCTAAGCTTCAACGTTGAGCGCCCAAACCCTGGCAAGGTATTATCAGGAGCCGTAATCGACGCGTAGATATCTATAAATGCAATATGTGTCTGATCGTCGAGATAGACGTCCGAGATACGCGTTTTGTTGACGCCATGTAACTGCTGCATAATCTCAGGTGGAATGGTATATTTTCCACGCGGGGCAGGCATCGTAGGATATGCCAGCCGTGCGTTGCCTCGTACATCAAAAAGCGACCAGTTGCTATAGTTTGGATCGAGACGGTTTCCGAGCGCCAGTTCGTTCAGTGCTTGCTGCCTGAACATTTCGTCTCCAGAGAGAAACTTTTGTATTGCGAGAAAGTGTCCAACTGAAACGATGTTTTGTACGCGTGCAATGAGCAGAGAGTCTACAGCTTGTGAATGAGATTGTGCGTCGTTCTCCATTTCATTCGCCGCCTGCGAGAGCAAAGTTGGGCGCAAAATGAGCTCACTGCCTATAACGGTAATGAGCAATGGAATCACAACGGCAAGGATGAGAATAATCGAAACGCGTATGGTCAACGAAACTCTTTTGCGGAAAGGCAGCACAGGGTTAGCTACAGACATATTGTCATTCCTTTTAGCGGTATATATCTATTGTTGAATGAGGCCAGCGTGCTCTAAATCATCGAGAAGTTTGTGTACTTCGTCCATATCTCGTGTCATGAGTCGTGCCAGTTCGTCTACGCTGCGTCGGCCATCAATCAATAAAAGTAAGCGACGATGAATACGAGGCAATTGTGCGTTCTCTAGATGCTGTAGCGCTTCTTCACCACGCAGCAGACGCTTTGGTAAAGAAGACTTTGCCCTATTTCCTGATTCATAGAATTTGTTCAACTGCCTCGTTACCTGTTCTGGTTGAGCAGAGTTTTTCCCCGGAGCACTCCCACTGTTCACTAAACCACTCTGTATGGATGGTGAGAACTGAGTAACTTGAGGAGAGGAGTTCCCGGTGACGGCAGAACTGACAAACGAAAAGTGGCATCTCTGCCAGGTACTAAGATAGTTGAATGCAGCGGACCCGCTTTGTTGGTTTACTCTCGCTTCAACAGGCTGCCCGTTCGTGAATATGATCGAGCCCTCTTCTCGTGTCTTCCCTTCGCCTCGCTCAACCACAAGTGTGCCACTCTTGTTTCCAATACGGAGAATCTCAATAATATCTGCGAGCTGCTCTGTTGTTGTTCCTCGTTGTGGTTGCATGTTCATTCATTTCATCCGCTACTGCATTGTACATGTGTCAGCGAAAGTGTATCTCTCAAATATCGTTCATGCTCTATTGTATTCAAAGCACTTTGCAAAAAAATAGGCAACAAACTTCACCGTTTGTTCTTTTTGCATCTCTCTTCTCTTTTATCGAATAAACCTTTAAAGTTAACGTGCAAGTTGGTCAATTACAAATAGATAACTCACCTAAATATACTATACCTCAACGGTTAAGCTTAGTACAATATGAGTAGGACTGATTCAAGAAGATTATTTTCGCACTCCTTATGCTACGTCAAATGACAGATCTTCTTGTCGCTCCTTTGCTTCGGATTGCGAGATGTTGATGCTGTAAAAAGCTCTCTGCTTTGAACTTTTACTTCAAGTGTACGTATGTAATAGAAGGAAATATGTTAGCAGCTTCAACTCTCGACGAAGAGCAGGAAACTGGACAGGCTGTTACTGCTTGTGTATCTTAGACGGTGCAATCAGGCATTTCCTGTCAGGAACCCCACGGATAAATCCGGGGGCTTGTAGAGATGAGGTGGCTTCTGCCCGTCTTCTCTCCAAGCCACACCTGACCAGACTCGGCAAGCATGGAGAGCCTGGATGGCAATCAGTTTCGTGCTTGCTACGATAGGAGCAACGTTTCAGAACGTACCTTGAGATGCGGGCCAGTCTCAAGCTCTATAACCCCTCCATTAATCAGGTTCATAGTGGGTTAAAGCCAGTGTGGAGGGGGTGTACGGACTTCTATCATTGTCGAGGCATCCATGACCCACGAGGGGTAAGCCTTTGTGGCGCGGTTTGAGCGGACCGACCAAAACTGCTCTGCCTTCGGGCAGCAATTGTTTCCTCCCCTGCTTTAAAGCAGGAGTATCCACAATTGGAGATCTGATGAAAGAAGAGCTAGAGACACGCGAACTATCTCTAATGTCTCAGAAGGCAGGTTGAAAGATGAAGTGTCCCTATTGTGATGCAGAAAATCGCGAAGGTGTACGCTACTGTAGCAATTGTGGCAGAATGATAGGCTCTCCTCCTCCTTCTCCAGGAAGTAGTGGTAATGCAGGGCCAACTCTGATGCCCGGTTCGCGGCTGCAGGGTGGTCGCTATGTCGTCAAGAGTGTGTTGGGTCAGGGTGGAATGGGGGCCGCACTGCTCGCGACAGATATTCGCCTGAATGGGAAGCCCGTTGTTATCAAAGAACTCATTTCTGGAAGTACGGATCAGACGAGTCGCCTGGATGATGTACGCAATTTTAAGCGTGAGATGGCGACCCTGGCCCGTATCGATCATCCTCTGGTTCCCAACGTGACCGACCACTTTCAAGAGGGCACGCGCTACTTTATGGTGCAGGAGTATGTCGAGGGCGAGAATTTAGAGCAGCGCCTGGAGCGGACAAACGCGCCAATGCAGGAGCGCGATACGTTGATCTGTGCCTCCGAAATTCTCGATGTCCTGGACTATCTAGCGCAGCAGACGCCCCCGATCGTTCACCGCGATATCAAACCAGCGAATATTATTATCGGCACAAAAGATAGGCGTGCACACCTGGTAGATTTTGGGATTGCGCGCGCCGACGAGGTGAAGAACGCGCAGCGCAAGCAGACAGCGGCGCTGGGCACACCAGGCTATGCTCCACCAGAACAGTATCAGGGCAATGCTGATCCCCGCTCCGACCTCTATGCACTGGCCGCAACATTGCATCATGTGTTGACAAATCGTGATCCTCGCAACTACCCTCCTTTCAGCTATCCACCTGTTCGCACGCTCGTTCCGCAGCTCACTCCCGATATTGAGCGCGTGCTGGAGCGCAGCTTGAATAACAATAGCAATCAACGCTATCAAAGTGCATCCGCGATGAAGCAGGACATCGACAGAATCCTGCATCAGCACTTTGGCCTCTCTAGCGCTATCGATAGTTATACGTTGGGTCCCTCTGCTGCAACGGGTGCAGTACCCGCTATCACGATGCCTCCTGTCTCAAATCAGGTGACACAGACGCAGCAAGCGGGTTATGCACAGCCTCTGCCCGTAACTCAATCGCCCATCGGACAGTCTTCTATAACGCCTGTACAGTCATTATCTACTCCACGTTCAGGGCCCACCTCTTTGCCTGGTACTCCCTATTCTCTCGGAACGATGAATGCAGTGGGAAGTACGCGTACGACGCCTGCGCGGCAGCGACGCAGACCACTCTACATCGGACTGGCTGTAGTCCTGGCGCTACTACTCATCGCCTGTGGTATTTTCGCTGCCACGACTTACTTACGCCCGTCGTCGCCATCGTCTGTAGCGAAGACGCCGTCTCCGCCCGCTGCCATCGGCGTAAGCAAAGTTGGGAACGACGAGGTTGGCATCAGTGATGGCACCTATGCCTTTGATACCACGTTGGCGGATGGCGCGCTCAAAACACAGGCGGCAGAGCTTTTAAAGCAGAAGGATAGTGATCCGAATGCGGTTGTCTCGCTGTTGAATCAGGCGGTGGCGCGTAATACAAACGATGCCGAAGCGCTCATCTATCTGGAAGATCTACGGGTTGTCAATTCGGGCAGTAAATATGTGACGCTCGTCGTGGGAACCATGCTCACTGGCGATCGAACACTGATATCTGTTGGTCGTGATGATCTACAGGGCGCTTATGTTGCGCAAAAAGAGTTTAACGATGCTTCCAAGCTGAGTGGGGGCGTGCAGGTGCGCCTGCTCATCGCCAACTCTGGCAGTCAGGCAGGATATATACAGAATGTGACGCAGCAAATTGTGCAGTTGGCTCGCACAGATAAGACGTTTGTAGGCGTGGTAGGCTGGCCGTATAGTTCGCGTGCTCTTAATCAGGTGAAAGCTTTGGGGAGCCAGCATATTCCTATGGTGTCGCAGACAGCCTCTAGCGACGCGCTGACAAACGCTTCACCCTACTTCTTCCGCGTAGTGCCTTCGAATAAGAGCCAGGGAATTCAGGGTGCCGCGTATGCGCAACAATCTCTGCATGCGAAGCGTGTAGCCCTGTTTTATGATCCACAGGATTCTTATAGCCAGAGCCTGGCGCAAGACTTTAAGCAGAGCTTTGTCTCCAGCGAGAGTCAGATTGTGGTTGAAGAGAACTATACGGTGAAGAAATCTGGGACGCTGCCTACGGCGGTGAGCGATGCCCTGTCACACAATCCCGACCTGATCTACTTCTCAGGTTATGCCGACGATGTGAGCACACTGCTCTCTAACCTGCCAGTGGGTAACAACGTACCTGTGATGGGTGGAGATGCTCTGTACGAATTGGGTGGTTATCAGAGTACAGCGCGGGCAAACTTCAGCCGTCTACGCTTCACCGCCTTCGCCTACCCCGATGAATGGGATATACTGGGCTATGGCGCAAATAAACCCGCCTTTTTTTCAGAATA
>JAABUZ0100005544.1_pt1 | contig 16483 bp, 18 predicted proteins | sample 5562091 | NCBI WGS metagenome assembly JAABUZ01 (sample SAMN12813069, study PRJNA571459) | rock metagenome | isolation source: Antarctica rocks | place: Antarctica: Victoria Land, Linnaeus Terrace sud | collected 2015-12-21
CCAGATTCTCGGCGATGACCCGGTGGACTTCATCCGCATGGTGACGCGCGGCAAGGGTGCGCTCTCGAAGCGACTGTTCTCCCGCGAGGGCTTCGCGGCGATGCGCGTTTTGCTCCCCTACATTGGGCGCAATCCCGGCATCATGTTCGATACGCAGTATGTCACCGTCTTCATCAAGCCTTTTATGGACGCTGAGGACCTCGACTTCGACCGCGTGGATCGCTGCTGCTTCCACAACGCCTCGCCGCGCGGCCTCCATTCCTTCTGCGCCCTCAATGCGCTCGTTCGCCCAACGACGACGGTGGACGCCTCAGCGTTTGGCGATGTCATCATGCTCCCGCAGCCGGAACTGGTCATGGCGGATGGAGATTGAATCGCCCTAACCCCCCGGCCCCCTTCCCCCGTGGGGAAGGGGAAGATGTAGGGGCGCACAGCTGTGCGCCCTCCGATCACGGCCAATCGCCTTTGCCGTCGCTCGCGATCATTATCGCGGCGCGCAATGAGGCGCACCGGATCGCAGCGGTCCTGGTGCATTATCGGGCGCTCGCACCGGATGCCGAACTGATCGTCGCGGACGGGGCAAGCAGGGACGCGACCGCGCGGGAAGCATTGCCGTACGCGCGCATTGTGACGGGCAAAGGGTCGCTCGGTGCGAACGAGAACCTCGCAGCAGCGGCAGCGACGGCGGACGTGTTGCTTTTTGTCCATGCGGATACGCACCTCGCAGACGTGGAGATCGTCCGGCAGACGATGGCAGACACGCACGTCGTCGGCGGTGCCTACCGGCTGCGGTTCGACGACGACGCCCGCGTCTACCAGATGATGGCGCGGCGAGCAGACCAGCGCTCGCTCGTCGGAGCGTACACGGGTGATCAAGGCATCTTCGTGCGGCGGGCGGTTTTCACGCAATTGGGCGGCTTCCCAACCTGGCCGCTGATGGAGGATGTCGCCTTCTCGGAGCGGCTGCGTGGCGAGGGGCGCGTTGCTCTGCTCGATGCGGAAGCGATCACCTCGACGCGGCGGCACAAGGCGCAGGGGCCTTATCGCCTGATCGGCCGGGTGATGCTGATCCGGCTCCTTTATCGCTTCGGCGCGTCGCCCGCATTCCTCGCCCGGCTCTGGCGGCGCGGCGGCGATGTCGTCCCGGATCGCCTGCCAAAAGCGCCTCCAATGATGCGCGAGCAGGAAGTGACCTGATCCCTTTACATGCGCCGTTTTTTCCCGCGCCAGCCGAGAATCGCCAGCACGATCCCCGCGATAGCGAGAAGAGCCAGCAGGATTTCTCCGGCACGCACGAGGGCAACTGGCACGCGATGCGTCTCCGTTGTGACGGTTGCGCCACCGGACGGCGGGGCGCGGGCAGCAGATGGGGGCGGCGGGGCGTTCGCGACAATCGTTGGCGTCGCAGGCAATGCGATGGTACTCACAGCGAACGATCCGATTGTTGGTGTCAGAGGCGGCAGAACGACGGTCCCGCCTGCCGCCGTTGGCGCGATGACTGCCGCGCCTGCGGCGGGCGCGCTGGAACGCTGCGCGGACGAGGCGGCGTTCGCCGCAGGCGCATTCGCCGCCGGTGCGCGGGAAGTAGTGTCCCCTGCTCCCGATACCCCCAATGCAGTTGCCTGGGCCACCACGGGCGCAGTCGTTGCGGCAGGCGCAGCGGCGACAGTCACGCGCGTAATCGTTGCCGCGCGCGATGTGATGGCGGAAGGTGCCGTCGTTGCCTGCCTTTTCGTACTAAAGCCTCCTGTGGCGAGATCCCCGGCGACGAGTGCAATGCAGAGCACGGCGGCGACCGCGCTCGCGGCGGAAACGGCGGGAAAGAGGCGCGTGATCCACGCCGCACGCGCCGGGCGGATCGCGGCGCTCTGTTCCGGCGTGAGGATAAACGTGCGGCGCGGCGCGGGCTGCGGCAATCCGCGCAAGAGCGCAACGGTCGCACGGAGATCGGTGGCCTGCACGCGCACGGCGGGATCGGCGGCAATCGCCGCGTCCACGGCATCGCGCTCGGCGCGCGACACCTGCCCATCGAGCCAGGCCGAAAGCAATTCATCATCTATGGGCGGAGGCATGCCCCCGGTCGGTGTCGTCATGGTACGGCCCTCGTACGATTCTCTCCTCACGTCGTGGCTCTCAGCTAATCAACGTACCGGCCCATTATTCACGGGCTGTCAGCAAAGGAACGGCGATACTCCGCGAATTGTTCCTGCTCGCGTACCACCGTACGCAACGCGGAGCGCGCCCGGCTCAGTCGCGACTTCACGGTACCGAGCGCCACGCCCATAATCTCCGCCGCTTCCTCATATGCGTACCCTTGCACATCGCAGAGTATGACGGCCAGCCGCTGGTCATCCGGGAGATGTGCCAGCGCGCCTTCAAGCAGCCACCCCAGTTCCGCCTGTATCGCGCGCCCAACCGGGTCATCCGGCACGGCGATGCTGCTCCAGTGCGGCTCGGTCTCGAACATCTGGTCATCAAGGGAATCGGCGGCGCGGCGGGTAGCGGAGCGGAGCACGTCGTAGCAGCGGTTCGTGACGATCCGCATCAGCCAGGCGCGAAAGGAGCCGCCGCGGAAGGAGTCTAACGCGCGGTACGCCTGGATAAAGGCGTCCTGCGTCGCGTCCTCCGCCAGTTCGGGCCGCCGCATCAGCCGGAGCGCGACCGCGTACGCCTGCCGCTCGTAGGTACGCACGAGGCGGTTGAAGGCATCGAGGTCGCCATGCTGCGCGGCACGGACGAGCGCTTCATCGTCACTGATCGCGGGCACATCCCCACGCGGCGGGGCAGGGTGAGCGCGACGCCAGGACATACGAACCTTCGCCTATGCGTGCATCGCGAGTGGCACCCGCGACGCGCGAAAGTGCGTCCGGTTCTTCGTCTGATCGTACGCGATCATCGCTCCTGCTCCCTTCCTACCAATGCAATCATTCGCGGCGGTAAGTATCGCACGGGAACGGACATGCGCAAAGTGGTACTGAAAGCGTCGCGACCGGTGATAGGCGGAAAGGGACACAATGCTCGTTGCCTTTCGATCTCAGCCTCATTCGTGCCTCTGTACTGTCTGCATATGCAATGTATTGGTAATATTACTAATCCCTGCTACACTCTTATGACAAATTGAGAGGTTGTACGACACGAGAAGGGGGAGCGGCATCATGCGTCAGCAGCACCTGCACGGACGGTTCATCTTTTTCAGCTTTGGAGTCGCCATCGCGCTCGTCTTTGCCATGACGACATGGGTCGCTGCAGATACGACACCGACGCCAGCCGGGATAAATACGCCAGTCACGTTCACTGGCACTGGCTTCGCCCCGAATGAATCACTCGCAATCTGGATAACAGGGGCGGACGGCGCTTCGACGACGCAGGGTGGCGCTCAATCAGATGGAAGCGGCACATTCACGACCTCCGTTATGTTCCCGACGGCGGGAACGTGGCAGGCGACGGCGCACAGCACCAACACTGGCAAGGAGTTCGTCAGCAACTATACGGTTGCCGCCGCATCAGGGACGACCACTGCTGCGGTTCCGGGGGCACCTTCGGTACCGTCGCCATCAAGTGGTGCAACGGCCAGCGGAACGCAAGCCGCCATCGGTACTCCCGTCACCTTCTCCGGCAATGGATTCACGGCACATGAGGCTATTTCCGCTTGGGAGACCGGGCCGGACGGCAAGGTAACGGCGCTCCCCGGTTTCCACGCCGACAATACTGGCGCATTTACGGACTCAGTGACCTTTCCAAGCGCAGGCAACTGGCAAGTTACTGCACACGGACATGACTCCGCGCGCGAGGTGATTGGTCATTATGCAGTCACGAATTCCTTATCAACGACATCCGCAGCGTCAACCGCCAGTAACGCAACTGCGACAACAACACCCGTTTCCATTCCCACATTCACCTCACCATCTACGAGTGTGCCGGTGAAGGCAACGACTGGCACGGTTGTCACCTACACCGCGATGGGATTCAACGCTGGTGAAACAGTTACAGCCTCGGTTACCCCGCCCGATGGGTCGGCTAGTACGTCACTAGCCTCGGTCCAGGCATCACCAACGGGACGGGCAACCGTCTCGACTACCTTTGGGACTGCCGGTTTGTGGCGAATCACGCTGCACGGGCGCGATTCCGGGCACGAAGTGGTCGGAAAGTATCAGGTTTCAGCACAGGCGTAGCAACGAGTAACGAGTAACGAGAGAGGGTCGGAGTCCAGCCCCTCTCGTTACTCGTTACTCGTTGCGTGTTACTTTAGAAGCGGCGACTGGATGGCGTATAGTCGCTGTACTCTTCCATGCCGCTCACATCGCCCCAGTCCTCGGCAACGACGCCTTCGACGCCGCCTTCAACGGTGACGTTGCGGGCCGCTGGGCCCTTCTGCGTGTCAATCGTGTCGAGCGCGACGTGATCACCCTCGCGTAGCGCGCCGCCCCGAATGTGATCGCGGTGGACGAAGACGTCCTGCCCACCATCAAGGGTAATAAACCCATAGCCCTTCTCCGGGGAGAAGCGCCGGACGACACCCTTCAGGCCGGCCTCACGATTGCTGGCGATGCCCTCGCGCATGACATTCGACGCCGCCGCGCCGCGCGGCGTCATCGTCTCTTCGAAGGCAACTTTGTCGCCCTCGGTCAAGATGCCGTCCAACGGTTCGCGCACTTCGCGCCGGTGGACAAAAAGATCGGCACCACCATCATCCTGCGTGATGAAGCCGAAGCCCTTCGTCGGGTTGAACCACTTGACTGTACCTGTGCCCATGCCGTGCATTTCCTCCTGGCGCGCGAACCATCTCCGCACCCATCCCTTACCAAAACACCGATCTGCCGCATCCCAATACAGGAGATGCGATTGCCTAGCATAAACGGAATCGCCCCGGTGTCAAGACAAATCCTGAAGAATGAAACATGGTTCTACCGATTTGTATTCCGTAGACCGTACGTTCACCTGCTGAAAGCCACTTCCCGGCTGAATATAGCGTTCACCCATAGAGGAAGCACGCGATATACCGAATATTTTCGTTCCAAACCCTCGACATAGTGGAATACAATGCGTCACGGGTACGTTTATCGCGACACAATGGCATGTGTGACGGAGCAGTCATCAGCATGGCAGAGATCGTGCGCTAGTACCGGGAGTTCCGCATCGATACCTTCGTCTTCCGCACGACTACGCAGGAGAAGTGGAACAGGCCCGGCTCTTCGCGGAGGAGGTTGTACCGGCGGTCAAGCGAGCAATGAGCAACAAGGCAGTAGCGCAGGCTGCAGCCTGCGATCCTTCCCACACAGAGAACGCAGGCTGCAGCCTACGCTACTACGGAGAATTGGAGAGTCCGACATGGAACTCGGTGGTATTCATCATGTGACGGCAGTAACGGGAGATGCCTCCCGCAATGTTGCCTTTTACACGCAGGCGCTCGGCATGCGCCTCGTTAAGAAGACAGTTAATCAGGACGATGTCTCGGCGTACCATCTCTTCTACGCCGATGGCGTTGGTAGCCCCGGTACGGACATGACGTTCTTCGACTGGCCGCAGGCCGGCCCTACCCGCCCCGGCGTCGGCACGACCACGACGACCGCGCTCCGCGTGCCAAGCCGCACCGCCCTCGATTGGTGGGCCGCACGACTGGATGAGTACGGTGTGTCGCACAGCGGTATTGTCGCTCCCTATGGCCGCGCGCGAATGACCTTTGCTGACCCGGAAGGTCAATCCCTCGCGCTCGTAGACGACGGCGGCATGCCCTTCGACGGTGCGCCGTGGCAGGAAGGCCCCGTCCCGCCGGAGATGGCGATTCGCGGCTTCGATTCCGTCTCGCTCGCCGTCCGCACCCTCGCGCCGACCGCGCACATCCTGACCGACATCCTCGGCTTTCGCCAGACCGGCGAATATGCTGCAACGGAAGGTAGCGAGCAGGTTGTTGTCTTCGAGACGGGCGCGGGCGGCCCCGGTGCGACGGTCTATGTAATGGAGCAGCCGATGATGGCCCATGCGCAGGTCGGCATCGGCGGCGTGCATCATGTCGCTTTTCGCACGCCGAACGATGCTGAGCAGCACGCCTGGCGCGCGCGGATCGCAGCGGCGGGACTCCGTGTAACGCCGGAGATTGACCGCTTTTATTTTCGCTCGATTTACTTCGATGAACCGGGTGGTATTCGGTTCGAGATCGCCACCGACGGCCCCGGTTTCGCGATCGACGAACCGGTGTCATCCCTTGGCGCATCGCTCGCCCTGCCGCCCTTCCTTGAAGGGCGACGCGCGACTATTGAGGCGGGTCTGCGCCCAATTATTCCGCTGGAACTCGCCCCGGCACGCTGATGAGATCGGGAATGCATGGTGTTGGATATGCGTTGATTGAGACTGCGACATCGTCGTCATGCAAAAAAGGAGTTATCCATGATCCCGTCCGGTTATGAAGACCTACTCGAATCGAAAGCGCTCGCGGACATCGCGACGATTGGACCGAATGGCGAGCCGCAAGTAACCCCAGTATGGTTCGGCTGGGACGGCACGCATGTCCGCTTCAGCCAGACTAAGACGCGCCAGAAGTACCACAATCTCCAGCGTGACCCGCGAATCGCCCTCGCCATCGTGGACCTCGCGAACCCCTACCGCTATCTCGAAATCCGCGGCAAGGTCGTTGGCATCAAGGAAGACCCAAACTACGCCTTCATCAACTCGATGGCGAAGAAGTATATGGGCAAGGACGAATACCCGTTCCACCAACCCGGCGACGAGCGCGTCGTCATCATCGTCGAACCCGAACACACAACGCAGATGGGCGCGTAACGTTCGCCGTTTCTTACCGCAAAGATATGTCCGTTCATGCCGTCTTCACTTCGGAGGCGGCATGTGTTTTGCCTGCTGTGCCTCCCGCTCGTAGACAACGTCACCCCTGATGATCGTTGCCTGCACGCGTACGTCCCTATCGAGCAGGACGAGATCAGCGTCCATCCCTGCGCGGATTGCGCCAACATTTGTCAGGCCGAGCAGCCGCGCCGGGGTTTCGCTTGCCATCCGCAGACCATCCGCGAGATTGATACGCACCCATTCCAGGATGTTTCGCACTGCTTGATCCATCGTCAGGAGCGACCCGGCGAGCGTGCCATCCGCAAGCCGCGCCGATGTGCCATCTACACATATCGCTTGCCCACCAAGCGTGTATATGCCGGGCGGCATGCCCGCCGCTGCCATCATATCGGTGACAAGAGCGATACGTGACACATGCTTCATCTGAAACGCGAGTCGGAGGCTGGCCGGATGGCTATGTACACCGTCCGCGATCAAACCGACCGTGATGCGGTCATCGAGCAGCGCCGCACCAATTGCGCCTGGTGCGCGATGCCCGAAGGGTGACATCGCGTTGTAGAGATGCGTCGCCATCCGCGCGCCCGCAGCTGCCCCCGCCTCAAACTGCTCATACGTCGCATCGGTGTGTCCAAGACTGACGACAACGTTGTGTTCCCGCAGTTTCCGAATGCGTTCAGGTGCGTCGGATCGCTCCGGCGCGAGGGTCATCAGGCGTACTGCATCGCTTTCGAGTAAGGCGTCGAGTAGGCGAGAATCGGCTTGCTGGATCAGGTCACGCCGGTGCGCGCCGTGTCGTTCCGGTGAAAGAAACGGCCCTTCCAAGTGGAGGCCGAGTGGACGCGCACCGGGTGCATCGCGGGCTGCCTCGAATGCCGCAATTACCTTCGGATAAAATTCAGGCGGCGACGTAATGACCGTGGGCAGGAAAGCGGTGACGCCCGTTTCCGGCAGGTGTGCGGCGAGGGCACGAATTGCTTCCGGGTCTTCCCCCACCTCGACGCCGAAGCCGCCATTGACTTGCAGATCAATGAAGCCGGGGACGATGTACGCGGCATCGCGCATCTCAATGGGTCCCCATGTTCCTGTTGACTGATTTCCACTCTGAATTTCGGCGATTTTGCCGTCCTGAACAAGCATCATGCCCTGAGTAAGTCGTGTGCTAAGCAGCATGCGCCCGCGGATCGCGAATCGGCTCACGGTCGCTCCCTCGCAAGATGGATCGCGGCACGCGCCGCGCTTAATGCGGGGTCCGCGACGAGCGCGATCTGCCCGACCGGACGACGACGACGGAGGCGGCGGAGCAGCATCGCACGGAAATCCGTCTCGTGGATCAGCATGCCCCCGGCGAGCGCAACGGGGAGGCTACCATCTGGGAAGTCGAGCATCGCGCCGACCGCGAGCGTCGCCCGCGCGAGTTCCGTCGCCGCCTCATGCACGATCCGCCGCGCCACGGCATCCTCATCCCGCGCCACCGCGAAGACGAGCGTGGAAAGGCGGGCGATCTCGCCTTTGTCGCCGTCCGGGTAGATGCGGTCAATCATCGCGTCCGGGCGCGACAATCGCCATTTCGCCAGAATCGCGGGGAGGAGCGCGGTCTGTGGCCCGCGTCCATCCGAGGCGCGCGCCGCTGCTTTCAGCGCCAGCCGCCCGAGTTCGTACCCGCTCCCCTCATCGCCGATGATGTGGCCCCAGCCGCCAGACCGCGCCGTCGTGCCCGCCGCATCCCGCCCCAATGCAATCGAGCCCGTTCCCGCGATTACCGCGACGCCGACCGCGTCATCCAGCCCGGTGAGCGCCAGTTCGGCGTCGTTTGTCAGTCGCACCACCGTTGCCAGTGCGTCGAGATGGGGCAGGAGGCGGTCGCGGTCGCCGGGGCGGTCCACCCCCGCAAGGCCGATCCACGCGGCAAGGAACACCTTATTGCTCCCCGCGTGCCGTGCTGCTTCCGCAACCGCGCGCCAGATGCTTGCCACGGCCCGCTCCGGCCCAACGGCAGCCTGATTACCGCTGCCCGCCATGCCGCGCCCGATCTCCTGCCCACCCACGTCCACAATCACGGCCAGTGTCTTCGTTGCGCCGCCGTCTATACCGAGGAAATGGCCTTCCGTCATCGCCCGCCCGCAAGCGCTGCCCGCACCACACCGCCTGCCGCCGTGAGTCGGTCCCGAGCCGCGACAGGATCAATACCGGCGAGCGCCGCGACGATGGCAGTTTTCACGTTGTTATCTGACGCGTGCAGCAAGGCTTCTGCCGCCGATGCACGCAGGCTGGTCGCCTCCCGCACGATTGCAACAGCGCGCCGCCGTAGTTTGTCATTCGTTGGCTGCATGTCCACCATCAAGTTGCCGTACGTCTTACCAAGGAGGATCATCGCACCGGTACTGAGCATGTTGAGCACCATTTTCTGTGCCGTTCCCGCCTTCAGTCGCGTCGAGCCACCGATCACTTCCGGCCCAACGACCGGCGCGATCATGATGTCTGTCGCCTGCCCGAGTGGTGTACCGGCATTACAGGCCAGTCCAACCGTCAACGCGCCCTGCTCTTTCGCATAGCCAACCGCACCGAGCACGTACGGAGTCCGGCCGCTGGCGGCGATGCCGACGACTGCGTCTGCCGCAGCAATGCCAAGCCGCGCCGCATCCACCTGGCCCGCTTCCGGGCTGTCCTCCGCGCCCTCGATCGAACGCGTCAGCGCGTCCGGCCCGCCTGCAATCCAGCCGACAACCTGTTCTGGTTGCATACTGAATGTCGGCGGGCACTCCGACGCATCAAGCACGCCGAGCCTGCCGGATGTCCCCGCGCCCATGTACACGAGACGTCCGCCCTGCCGCAACCGTGCGGTAATGCCCTCGATAGCGCGGGCGATGTGCAGCAACTCGCGCTGCACAGCGACCGCCACCGTCGCGTCCTCCACGTTCATTACTTGCGCAATTTCCAGCGCGCTCATCTGGTCAATCGCGCTTGTCGCCGGATTGCGCTTCTCAGTTTCCAGCGCACCGAAATCAATGGTTGGATCGGTCATCATCTGCGTACGCTCCATCTCCACCCGCGACACGACATGCATCGCGCTCAGTGTACTCGGAAAATTCCTGCCATATCGCACCTCGATTGCTTGCGTCGCATTCTGAACGTATCATGACGATACAGAGCGCTCGTCATGTCGGATTGCCGCCGCTTACATTGAGAAGGATGCACCCGATGCCAAAGATGCGGAAAAGGCCCGATGCGCTGATTGAGTGGTATATCGAATGAGACCCGCGTCGCCCGCGCCTTGACGAGGCGCAGGGTAAGGAATATGGCATCACCCTGCCGACCTGCTGATCCATGATCTGATCGCCCATCCACGGGTAGCGACCGAGCAGGAAATCCGGCACATTATTGACCGGATCGCGAGTGCGCCGTTCGATACAGCCATCCAGAATGTACCCGTTCCTGAACGAGGCTTCACCTCTCAAGGTCACACGCTCGGTATGCGGGCTGACTCGCTGACACTCCATCTCGTGCGTCGAGTCATCGGCGAGAAGCAGTGGGCGGCGGATACGACTATGGAGCAGTATATAGCCGATCTCCATCAAGCATGCCGCGATGCCCGAGGGCGTATTGCACTCTATCGCCAATGGGGAACACGCGATGTCGCGTCCGTAATTGTACCGACATATCGAGTGGTCGCGGCACAGCATTTAGGGCCGAAATCAGCGTCGAATCTCATCGTTGTGTATCGGACAGACCGTGGTATCCTTGTTAGTGGATACCAATTCAGTGCAATGAATACGATCACTATCCCGGATGATGCCCTATGGCTCAAGTAACGACACAACACACAGATCAAGACCTGTTCGATTGGGATCTCTCGACAACGAAAGGGTATTGGGAGAGCCTGCCAGAGATGGCCATTGAGTGGCATGAATGGGACATTGATAGCCGGATGGATTTCCTCACCGATTGGCCCGTAACTGAAGAACGAACCGCCCGATTGCTTGCCATGGAAGTCCCACTCGCACCGAGCGACGAGCGTGCAGTGAGATTGCGCGCATTACGCGCCCTCGTCGCGCGGAACCGCCCGACTCTGGAGGAACTGGAAGCGCGCATTCATGAGCAGTGATGCCGCGACAATTACCGGCAAATCGCCAATCCTGGCGGCTTTTTTCGTGGCTGCCGTGAACCCGTATGATGTACCGACGACATACCGACGAAGCGAGAGGATTGCACGATGCGACTGGGGCTGGAAGTGCTGCTCGATGATCCGCAGGCGATCCTCGGCGATGCGCGAGTCGGGTTGATCTGCCATCCCGCGTCCGTGGATCATCGCTACCGACATGCCGCCGACCTCTTCCACGCGCACTCGGACATCACCCTGACGACTCTCTTCGGGCCACAGCACGGCATCTGGGGACAGACACAAGATGACATGATCGAGTGGGAGGGCTTCACCGACGCGCGTACCGGCCTGCCCGTGTACTCACTCTACGGCGCACGCCGCAAACCGACAGCGGCAATGCTCGCGGAGATTGACGTGCTCGTCGTGGATTTGCAGGATGTCGGCACACGCATCTACACCTTTCTCTACACGATGGCTCTCGCAATGGAGGCCGTGCGGGAGGCCGGGAAGCGCATCGTTGTGCTCGACCGTCCGAATCCGATCAATGGCGTGCAGATGGGCGGCAACCGGCTCGAACCGGGGCACGAATCGTTCGTCGGCATGTATCCACTGCCAACGCGCCATGGCATGACGATCGGCGAATTGGCGGGGATGTTCAACGCGGAGTTCGGCATCGGCTGCGACCTCACCGTCGTGCCGATGGACGGGTGGCGGCGCGCGCTATGGCATGACGAGACCGGCGCGCCGTGGGTTTTCCCGTCTCCGAACATGCCGACACTCGACAGCGCGACGGTCTTCCCCGGTGCCGTCCACATCGAGGGGACGACAATCTCCGAGGGGCGTGGCACGACCCGCCCGTTTGAGTTGATCGGCGCGCCGCACATTGACCCGCACAGCCTCGCCGCCGCGCTGGAGCGAGAGCAGCTGCCCGGCGTCATCTTTCGGGCCTGCTTTTTCGAACCGACCTTTCAGAAGCACGCGCGGGAAATCTGTGGCGGCGTACAATTGCATATCACCGACCGCGACCGCTTCCCCGCCGTGCTCGCCGGGATCGCTGTGCTCCGGGCGATGATCTGCCAGGACCCGTCTACACCGATCTGGAAAGAGCCGCCATATGAGTACGTCCATGACTGCCTCCCCTTCGATGTGATCGCCGGGACGCAAACGCTCCGCGAGCAACTGACCGAGCAGGTTCCCCTGGCCGACATCGCGGCGGATTGGGAACCCGGCCTGTCTGCCTTCGCGGAGCAACGACGGCCCTATTTGCAGTACGAATAGCCCCCAGGGGTGGGGGCGCTTACGTCGCCTCCTGGAAGCGGAAGAAGCGGATGGCGAGCAGGAAGCAGACCACACCGTACGCGAAGAGCGCGAACAGACTTGGCAGTACGGCGGTGAAGCCCTTGCCGAAGATCATCAGATTGTTGAATCCCTGCATCGCCCAACTGGTGAGCGTCACCTTTGAGACCTGTTGCACCCACGTCGGCATCAGAAAGAGCGGGAACCACGAGCCGCCGAGCGCCGAGAAAGTCAGGACAACGAGCGTCGTAATCGGCTGCAACTGGTCGCGCGTCTTGACGACAGAAACGAGCAGCATGCCAAGGGCAGTCGTCGCGAAGGCGGTCACGACGATGAGCAGAATGATCGCGGGCACCGAGCCGAGATCAATATGAAAGAAAAGCTTACCGACCGCGAAGAGAAGGGCGATCTGCACGAGCGCCCGCACGAACTGCGCGCCCAATTTGCCGCCCAGTAGCGCCCAGCGGGAGACCGGCGCGACGAGCAACCGCTTCCACGTCCCCGCTTCCTTCTCATCGAGGATCGTTCCCGCCCCCGCCCCGACAGCGAAGAGCGCGAACATCAGCGCGTAACCCGGCACGACCTGATCGTAGGTGTTGTCGCTCTGATTCTGCTTCGCCACCTGCGTTTGCAGGCTGAGCGGCGGCTTCTGGCTCAGTTGGGTCGCTTGCTGGCTCGCCTCCCGCGCGACGGCATTTGGGTCAGCAGTCGCGCCGCTGTTCTTCACGGCGTCCACCGCGACCTGGCCAGCGATCTGACTCGTCGTCAGATTTTGGATGATGTTGCCCATCACACCCGTCACCGCGAGCGCGCGGTAATCACGGTTGCTCGGCGTCGTCAGGACGGTGATATCCGCCTGTTTGCCCTGTGCAACCGCGTCGCTCACCCCGGCAGGGATAATCACCGCCGCCGAGCGATCGCCGTCCTCGACGAGTTTGCGAGCGTCCGCCGCGCTCGTCTTCGTTTCCACCAGGAGCGTCGGCGTATGCTGCATCGCCGCGAGGATTTGCTGGCCGACCGGCCCCTGATCCTCGACGTATACCGGGACGGTAACGGTCGTCGTGCCGCCCCCGCTGGTATCGGTCTTGAAAATCGCTCCAACGAGGAGCATAAGGAAAAAAGGGATAAAGAGGCTGAGCAGCAGCGCGCGACGATCCCGCACGATCCGCATCAGTTCCTTCCGCATAATCACCAATGTTATACGCATGTCAGGCCCTCCAATCGAAGACAAATGAACCGCAGAGGACGCAGAGGAACGCAGAGAGGAAAAAGAGAAGAGAGCAATAGGAGCAGGACGAAACGCGGCGGTGAATGACGAGGTCACGACCATTTCGTTTTTGTCCTCTGCGTCTCTGCGGGTAAGAGTCCGGTTAGTCCCGATACTGCTTGCCCGTCAGTTGCAGGAAGACTTCAGCGAGGCCGTGCGGGCGTTCCGTGCGCACAGGCTCGACGGTTCGGAGCGTCAGGAGGTCTTCCAGCGTTCCCTGCGCGACGATCTGCCCCTCATCCATGATCGCGATGCGGTCGCAGAGCCGCTCGGCCTCCTCCATGTAGTGGGTCGTGTAGAGGATTGCCATGCCATCGTCGCGCAGTTTCTCGGTCAGTTCAAAGAGCGCCTCGCGCGATTGCGGGTCCACGCCGACTGTCGGCTCATCGAGCATCAGGAAACGGGGCTGATGGATGACGCTGACGGCGAGATTGAGCCGCCGCTTCATCCCGCCGGAGTATTTCGAAACTTTATCGTCCCGCCGCTCGTTGAGACCGACGAGCGTCAGGAGATCGGTGATCCGATCCGCCAGCGCACTGCCAGTGATGCCGTAGATTTCGCCGAAGAAGCGCATATTCTCCGCCGCCGTCATGTCGTCGTAGAGGGCGATTTCCTGCGGCACGACGCCGATGATTCGCTTGACGCGCGCCCCGGCAGTCACTGGCAGACCGGCAATCGTCGCAGTTCCACTCGTCGGCGCAAGGTAGGTGGCGAGCATGTTGATCGTCGTGCTCTTGCCCGCGCCATTCGGCCCGAGGAGGCCATAAATCTCGCCGCTCCGAATCGTCAGGCTGACCCCCCGCACCGCCTCGCGGTCGCCGAACGTCTTGTGCAGATCGTGCGCCTCGACGACGGTTTCGGTCGTTACCGGCGCCTCCATAGTCATCACGTTTGCTCCCCTTTCATACTGGTGGCGTAGGCTTCAGCCTGCGCGAGAGACCGCAGGCTGAAGCCTACGCCACCCCAAACTCCTACGAGTACCGCCATGTGCGCCGGATACGGTGCGGGTTCGGCAGCGCGTCGAACTGCCAGTCGAGCAGGGCAAGCGCCCGCACTCCAACATTGACCGCCCGCCCAAGGAAGTTCCCGACCATCATGCCGATGAAGGCATCATTGAGAACCGCTGCGCTCGTCCCGACATCCCACTGTCGCGCCACGACCTGCATCGCGATCCGCACGATGAGCAGGCTGAGAAAGGCCACCGCATACGGCCAGCCGCCGAACTGGTAGACGATACCGCTTTCCTGATCCCGCCACACCCGGATCATCTGCCCGCAGAGCAGGCCCGTACTGATGCCGATCAGCGTGCCGACAAGCACTATCACGGCATCCTGTACCGGGAGATTCGATCCGCCCAGATAGCGGGTAGCCAGAGAGAGTGCACCAATCCCGGGAATCACCAGGTCGCGCCGCGTCACCGGCCGCCGCGCACATTGCCGGTAGAGCATATAACAGAAAAGCGCCGCACCGAGAATCGCCGTCTGCAAACCGTTCATCTAATTCTCCCTCCCGATTTCGCATTCCGCCGAGCGTCCCTCGCTCTGTGATCAGTATGCGGTGGGCATGCTGGCCGCGCGCCGCTCAAAGGGACGGTTCGTCTCTTTCCCTTTTGGGCGATACGGCAGCGTCCATTTGACGTGGATCGCCAGGAAGGTAATACTAATGATCAGAGAAAGCAACATTGTCACGAGCGGGTGGAATACGTCTATGAGGCTGCCTATCCGCCCACAACCACTAACGATACGGCCCGGAGTTTGGGACAGCATGACCGTGCGGGCGAGTCGAAGTCGAAATCGAAACCGAGCGGAATGGCGTGCGGTACGGTGCATCGCTGTCCTTCTGTGCGTGTTGCCCGTGCTTGTTGGCTGTGACGCGTCCGGCATGAGCAATGATGTATCCGCCGTCACCGCCCTCCCGACGCTCACCCCACTGCCGACCGGCACTGCAACCGCCGAGTTGCCGGATCGGCTGCATCTTCGCCCCATCGCGCCGAACGCGCTTACCCTCTTTATCCAGCCGGATGATGGCCGCACCCCGGTGCTCGATACATTCAACAACGCACGGATGCGCATTGACCTGATGATCTACCTGCTCTCGGACCGCGAAGCGATCATGGCGCTGAAAAACGCCGTCCTCCGGGGCGTTGCCGTGCGGGTGTTGCTGGAACAACATCCATGCTGCTCCGACGACAATACGATGCAGCGTGCGCTCTTCGGCGAGTTGCAGGCGGCGCGCGTGCAAGTGCAGTGGGCAAACCCCGCCTTCCGCCTAACGCACGCGAAGATGGCTGTCGTGGACGGCGCAACCGCGCTTATCATGTCTCAGAATCTGACAAAGTCCTCCTTTACCTTCAACCGCGAAGCGAGCATCGTGGATCGCGATCCGGTGGACATCGTGGCGCTCGCAGCGCTCTTCACCGCCGATTGGGAGCGTTCGCCCTATGCGCTATCAGACCCAAACCTTGTCATCGCGAACAGCAACGCGCGGCAAACGTTCCTCACGCTGATCGGTGGCGCGGCGAAATCACTCTCCGTCGAGAGTGAGGAAATGCAAGACCCGGCGATTATTGACGCGCTGATCGCGGCGCAGAAGCATGGCGTCGCCGTGCGGTATATCGGCTCGACGGCCTCAGCCGGGACAACCGCACCGCAGCGAGACGACAACGCTGCTGGTCGCAGGCGATTAACCGGTGGCGACACGAGCGTTCGCCTGCTCACCGCTCCCTATGTTCACACGAAGACCGTCGTCGCGGATGGGGTCGTTGCCTTCGTCGGCAGCGAGAACTTCTCGGCCGCCTCACTCGACACGAACCGCGAAATTGGTATCCTGACAACTGACACGGCGATCATTAGCCGCCTGACGAGCGTCTTCACCAAAGATTGGGCAGCCGGGAAGTCGGAGACCTGAGAGAAACTACCCCCCTTCCGTGCCTTGGCGTTGGAAAGGGGGAACGAAGGAGTAACACAGTGGCGGATGATTGGAGTGGCCTTCGCGAGCGTTTTGCTATCGTGTCCGCCGATTTC
>JAABUZ0100005546.1_pt1 | contig 16480 bp, 16 predicted proteins | sample 5562091 | NCBI WGS metagenome assembly JAABUZ01 (sample SAMN12813069, study PRJNA571459) | rock metagenome | isolation source: Antarctica rocks | place: Antarctica: Victoria Land, Linnaeus Terrace sud | collected 2015-12-21
GATATATCCCTGAAGACTGCGAACTGCGACAAGTCAAGTATCTCACTACTCTGATCGAACAAGATCATCGCTTTGTCAAACGCTTGACGCGCGCCAGGGATGGGCTTTTTCTCGTTTCAGACAGCATTGCATACCCTACAAGGATTCGAGGTCATGAACATGATACGCAAAGGACAACTGCAAGGGGTGGCAAAGGGAGATGGAAGAGGGCAAGTCGCATTGGTCGCTCAGCTGTTCGGAGTTGCCATCTAAACTGAACAAGCTGAGTCGCCTCATACTATTTTATCTTCCTTCAATTTTTTGCAACACAACCACTTAACTTACGCTGCAAGATCGACATTGCCCTCTTTTCCCTCACATCGTGTTCATAGACAGCTTGTGGGAAAGAAGCTTCTTCTTTCGTTGTAGTTTTCATTATATCCTATGTTTTTTGATAAGATAATGCCTTAGATGATAATACATACTTTAGACTAGAAGTTAAACTGCCATCCTCCATTGACATTGAGTATTTCGCCAGTTACGAACGATGCATCCGAAGATGCCAAATACTTGATTGCAGCAGCAATATCCTCTGCCGTCCCAGGTCGTCCGACAGGGGTTTGAGAGACAGTACTTTTGACTCGTGCTTCAGGCCAATCACCTGTAAATTCTGTATTGGCAATAAATCCGGGGGAAATAGCGTTAACAGTAATTCCTTGTGAACTTAGCTCTCGTGCGAAGCCATGAGTCATGCCTAGCACCCCAGCTTTTGCAGCAGCATAAGCGGTTGAGCCTGCTCGGCTACCACCTGTATATGCCGCAATGGAGCTAATATAAATGATACGACCACCAGGTCGGGGCATATACCTGGCTGTAGCCACTGTCATTAAAAAGCTCCCTTTGAGGTTAGTGTCTAATACACTATCCCAACTATGTTCGGCTTCGTCGAGCGGCATATCAGTCGTCACTCCTAAAACGAAACCTGCGTTATTGACTAGGACATCAATGTGTCCAAAACGATCAACAATATTTGTTATGACATTCTCCACCTGATCTCGTGAGCTAATATCAGCTTGATACCAAGCTATGTTGGAACCTATTTCTTGAGCCGCTGTTTTTAGCTTGGACTCTGTACGCCCGATGATTACGACCTGTTCGCCGCTTTGAGCAAATGTATTTGCGGTGGCTCGACCAATCCCAGTTCCACCACCAGTAATGATAATGACCCGTTTCATTTTTGACTGCCTCAAATTTTTTTAGAGTATGTCTGAACTAGAGTACGAAGCCAATAGGAAAAGGAAAATGCTCAGTAAGCGAGAAGAAAGGACTAATACACATGTAACCAAGGCAACTCAAAATTGTATCAATCCGATCTTACTGACGTGTACTAAGAGTTATCAACCTCCTTCTTCATCTCTTTACTCGACGACTGTATACTATCCATAACGTTAATACGAGAGAAACTAAAATTATACCTATTAATATACGTAAGACAAGCGCAAAACCAATAAGTGCTCCTGCAACCCCCATTAGACCTGTTCCTAAAGGAATACTTACATATCCAACAAGTCGACGAAGACTAAATACTCTTACGCGTACGTCAGCTGGCGTGAGATCTAGCCAGATACCACCTACTACAGCTGTTACAACCAAAAACATCATGCCTATTGTCCCCATGGCAATTATCAGTACAAAAGGGGTTGGAAATAGGGTAATGATACCAAGGGTACAGCATATACCCAATATCATAAAAGAGACAATAGCTACTGATCTTTGAAATCGAATTTTGAACAATGTAAAAAGACCAGTAGCGAATAGCATTCCTCCACCATATGCAGAGGAGCCTAATCCAAAAACGACTGCTTGGTTAGGAACATTTAATTCCTTCAGAAATGCGGGAAATAGTGTATAAAATGGAAACACGATAAGGTTTAATAGAACAGAAACGACAAGCATAAATGCTAGTGTAGGCTGTCTCTTTATCCATTGAAATGCTTCACCATTATTGGAGAAAAGCGATTGAAACAATCTCTTACTACTCTTAGTGTCACTTTTCAATTGAGCTTTAGCAACATGATGAGAGCGAATAATATGTGACCAAAGCAGTAAGGAACCAATAGTGATGCTTATACCAATAATTCCAAGAATCGGTAAGGACCAAAGAAATCCAATTGTAATAAGACTCCCACTAATAAGTGGAGCTATCAATCGCGCCACCTGAAGTTGTAATCGCATTAATGCTGCGGTACGGCTAGAAGGCCAATTAGATGGTGAAAGGTCTGCCAAAGTTGTTTCCAATGACGCATTATATAGTTCATTAGTACTTTCTATTACGAAGTAAGAACTTGCAGCTACAAGGATTAACCATATGCTTACGGTGGGCATCAAGTAAACAGGAACTAATATAACTAAACCACATGCCATGACAACTTTGATTCCATTTAGGACCGTAGGTCTATCGCTTCTGTCAATAAGACCTGCAAACAAAACAACAGCTATTACTGCGATTAAGTCAGCAATACCTACAGTAATTCCAAGAACACCACTACCACCCGGAGTGCTTGCAAGCCACCAGTTAATACTCAACGTACCTAATACATTAGCTAAAAACGCAAGAAAACTGGGCAACCATATTTTTAAAAACCCAGAAGTATCTCGTTGCGTCTCTTGGGATGATAGAGAAGCTGTTTCTGTCACTTTCTGCATGTAACCTCCTCAACAGTAAAATACTTATAATCAAACAAGCCTTATGATTTCTTCGATCAGTAATCCAGCTTGTATAAGCTTCTCCTCTTCTCTTTGAGCTGCAAACACCTGCACTGCAATAGGTGCGCCTGAAGGAGAGATCGCTATTGGCAATGTGAGAGCAGGAATTCCAGCGAAACTTGCTATTGTTGCATAATCTAGGGTCTCTTCTTTTATATTGCTGCTCTCCGGAATCGTTTGCTTTGGAGCCGGAACCATCAAGTTTCGAGGCAAGTCTGGATCAAGTGGTAGTAGCAATACGTCATAGTCTCTTGTCAAATCATTATTTGCCATTGCTTGAGCTATTTGCTGTAATTCTTTTGCCTCATTATAGGCTTCATCCGTGACTTCTTTACCTACACTCAAAGCAGCTAAGGTTCCAGATTGATACTGAATCGGTATACTAAACTGCAAATTTTTATGAACATCACTTACTTCTCGTGAAAGCAGTGTCCAAGCTACTCGACGATATTTCCACCACTTTAAGTTAACATGCTCTGTAACATGTCCAGCCTGACGTAATCTATCATCTAGCTGATTGAAGGCTTCTACGATATCATGGTGGCAGTAGCTGGTTTTACAGTAGTTATCTACTATTCCAATCTTAAGAGACTTCTGATCATGGTTTACTCTAGGGGTACTATGTGCTAATGTCCTTAGTGTTTCTCTCTGCCATATATAGGCAAGATCAGCAACCGTACGTGTCATTAATCCAACGCTATCCATACTAGGAGAAACAGAAAATATACCTTTTGTTAGGGCTGAATAAGGCGTTAAGCGTAGACCAACAATGCCACAGTTTCCTGCAGGCAAGCGAATAGAGCTTGCCGAGTCTGTACCAATCGAGAGATCACAAAATCCAGAAGCTACTGCGACTGCTGAACCGGTACTTGAACCACTAGGACTAAAATAAGGAAAACGAGGATTTATGCACCAGCTTTCGTTACCAATACTAAATTCAGTGGTTGCGACTTTACCGATACATGTAAAGCGCTTTTCATGAAGTCTCTCCACAATTTGGGCTGATTGTGTAGGATAAAGACGAAAACCACTTGTATTACCGTATCTTGTTGGAAAACCAGCTATATCAATATTATCTTTATATGTCACTACAAAGTGAGGCACATCACTCTCTTTTGACATTTGCACATGACGCCAATCAACAAATGCCTTATAGTAAGGGTCCATACGTCGGATGTACGCTTCAAAATGTCTTTCCCATTCTTGCAATTGCAGCGGGTTAACGGCGATTTGCTGATGTCGTTCAACTAACGGCTGCCAAAAATAAGCTGTTTCGTGGTCAGGAAAATGTTTTAAAGTATCTTGCCACATCACACGGGACCGCGCAAAGAAATCCTCATTCATTGTCATAAACATTCTCCTGAACAACTAATGGAGTTTTGTGCGTTCGATGATTAACATAAATATCAGAAACAAGAGCAACTGAAAAACAATCTGGCTTATCAGAAACAGCATATTTTAAGTCGTAAAAAGTTTCTAAGAGTTGCTGACGAACAAAGTTGGTGTCTATCTCTTGAGATGGATGAGGAACAATGCGAACTTCCAAATATATCTCTCCTTGAGGCTTTTGAAGAATAGCCATTTGAGCTTTGAGTGGCTTTGCAAACAGTGATACATTATAAAGAATTTCTTGGGGAGATAGAATTGTTCCTAACAGTTTGAATGAGTCGTCATTTCTCCCCAAGACTTGGATAGTAGTAGATGTATTACCACAAGAGCATTCTGCCCATTTTGCTCTATCACCAACTTTATAGCGTAGAAGAATATTTGCACAATCAGGATGAAGATTTGTGATCAGTAGCCGTTCCTGAATTATTTCGGAATACTGGTATGGGAGCATATGAAATGTATCAAATGGACATTCTGGAAAGTTATATCCCATAACCCATGTCTCCGTTGATCCATATAATCCCCATGTTTGAGCCTGAGGGGTCACTGTGTGAAGTAATTGAGCCAATTCTGCATCAATTGCTTCTCCTACCCATAACAGCTTTTGGATAAATGCTAATGATCGATGTCGAGAGTTGCAAGCTGCAAGAATATGCTTGAGCGTTGTTGGCGTTCCAGCTAAAGCAGTCACATGATGTTTCTCAAAAAAATCGAGCCAAGTGTGAACCTCTTCGTGTTGTAGCGGCCCGAAGGCAATCGTTTGCGCAGCACAATACTCGCCAAGAGCATTGTAAAAATAGTGTGCAGACCACATTCTACCCGGTGTGTAGAGGTTACAAAGAACATCTTCTTGATTGAGAGGATGCCAATGTTGAATAATATCACGAATGAACATGTGACAAGGTATCAAGCTAAGTAGTGGACGTGCTGTAGTGCCGCCACTAGAAAAAAGATAAGTTCTTAAGCCCTCGTTTCGCACTAATTGAGCTAATTCGTCAAACCCCGTTTGCAGATCTGCTTTATCAATAGACGGTAATAGCTGAAGATTATTGTCGTAGCCCTGATTTATGATAGGTCTATACTTTTCTCTAAATGTACTAATATTCTGAGACCTTCGTAGAACTTTTTGAAAATCCGAGTTGTTCATAAAACCTCCTCAATTGTAATACTATTTAAAAGTAGCTTACCATTAGAGCTACGCTCAATATGCTTCACCATTTTGACTTGATGTGGTCGTACAAGATTTGCAAGGGTGTCGAAGCAAATACGTTGTACTTCTGGTAGAGAAGGCGTATAGATGTTTGGTTCTATTAATACATCGAAATCTTCACCGCGTAGATCATCTTGCCTGACAATGCAAGCGAGATCGTTACAAGATAAAGCTAGACGTAAAATCTCCTCGATATAGGTCAGATGAACGCGTTGTCCGTTTACTTTCACTAAGGAATTTCTCCGGCCATGAAAATCGAATCTTCGGTTGTCCAATATATAAACAAAATCATCTGATTTCCATGTATTAGCTAAGTCTCCTTCTTCATTCCAAGCAATCCTAGGACTTTGAATCTCCAGAGACACCTCCTCAGTGCGCGAGAATTGACTATTAGTAAAAGTGACGTCAGGTGCTAAGTGCCAAGAGGCATCTTCTGAGCCTGGCCGTATTCTAGTTGCGATTAACCCTGTCTCAGTAGACCCAAATAGTTCTACTAACCGGAAACTTTGACCCAGTCTTTCCAAAAGTCGAATACCGGCCGGTGGAAGCCATGCCGTACTGTATATCACTGTAACGTGATTATAAGCTTTAAGAGCAAGGAGATCATTCTCAAGATAAGGAAGCGCGCCAGGAATCGTGATATACAGAGGATGGCTAAGATTTGTAGCAGTTATAAAGGATGGCGATGAAACTGGCTGAAACCATACAGGAATCCCAGACAGAAGTGGCAAAAGAAATGAGCATAAAAATCCGTAAAAATGGTGCAGTGGGGCAAAGGTAACTACACCGTCCACAGTTTCTGCATATAACTCACGCAAGAGAGCTATTTCTGCCAATATTTGCTGACGATGACGAAGCCACAATCTAGGAATACCTGTATGACCAGAGGTATAAAAACCAAACCATTGGGGCATGTACTCAAGAAAAGCAGTACGCTCCTGCAAAGAGTACTTGTCCCATTGAATAGACCAGTCATATCGGCTTAAAGAATCCTGGTACTGCCTTAAAACGGCACATTTTGTTTGGCGTGCAGGCCACAACTGTATTTGAAAAAGTTGCTCAAATAAACTGTCTGGCGCAAGCTGTCGAGTAGTTTTACTCAAAGACGATCCTCCATGATAGTATCTTTGTAGATACTGTGATTTCTACTATCAATGTGCAACTGGTAAATAACGTGAAAAATGAGCCTTACACACTTTTCACGTTATTTACCAGCTACCAAGAGTTAGAAAGCGACTGCTGATCATCTAGCTTTTTCTGAACCAATATCTGAATTGTTGCCACTGATTCAAAGGTGTGAACTAAATCATCATCAAGCAAGTTGATATCTATTCCAAATTTTTCCTCAATTACCCCTACACACTCTAATACAGTCATACTATCGTAACGGAACCCATGAATATACCTTAAAGGAACTTCATCATCGAACTGTTTTAAATCCACTCCTAATACTTCGATCAGTACTTGTTTAACAAGCTGACTATTGGAATTATCATTGTTCTGGATATTCATGCTGACTATTCCTTTCCATTTACTACCAGAGTTGCTCCCATAAAATGGAGTGCTGGATCTACTAATTGAAATGAAATGAATATACGATCTTGAGGAATTTCAGGTTGAATGACGTCGAGAAGCTTTCGAGCAAGTTCGCGGCGAAATTGAGGTGAACGGTTATGGGCAATTTGGCAGGTGATAAATGCGAAAGAAACTTCCTCAGGCAAAGTCTTAGGAAACTGATCAAAGGGGAAAGGTCCACTAAAGATATGATCAGGCACAATATCGTAAAATTTGGTAATGACGTGATTAAGAGGAATGTCCTGTTGGTCGAACCAGAGCGATATCTTTTTTGTTACACGCTTTCGGAAATCAGTTGTCGTTACATTTGTTTCAATGGTGAGAGTTGGCATATAGCTTTAATCTCCTTTATAAATTCAGTGGTAGTAATTCAACTGGGGTTTGTGATTGTCTTGCAACCACAGCGCGGTCAAGTAATAGACCCAAACAGGTTGCAAGAGGTCCTGCATCTTGACGGCTAAGAGGTGTCCAGGAGTACCACCCAGTAGATTGACGAACTTTATTCAAGAAACGGCGTACTGTATCAATCTCCCAGTGTACCCCCAGCACCTGCTGAGTAAAAATAGCTTGATAAGTCGAGAGAAGATCAGGAACACCACCAGGTTGGGCTGCATAGCCACCGATCTTGCTAGCATATGCAGCAATGGTAGAGATGTATTTCTCTGCTTCATTACTCATACCAAGCAGAAGGAATCCACGTATGCCCTGGCAGGTAGTAGCGAGCACAATATCACCTCCGGGCGAATACTTTATTCCTACTTCTGTCGAACATCGCTGTAGGAATTGTGCAACATGATCACGATTGATCTCATCAATTGCTACGTTCAAAAGCTGAAGGCTCTCTAACACTGATACAGTCGCAAGAATATCTGAACCTCTCCCATACCAGTAACCAAATCCTCCATCAGGATTCTGAATTTCTTTGAACCACCTAGTGATCCTTTGTGCGTCCAGTTGCATTTGTCGCGTGGCATTTAATGCACTTAATGTCCACAGTGTGCAACGCACCTCTGCTCCACGTGCAGGCATATACATCACACCATCCTCAAAGGGCATATGTGCCCTTTGTAGCCATTGTGTACACGACTTTTGTAGAGAATCCACTTCAGTCGAAGTATTTTTATCCTTCCCCTGATCACTGATGACTATAGCAGCAGTAGCTAAACTATCACCTGCATAGGGCGGCTCACGATACGTGAATCCTGTTCCTGGCATCTGGCAGGATTGTAAGAAACTAACAACATCTGAACTTTGAGTAGGAGTAAGTCGATAGCCCAGCGTGTCCAGCGCTCCTACTGCGCTAAAGCATGCCCAAACATCAACAACAGTATAATTCTCCCATCGACAAAATCCTGAAAGAGGCTTTTTACGTTCTAGAATCCATTGTATACATTGCTCTTTATTTATTGGCTCACTCTCTAAAGCATTCAAGGCTCGTACAGCACGAAAAGTTGCCCAGAGACAGGGTACAAAACTGCTCTCTTGAAAAGCGAATCCGCCTGAAGGATATTGTCTATTTTGAAGCCATTGACGCAAAGGCTGTAGATCCCAGCTTGGCACGATTGACAAATTTTTATCTATAACACGTGCAGCAACTGTTCCATAATAACATGCACGAACATCGGCAGACTGTTTTTGTGTATTCCATCCCAGTCCACCTGACATCTGTTGGGTAGCACATAGCCATTGATATATCCGTTCTGGATTAGCTATGGGCTGCTGCACAATTTCGTAAAGAGTACGAACTGCATAATACGTTGCCCAAATATCAGGTAGCTGTCCAGGTGTCATTGCAAAGCCACCATCTACGGTTAATAGTGATCCTAACCAATTTTTGAGCTGAGGAATGCGGGGAATATCACATCCGAGATGTGCAAGTGTCTGTGTACAGTAATATGTTGCCCAGATATCAGAACGCATTCCCCTTTGCCATGCAAAGCCACCATCTCCATTTTGACAGTTCAGTACAAAATCTTTGCAACCTTGTATGTCCAAAGGTTTCGTATTCAACCAAGCTAGAGCACGCGTTGCTGCATATGTGCACCAAAGATCTGCAATATGCTGACACGCACCACCATCCTTCGTTCCATATGTTTTTAGTCGCTCCCAAACGGCAGTAGTTTGAGAAGAAAGAATATTTTGGTGCATCTATGATATAATCCTCACATTTGTTTTCTTCCAGTTTTTCTGGCCAGCTCCACTTTTTGTTATAGATGGAAGTTGATTAAGAAATACAATATCATCCCATGAAATTCCGACACGAAAGAATTGATCATGGAGAGTCTGAACAAAATCATTCTGATGATCTGTATTAAAATCAATATCCTTCTCAAGAAGGAGTCGTGCTTTACCTCCATCTGCATGCATTTCGACTATATAGCCAGTGATGCCTGATAAGGTATAGATAATCTGCTCTATCGACTCTAAATCTAACGAAACTCCGTGTATCTGGAGCAGATCTTCCTTTCGTCCCTGAATATTTAGGATAGGAAGCTCTAATCCACATTGACAAGCTGTATATGAAGATACTGTTACAATGTCGCCTGTTGCATAGCGCAGTAATGGACGTGCAAAATTATTTAAAGGTGTAGCAATAAGTTCTCCTTGAGCTCTTTCTCCAAGAGGGAATAGTTGATCTAAAGCTTGTACCTCGAGGAGAAAACTGTACGTAAGCGCATGAAGAGACCCATGTTCGCACGTTGCTCCAATAGTTCCTGTCTCAGTGCTTCCATAACTTGCATTAAATACTTGGGCTTCCCAATCTCTCGTAAGCATGTGTTGAAGTCCAGATGTGCATACTTCACCTAAGAGCATAATCTTTGAAATTTTTGATCGGATACTATCAAAAGATGCGCGCTGTTTTAATATTCTCATCCATTGGATGAGTACTCCCGGGGCGGCAAAGATACATGTTGGCTCGTAGGTATTAAATATGTGCTCTAGACGATCCCAGTCACAAACTCCCATAGCAAAGGGATAACAACGCACCACTCCGACCTCTAAGTACTCACAGACATTTGCGATAAGATCTCCGATTGGAGCAACATCTGACGGAAGTAGTGAAGCAACACGGTCCTTTTGGACCAATATACGCTTCCAAAGACTAGCAACAGAGACAGTATTCCAGATAATATCTTCAGCAAAGCGTGGTGTTGGCGTGGGTAAACCTGTTGTTCCTGATGTCTCATAGTATTTCAAAGGCTGTCGAAGGGATGGAGGACTAAATAATTCAGTATGTTGCTTAACCAACGATTTAGGAGTAACAGGAAGGAACTTGAGTTCTTCGCCCTTTTCTTCAATCAAAGAAGCATAGTAGGGAGTGATAGTTGCTCGCTTCCAAAGTTGCCTAAGCTTCCTCTCTTGGATGCCTACTACCTGTTCATTAGCAAAATAGCTTTTTTCCAGGTGCTCAAGATCATCTTGTGCTTGTTGCAATGCATCTAGCATATAAGGGGTTGTAAACCACATAATTATTGCATTATCCTTTCTTCCTTTTATTAGGAAAAACGTGTCTGATGAGCTTTGTTATAAGCATGAAAGCGATCATGTAGTAACTTCACAACATCGGTTTTATTGAGGTACAGCGAAGTAATGGCTCCATCAAGTTCAACTTCAGACAACCAAAAGGTTTGTCCATCGAAAAGAAAATCAATACAGAAATACGGTAGATTTATCATCTCTCCAACTTTAAGTGCTGCTTGGACTAGCAGTTGCGGCATGCCAGATACGATATTAACTTGTCCCCCACGAGCCGCATTTGCAATGATTTCTCCTTCTTGTGGTTTTCGAGTGACGTGTGTATGTGGTATACCATCTACGAAATAAATACGATGATCTACTACCTGACCAGGGCCTAACAATGGTTGAATAAGCATTGTTGCTTCAGCACCACTTGCAAGACTAAGAATGTTCTGCATCTCACTCATGTGATGAACTACTGTAATTCCTATGCCACTCCCCCAATTGGCAGGTTTTACGATCAAAGGAAAATCCATTCCTGCTAACAACGCTTCCATATCGTGGTAATACAGATCACGACCAGTAGTGATTCTGATGCTTGGTAATATACGTAAGCCTTCTTTTTTAAAGAAGAGATAAGTAGCGAACTTATCGTTCATAATGAGGCTTAAATCAGGGGAAATAGGTAGATAGAACCCTAGTAGTGCCAGTGATGCGAAAGTTGTCATTTGGACAAGGATGTCTTGCTTATGGTAAGGAAACGTATAGAGTTCAGTTACGAAGATAGCTTTGTGAGGATAAACTGCTTTGCCATCTACAAATACTTCTGTCCTCATCGATCCGTCATAGCGTATTGATATCATTTCAGGGCTAATAACTTCAAGTTGTAAATCGACATCAGCTGCGGCTAAACGGTATTCATTCCAAAAGTGACGATACTCTTCTGTGGTTTGTCGTGTAGAACCTCGATCGGGAAATACCCAGTAAAGATTCTTCATACGTAGATCCTTTCTTAAAACTGTAAACAGTAACATCTAAATACGCAGGAAGACTATCAGTAAGCCACTAATTCACCAAGGAAGCTCTTGAGATGACAAATTCGTTCCATCATCTGACTAAAATCTGTCAGATTAAGTGATTGTGCCCCGTCGCTCAAAGCATGAGCTGGGTCGGAATGAACCTCTACAATAATTCCATCTGCCCCGATAACAAGACTAGCGAGAGACATAGGAGGCACCATATCACGAACACGTGTGCCATGACTAGGATCAACAATTACTGGGAGATGAGTAAGTCGGCGCAGTTGCAATATAGCACCAAAATCTAGGTGGCTATCTGATGAAGCATCTGAAGCACAAATCCCCCGTTCACATAGCACTATCTGGGAATTGCCTTCTGCAAGAATGTATTCTGCTGCTTGTAACCAAGTCTCTATATTCGCTGATGGAGAACGTTTGAGTAGTACTGGTTTGCCGCTCTGTCCAACCTTGCGCAGGAGTGAAAAGTTTTGCATATTGCGTGCACCTATCTGGAGCATATTGGCATATTGAGCAACAAGCTCGACGTCTTCTGTAGCGAGAACCTCAGTTACAATTGGTAGTCCAGTCACATGACTAGCTTCCGCTAACAGTTCCAAACCTTGTAGTCCTAGACCTTGAAAACTGTAGGGAGATGTTCTGGGTTTAAATGCGCCCCCGCGTAGCATATGGCAACCGTTTTTAGCAACATATTGAGCTGTTGATAATAGTTGTTCTCTACTTTCAACAGAACAAGGGCCGGCTATAATTACAGGATCACCGTTCCCAATTGTCAGACTTCCTACCTGGACACATGTTCGTTGTCGCTGAAAACTAGTGCTTGCTAAAGGGTATTTCGAATCGATAGAGAAAATATTAGAGATTCCTAAGATGTTTGAAAACACCTGAGAATCTATATTTTTTTCCGTTGTTATTACATATCTTCCTATCGGAAGGTATACAAGCCTTGCATGACTGGTAATTGTATTAACCGATAACATAACTTGGCTCGAATCAGCGTCCGAATCTATTTCAAGTAGTAAACTCATAATACTCCATTACTAGCATTTCAATGCTTTGAAGATTAAGTAGCTATAGAACAATAAATATTGTTTTATAGCTAACCGAATAACGCTGTAAATATCGTAAACAACTAACCATCAAATGATGCTTTTCTGATCTACCAAAGACTCTTTTTCTATAAAAGTACTCACGTAGGTTATTATATAGAAATTTTTCCTTAATATCCACAGCTATCTAAATGACGAGAACATTCTAAATTAAATATAAAAATTTAAAGTGTATTCAATGTAAAAATAATACTTAATAAAATTAAGTTGATAGAGTATAAAATAAATCGATTATTTTATCTATTACTCATCCATGAAGGTGAAAACGGTTCAGATACACAGTTAGTTGAACAAGAAGTTTCATGCTTGATTCAGGTATATTGAATATCCTAACAATTAAGTGAAAATAATGTGCTTATTGACAACATGATAATAAGATAGGTTGGGAAGCAGTTTGAGAATACAACCAAAACTTATAGGATATTTTCTCACCATTTCTTAAGACGTTATGCCATCCTAATACGTAGGCATACGTGTAAAACTAAACAGTAAAAGATTTAGAAAACAAGTTAATCAAGTATAGAATTTTTGAGTAATTCATTGAAGTGCATATTGAAGTAGAACATAGAAAGAATTTGATAAGTTACTTATAAAGAGGTCCAGAAACACGCAACCCTTAATACGGCTCTACCCAAAAAGCCGTGATTTTTAGCTTGTAGATTTCTAATGTTTTTCTAATGTTTTAGTGCTTTATACAAATAAGTTATGATTTTTTAGTATAGGATTGACGTTTAGGTGAAAATAACGTCTTAGAACTTTAAATAACCTTTGTTAAAAAGAAAGAACGGCACGCGAAATGATTGCACAGTGGTCAAGATATAACAAGGTGAGACAGCTTTGGCATTTTGTGAATAACGGCAAAATGCTGAGCCTTCTTCACTTGTGTATATGATGGTACCAAGATCTTGGACAGGTGCATAAGGTAGAATAACTGTATCGGAAAGCACACAAAGGAGACAGTCATGTATGGGTACACCACGCGGAATGAAAAAGAGGAGAATAGCAGAGGATGCTCTGGCCCAGAGATCGTTTCTTTCTTGTGCCAAAGAGCTAGCAAAGGAGACTGGTCCGGGTGTGCGTAGGAACCACACAATGTCGCCCATCGCAGAAGCTGTTGTTTTGAGGTGGAGCACGCAGAGGAGAATCGTTGTCGAAGCACACCTATGCCGAAGCATCTCGCCCGAAACGGAAGGAAGAACACCAAGATAGGATAGAGTGAGATGGAGATACTCTACGCACGACGTGCAGGTTTCGATGTGCATAAAAAGACCGTCAGGGTCTGCCTTTTGATCAGAGAGGAGCGTGGTGAGAGCCACAAAGAGTTCCGTACCTACGCAACGACGACCGAGGAATTGTTGAAGCTGGTAGATTGGCTCAAAGAACAAGGATGCACGCACGTGGCAATGGAAGGAACAGGGGTATACTAGAAGCCGGTCTACAAGGTTGTGTTGCAAAAAAGAGGAGGAAAAGAAATGGAACGTGAGTGATCCTCTCAAATGTTCTTAGGCTGCAACTCCAAAGAGTCTGGCGACGAGTGCGACCTGCCCTCCTACATCCCCTTTTGCCACGCCTTGCACTTGCCCCTTCCGCAGCATGTTCATCACCTCAAATCCCTGCAAAGTCCGCCATGCTGTCTCAAACGAGAAAAAGCCCATTCCCGGCTTCGTCAAACGCTTGATACACCGATGATCCTGTTCGATCAGGTTGTTGAGGTATTTGACCTGTCGTCATTCACTGCTTACGGGAAGGTGTCCTTCTGCTTTGAGTTCGTTGAACGCTTTCGGATCGGCCGCATTTTTGTCCACGTTGATGACACGAGGCTCCGTGGTATGAGAGGCGGCAAGGGTTTTGAGAAAGAAGGGCTTCGCTACGTGCGCATCTCGTATCGAACTGAAGAAGAAATCGAGCGTGTTTCCCTCCGAATCAACCGAGCGGTAGAGATACATCCATTGCTTTTTGACCTGGATGGAGGTCTCATCAACACGCCACGAATCAGTCGTCGGCTTCACATGAGGACGACAGCGCTTCTCCAGTTCGGGTGCATAGCGCTGAACGAGAGCGATAGATCGTCGTATGGTCCACGCTGAGCCCTCGCTCCAGCATCATCTCTTGAGATCAAGGTAGCTGAAAGCATAACGCAGATACCAGCGCACACACAGCAAAATGAGGTCGGTCTGGAAATGACGCCACTTGAACGGATTGTGGCTTTGCTTGCTCATGGAGGGAACCTCTTTTTCCCTCACTCTATCAGATCAGCTTTCTCTTTGCAACACTACCCCCGATGCTCCACCATCGGGATTTTATCGTTGATCTGAGTATTGGTGCCCCAGACGGTGAGGAGCTGGCTTTCGGCATGGAAGTCTGGCTGCTGTATCTCGTCAAGAGCTTGTTTATAGAGCTGATCATAGTCCTGGGGAAACTTTGTCCATTTCTGCAAGAAGGGACGAATGGTGCGAAAGATGAGCCGGGTATCCTCAAAGAAGGACGACCGCAACTCTGGATTTGCCGTATAGTCCATCGAGATACACCTGGTCTGTTCATCGAGAATGCCCTGCTGATGAAACATGCCCGCAAGCGCATCAATCACGCCGGTGCTTCCTCTGGTAAAGAGATGACCGGCATTCCAGAAGGCGTCGAGTCCAAGCTGATAGAGGGTATTGAGGGCTGGACTATTCGTCTCCACAAAGAAGCTCGGCTCGGTCACGCGAATCACGCCACCAGTACGCGCTATTCGCTGATATTCTTGCAGTAGCCCCGGCCACTCCCAGGTCCGTAAATAACTGAAGTTCAAGCGATGATTGACCAGATCAAAAGAATGGCGCGGAAATTCGATCATACGCAGTGCATCCATCACTCGAAACGTCACCCGATCGGCAACGCCTGCTGCTTCCGCCTGAGCACGTGCGTTCTCAACCATGACTTTGCTCACGTCAATACCCGCAAGCTCTTTGATCATCGGGTATGCTGTCGCGGCTTCAATGAGCCATCCACCTGTCCCACAGCCCACATCAATCACGTGTCGAAACGAGGTGGGGTCTGATTGCTCTGGGAGCACACCCCCCATTGCGTGTGTCAGCATGGCATCTTGCAGGCGCAATCGGGCCATTTCCTCACCGTTCGAACGATCCTGCACCATATAGGTATGCGGATACGTTTTGAGTCCTTGTTCTTGTTGTGTCATGATGTGATCTTCTTCTTTCTTCGTATCACAAAGGTCCCTCCATCTATTGTACGCGTTCTCTCTAAAAAAAGAAAGACAGTCATTTGCTGGTCAGGGCTCTTTAATCCTGACGAGAAAAGAGAGGAAACGACAAGGATCAGGGGTTGTGTTGCAAGAAATTGCAAAGGGAAAAACTGGGCGCGATGGTTCCTTACAATCTTCTTACACTGCCACTCCAAACAGCGTGGCGACCAGCACAACCTGACCTCTCACATCCCCTTTATCTCCCCCTGGCACTTCTCCTTTGCGTATCATGTTCATCACCTCGAATCCCCGGCGCGGGTTCGCCATGCCGTCTCGAAGGAGAAAAAGCCCATGCCTGGCTTTGGTACACGCTTGCTAAAGCGGTGATCCTGTTCAATGAGAGTAGTGAGATACTTGACTTGCCGCAGCTCACAGTGTTCAGGAACGATCTCCTCGACTTTGAGCTCGCTTTCGGGCCTTTGGGTATGCAGCATTCTTGTCCACAGTGATCACACGAGGGGGTATCGTATGCGTGGCAGGAAGTGCTCTGGTGAAAAAATGCTTTACTGCTTGGGTATCACGTGTCGCACTCAACCAAAAATCAAGTGTCTTCCCCTGGTGTAAATATTTTAATTAGATGACGCAGTTTTTTGATAAGTATCTGACGTCTACTCCTAAGGGTTTCTTCAAGAGGTGAACCTTTATATCAGCCTGCAAAGCGCTTTCTCTCACAAAAGGAAAGAAAAGGGAATGCTGGCATTACGCCAAATAA
>JAABUZ0100005548.1_pt1 | contig 16466 bp, 15 predicted proteins | sample 5562091 | NCBI WGS metagenome assembly JAABUZ01 (sample SAMN12813069, study PRJNA571459) | rock metagenome | isolation source: Antarctica rocks | place: Antarctica: Victoria Land, Linnaeus Terrace sud | collected 2015-12-21
ATCAACTCCATGGCCACATCTTGTACCTCGGAAGATGCTGCAGAATGCTCTTGAATGTCTTCTAATTTCATGAACAAAGCTTTGAGAGTCTTTATCTTTGTTAGGATGTCCGCCAATTGCATAACTGTGATATTCGGACTGGGCTCTATAGGTTGGTCTCGTATGACGGTATCCAGCAACGTGATTAGCGCAGACTTGTCCTTGTTTCTCGAAGTTTTCTTAGCATGCCTTGATCGTAGCCGAGATAGGATACGGTAATAATCTAAAGTGACTATGCATCGGAAAAGAGCCTTCGTATCATCATCTTTGCTATTCGCTAGAACATCATCAGTTTACTATAACCATGTTTAATCGAATGTAGGGTGTACACCTCTTGACGCTGCTTGTTCCAAGATTTTTGCCATAAGCTTGAACCCAAGCACTACCTCATCAATGTCACCATCGTTCGAAGTCAATCGAATTGTACAGCTGCGACAATCACGAGCTTCCTCAAGGCAGACCGCCGTGACCCTAGCCGAGTCATGTGTAGTAGCTGACAAGAACGCCAAATTCTCCACAATCTGTTTTTCACACTGGAAGGGTAGTTGGTATATGCTCGAGAGAACTGAAAGTGCTTTTGACGGCTGATTGTCTTTTGGACTTTCGGGACATTCGTTCAGCATGTATAGAAGAGTGACCGCCTCCATCAGACTCTTGTGAGACGTGCCTCTGGACATTACATTGTTCATGATGGCATTGTATTCCTGCGTATTCGAGATTTCGTTTACGAAAGCCCGCAAAAGTCGGAGATTAGGATTCTTCGAAAATAGGGTCTGGCTCGGTAGAGCTACGGTGTTTGGATTGTCTGCAGCATTCTTTGTCAGCTCCTACCAAGGTATGAAAATCTGGTGTGGCTTTACCTATAGTTGGTTGCTTCGGCGGTGAACTCAAGCCCAAAATGACTACGAACTCTGGTTGCACTTGTAGCTGTTGCCATCTACGTCCGGTACGCTTCTGCGGAGCATATTATGTCGCAAGCAGATCTTGCCTATTCGTAGCCGAGATCGAGCTAAGGAATTAGTAGCTGTATCGCTGCCCAATCGACGTGGGAATTTTTGCCAAGAATTCCACAGCTTTCTGCATAAGCTAAAAACTTTGGGGAGGGGCTATAGGTGTTGCCTGGGTGCGTGCAGCAATGAAAGCAAGTATGAAGACTTGATAATAGTCCCTATTTAGAATGATAATAGAACTTTTCTTCCTGTGATCGTATGATCTAAAAAATTATACGACTTTCCTACTTCTGTTATCGTATGATCTGAGAAATCGTGGGCCTTCTTTCCTTTTATCGTACGATCTAAGAAATCATAAGATTCTCCTTCTTTCTTTTATTCTATGAACTAAGAAATTATACGACTTTCATTCTTTCTGTTATCGTATGATCTATGAAATCATACGATTTTCCTTCAAGCTTAGAGACCGTCTTGATTATTCTTAGAAGCCAGTTCAATTAATTAATAAGATGAGTTCTATTCTCTGTAGAAGGCAAACAGTGATATCTTCGCCCTTTCAACATCTCTTTCGCTTGATCTACGATGTACACAGTTCGCACAATCGCTGGCATTTTATCCCAGTTCGTCTTCTATGCTGGAAATCAGACAGCATGCCATATGCAACAAAAGCGAAGTCTTAACAATTTACCAGAAGGAAATCAAATCTCGTAAAGAAAGCAGATCAGCTGGTACGATTGTGTCACGCGGACCTTGCACTGATTATTCGTAAGAATGACAGGTATTATACATATCGATCAATCGAACACGATCAATGGCCTTCTACGATTACAGATATTGTATGTATTGAACCTGATAGATATATTCACCTTGCGCTGAATCAACCTTAGAAAGAATCGTATCCTTTGCCAGTGAATCTGCTCCCTCGAGACTTTGACAATCGCAATCATAAAAGTCAGCAAAGGTCGAAGGAGCCGTCGACAATAACGTTGAAAGTGACGGGGCTCGAGTCTTTGCAGGATTCGTAGGCGATGCGAGATTTTGTACTGCATAGTATATTCAAGTCGAAGGAAGGCAATCGCATGAGAGATGAATCACGCCTCTATCCCAACGAAGAAGGCAGCCTGGATCGCTGCCTACTGTACAAGGTACCTTTACCATGGTGATTGATTACGTATGCGCATGTCAATGTAGAAGGCGTCTGGAGTGCATATAAACTAGCAAAGAAGAACATGCAGATGTGAAATACGCATGACTATACCTATCAGTAGTCATCTCCTCACTCGCATATCTAAACTTCTCAAACCGTCAGTCGCGGATAGTCGTCCGAGCGAGCAGGGTCATGGCAGCCGAGGTGAGCTATAATTAGTCAGGTCTTGGTGGACGGGCCGAGCCTTAAATATTTACCCCGCTCCATACGGTCAGCTCTGTCTTAAAAGCCTCGTTATGATCTCTACTTATAAAAATCATTATCTGAGTAAAGTCTAGACTCAATGCAGGTCCGGTATAAGGAGCAGAATGACTTCTAAGCAAGATTCACGGTCCTGTCGTAGCGATGGCGAACATAAGGGCATGCGCCATAAAATTAAAGGCGTGTTTGGGCACAAGAAAAATATGATTACACCACAAGGAGGGTCCCAAGCGGCACAGTCTGACGAAGGCTCTAGCGTACATCAGTCAAGAGTTGTGATCTAGTCAAATTCTAATATCTACACAGAATGACTTGGAATTGTTGCAACCTTCGAAGCCGAAACAGTCGCCAGGGAATTTGCTTAACCGCCAAGGGTCAACATTCGCCACAGGCCAAGAACGACGTTCACCGTCAACCCAGCACGGTCATAACAATAATGTGATCGCTATTGGAAATGCAAAGAAGTCGAAAGATCTGTGGCTACAGGCATATGAGGCATTGGAACTTCGAGAACCGGATTTGGTGGCAGCTTATAAGCGTCTGTTGGCCCCTACCACTACCAATCTCGCAGATCCTTCTCCAAGCCCTGAGCTTATTGTCAAATCAAAGTTACAGGACCGCGAAGCCAACCAGTTGGTTATCAATCTTGGTACAAAACCTGTCAAAGTGCGGGAACAGGGTGAAAAGGTCATCAAATTCATCCTCTGGTTCAACCAAAGTCGCGATCGCAATCATCGCATTCAGCTGAACAAGTATGAGCTGTTGAGATCAGATGTTGTTGCAAACTATGTTCACTGCCAAACAAACGGTCGCAGCTATGGCAATCATAAGAAGCAGCGTAAGCAGGGGAAACGAGATGCTGCTGAAGTAATCTTAGCCAGTTGAAACCGGGTGGAGACGAACTTGAGCAGAAGTTACAAAGCAAGGCCTAAAATGGTTTAGCTTATAGTTCTAGCGAGTGCAACAAAGGTGCTATGCTCACTACCGTATTTTAGAATAATGCAACGCTCGAGTTAACACAGTAGCGCTTGAAAGTCTACATCATATGGCTGCGGAGAATCCGTTTGATGCCTTGCATATTAGTCTGAACGAGTATGCTCTTAGCCTATGGGGCTGGTGGTTACCTAATGCTAATGTTTTCAGCTGTTTCGGCTCCTCGAAGTACTCGGACCTTATTATCCGCTGTGAGGCCCAGGAGTTCAAAGTCCACAAGATAGTCGTATGCGGTCAATCAAAATACTTCTCCAACATATGTGATGGCGACTGGAAGGTACGTTTGGGAACAGGATATCTTGATTCCATGATTACTGGTATCGCGCACAATATTAATTTACGATCACTAGGAAGCGGCCGACGGCATAATAGAGCTCAAAGAAGACAATGTCCGCGCTGTTGAAGCAATGCTCCGATTTATGTACACATTCGATTATGACGGTAGCGGCAACGATCATGAACGCATCTCACCCATGCTCTTCAACGTGGAAGTGTATAGCACTGCGGAAAAATACGATAATTTGGCTCTGAAACTACGAGCGAAGGAAAAGTTCAACAAAGCTGTGAGGACTTGCTGGGACATGGACGACTTCGCTCATTGTATCACTGAGGTCTACAGCTCGACACCTTCAACAGACCGGGCCCTCCGTGACACAGTTGTTGAGGTCGCCCATGAGCATATCGGAGCACTTTTAGAGAAGGATGGTTTCCGGAGTGTACTTGAGGAAACTGCTGGGTTCGCGGCTGATGTCACCCAGCTTATGGCTCAAAGCGACAACTCATCCCCCAAAGAATACAATTGCCCACGTTGTGGGAATCTTTGGAAGGCAGTGCTTCCATCTGAGAGTACGTACTATTGTATTCATTGTGGCCATGGCGGTACACACTGGGATAATTATGTTGTGAAATAAGGCCCACTGGGGAAACTTGACTAATGGTATATCATAACCAAAACACGTTTTGTATATCGCTACATAGATGAGAGCAGTCAAAGTTGGATTATAAATTTGAGAGAGCGCTGGAACTCGCATTCTACTAGTACATATCGGGGCAGAAACTGCAGGTATACACAGAGTCAGTACATCTTGGAGCTCTATGGCTAAACCGCTGGCATTTAAGGCAACTATGCGGTCCTGACTTTCGGACGTATTCCCTGGTGTATGCCGCCAGGTTAGAGATGTTCATAAATCCTTCCGACGGTAGCCTTCGTGCATCCTGGAGCGGAATTGTGGGTTTTTATGTACGAGACGTAAAAACTGTAGATCGTGACGAGAAACTTTTCAACCGCGCAAGCAAAGACATGGGAGAATGAATAACAGCTCTTTCATCTGTCGAAGTACAGATGATGTTCGCTAATATTGAGGAATCTAGCGGTACATTATAGAAGAAGACAGAAAATATCGATAATCTAGCGTCAATGTAAACAAAAATAGTAATGCTCAGGGGAACAGGGCAATACAACACATTGATAATAGCAGAGGGAAACTAAATAAGCCAAGCTCGATACCAGATCGAAGCTCCTGAGAGGATAGGGTGATTGGAGAGTGTACGATGATCTCTGAAGGAGTTAAGAGACACCTGATCTGTCCGCGACAGCGATTGACGGTTAAGTGGGTGTTTTATGCACCAACTCCGCATGATTCTGTAGATGCATTTTGCTTTTCAGATCAACGTCGCACCTCGGATGAGGGCATGCGATCGGCTGACCGTTCGGATGATGGCGGAGCTGCGGAAGGACTTCAAGCGTGCCTCTGTCGGCAGTCCTTCACAACCGAGGCAGAAAATACATTGAGTGAGCTTGCATTCGATTGGAATGGCGTCCGAAAGACTCGGCGCCTGGAAGACGGATGGCGGCGTCAGATCCCGTTCGAGCTTGGTATCCGCGGAGGAGGGTTTTTGACGGCGGAAATGACGGCTTTCCTGCAAGCTGCAAAGGGCTGTCAAGGCGTTGATGGCTTCCACCCGCCGTTTGCACTCTTCTTCCGGAGATGAAGTGGTGAAGGCGAAGAGCGTGTCGATGACTCTGACGCGTTCGGCAAAGACGTAAGCTTCTGCGTTTACCGTCTCCTCAGCGACAATCGGCAGTCCTTTCAGTTGCCGTTGAATATCGATCACAGGCTGCTCCCTTTTGTATCTGGCTTTGACCTCTTTCAAGAGAGATTCCTCGAGCCGTCGTTTTTGGTTGCGGTGAGCGCGGTAGGCTTTCTGATACTCCTCGTGTACGGGCGTGCCCTTGGTGCTGGCGATGGATCTTTTTTGGTCTTGGAAGACTTTCTTCAGTGATCTCAGCTTCCGGCGTAAAAGCCTCACCTCAGGGTGACGATCGACTTCCGCTTTTTGGGCGGCTTCGAGTTTCCGAGGCCGTCGTCGATCAATTGTGCGACTCATTCCACTGGCGGCTCTCATCAAGGCCGTTTGTGGCTCTAAGCCGCGATACGCTGCCTGGGTGTCGGCCGTGATATACCTCGAGAGATAGCTCTTCTGGAAGACGGTGAAGTTGTGATGTTGCAGGATCAGATTCCGTTGCGACTCACTGATGAAGCCTGTACACTCGTTAACTGAGAGCTCAACGGAAGATCAACGGAAGATCGTGTCACTCACTGCTGTTGTCAAGAGCCTCGCCATTGCCGCGTCGAAAGGTACATGGACCGGTCGGAAGCTCCATGCCGGTGACACTTCCAAGGTTGATCATCTGAGGGCGGAGGGTGCTATCTGCCAGAGCTTCCTTGTCCGAAATTCCCACCCCGTTCAAAATGCTTTTGCATCGGCGGAACAGAGGAACAGATTGCATCTCCTCCTTGATAGGCAGTTCTAGCTGATGCTGTCCGGAGGGGATTCGGAGACGGAAGAATTCTTCGGCGGAAATCAGTTCGGGCACGGCGAAGGCTTGATCGGCGAAGATCAAAGCCAGCATGGTTATGTGAGGACAGAGCAGTAACGTCAGGAATACCGAATTCGTTCCTGCGACAATCATTAGCCAACACGCGCCAAGCCGCTGCGTGGCAGCAAAGCGGTATGGAAGGAGATACTTACGAGTCTTTCTCGCCAAGATAGCCCTTCGTATACTTGTATGCGATTTTCACTAATACTCGGGGCCGTTCTCCTCGGGGGTCCGGGAGCAATGTGACCTTGACGTGTTCATAGCAGACCGCTAAGAAAGCGGCAGGCCGGTTGCCGGTGATTCCTGCCAGGTGCATGATCGAGGCCAGCTGCACGCGGTGTCGCTCATGATTAAAATTCATCTCGGTGGAGAGGTACAGCGTCTTGAGAAGTTCGAACTCGTCCTCGGCACGCATGATCGACTTCTTCTTCTTCTCCGTCCGTAACTCATGTTTGATGGCTAGCCGCTGTCTCACCTGCTGCTTGTTAGCAAAGACAGAGGTCAGAAGAGGTGCTCGCGTACTCCGTGCATCTGGCTCTTGACGGGCGGATCGATTTCCAGAGAGCCCGTCTCTTTTTTTCGCACCAGGCAAAACACGTTCCAGTATGTTTGCAGGGTGCTGGCCGCACCCATGGTATCTTTTCGACTGGAGAGTAACCAGTCAAAGAAGACGTAGAGAACGTTTATCGAGATCTTCATGAGAGTTGTGAGAGGGTCTTTACCGGTGAATTCGCAGTATCTGCCCGGCGTGGATCAGATCTCGTCAATCCACGGGTGGTAGGTGAAAAAGCATCGCCGGCATGGAACTTCCCACAGTTCCATACACCTTCCGACGTGGGAATGGGCAAGCTCTCGATAACAGCAGTGAGTAGACATTAATTGTCGTATGGAAGGAAAAATCGCTCACTGCTGTACAGGTGAGATTACAGACGCACAGCGGAACATCATCCTACAACATCACAACTCCTCCGTTTTCCAGAAGAACTACGCCTCGAGATATATGCCTGACACACAGGCCGCCTACCGCGGCTTGAAGTCACAGACCGCACTGATGCGGGCAGCCAGTGGGATGAGTCGCACGATCGATCCTCGACGGCCGAGGAGGCTCAATCTTGCGCAACAGGCAGAGGTCGACCGCCACCCGGAGGTGAGACTTGTACGTCGGAGGCTGAAGTCGCTGCTGCAAACCTTCCAAGACCAGAAGCGTTCTATCGCCAGCGCGAAAGGGACCCCCTTGTATGATCACTATCGACAAGCGTATCAAGCTCATCGCAATTTAAGACGGCGGAATGAGAAGACTCTGTTGACAGAGGTCAAGGAGAGGTACAAGAAGGAACAGCCGGTGATCGATATTCAACACCAACTGAAGGGATTACCGGTCGCAGTAGAGGAAAGTCTTCAGGCAGCAGAATACGTTTTCGCGGAAAGGGTCCAGGCTATCGACGCGATCTTCACCTTCGCCACATCATCTACCGAAGAGGAGTGCCAACGGCGGGCAGCAGCTATCAATGCGTTGATCGCACTCTGCAAGAAGCAGGAAAGCCAAGGCTTCCGTCGCCGCAAAGCGGACATTAAAGCTAGAGAGGAGCAGACCTCACCGTCGGTCTCTCTGCCGCCGAATCTGTCAGAAACCCTTCCAGTCGAATGCAAAGCCACCCAATGCATCTTCTGCCTCGGTAATGAAGAGCTATCGGCAGCTGATCGCCTGAAGACTTTTGTCAGCCGCGGCGACCTGAAGAAGCATTTCCATCGTAAGCATCTCCGCCACCATCCGGACCATCAGCCGATTGCGTGTCCGCATCCCAGGTGCAAAGCTACCTTGAAAGGCAAAATGCACTTGCAGAATCATGCAGAAATGGCGCACAAAACACCAACTTAGCCGTCACTCGTCACGGACAAATTCCGTCTCTAATTCCTCCAGAGATCATCGTACATTTTTCAATCACTCTATCCTCTCAAGCGCTTCGATCCAGTATCGAGCTTGGCTTATTGCGTATCTTTCTGCTATCGTTGATTCGTCGTATTGTTCTGTTCCCCGGAGTATTACTGTTTTTGTTCACATCGACGTTAGATTGTCGATATCTTTTGTTTTCTTGTTTAATGTATTGCTAGATTTTTTTATATTAGCAAACATCAACTATACTTCGACAGATTGAAAGACTATTGTCCATTCCCTCATTTCTTTGCTTGTGCGATTGAAAAGTTTCTCATCATTGTCTACAGTCTTTCCGTTACCGTTATTCTTGAAACCCTCCTCGATTTCTTTAAAAATATCAGCAATCTCACTGTTCTGTGATACAAGACGCGTGTTGTTGATTCGTCCATGAGTAGATGTCTATACCGAAAGTGTTTTACACCATGGGTCGTTGGCCATATTTATTCCAATGTTGTTCTTCAAGGCATTCATGGCCAAAGATTCATACGTCGACCGCATGCACTTCGCGCGCAGGTTAGTCATTCAGATTTCTTCAGAGGCCACCACCCAACGAGCGGCCATAATGGAAGGCCCTTCCTACATTGAAAAGCTTTGGTCGGCATCACGTTTGGCCAGTTCCATGGCCTTCTGCTGTTTCAAACACGCAAGAAACTACTATCATGTGACTTGGCTCCTCTCGAATGCTTCGAGTTCAAGGCTGGAGTATAAAACTGTTGACGATCGATATTTTCCCTCATTGCAAGCTTATGTGGTCAAGCTAATGTCTTTGTCGCTCGCGCACGGATCGGTAAGTAGAGCAATGTGATTAAGAAGCTTGATCGCTGAGAGACATTAGACAAGAAGACTTCGGATCCGGTGTTCTATGTTAACATCAACTCGGAAAAATTGCGAGACATTCATGGTGCCTTCTTTAAAGAGGACAAACCTCAGTTATGGTTTTCTGTCTTTTTGCATAGATCTCTCACTTGAACTCTTCGCCTAGATTGAACGAAATCTTCTCTATCAGTATCTTCCGAAATTAGAAGCGTACCCGACCAAATTGAGCGACGACGTCAATCAAGACGCTGCAGAGATGATCTAAATGAAGACGAATAGCGATCGTCGACCCTCCTCACCCTATCAACGGCACCTCATCAATTCACCATCAGCCTTGAGATCAAGGGATTAAATATATGATGAAGCGGAGGAACAGGAAATCGCAAGGAGACTTGGTAAGAAACAGATCAAGAGTGGTTACAAATACAAAGTACGCCGAAACACATGGCTGCGCAGAAGTGAGCTGGGAAACGTCCAGCATCTGTTACGAGAGTTCGAGGCACAAGATCGAGCACAGCGTGGATGCAAACGGGGCAGACCGGCTCATGTAGTCAAGGGTCGGCAATAGGTGCTACGCAGCTTAGGTTGTAATGGCCCAGACGTTACGCTTCATTAATGTATTCCATCATTCTACGATAGCTTCCTCTCGTCAACGCCCGGCAGATAACGTCCCGAGCCAACGACGGAGATTGCATATGTATCAAGCCTAGTCCTTAACTTTATGACGAAGAAGATCAGAGAGGTAAAGAGACAGACGGAGAAAACCATAGCTCATTGAAACCATTTCAAATTTGGAGGAAGAAGAAAACGTCAGAATGCGGCAATGTAGTCAGCGGTTGTGTGGTTTGGGGTTCCGGAGTGGGCGCGGAGGAGGAGATAGCGGCTGCTACGTAGCTAATCACATGAACACACCAAACGCTGTAGCCTTTCTCTAAAATTAGATAAGCAACCCAAGCCCAATTGGTGAATATCCCCGCTTCTTGTCTATCTTGCATCTCCTGGCAGAAGGTTCACATAGATCGTTCCTTTCTCACACTAAAGACTTCCGTAGGAAAAGACATTAAAATGTGTAAAACCGGTCAATTGGCTGAAGGAATACTTCAAGGAAAATACTTTTCCGAAGAACGAGACGATGTAGTATTACTGTCGTTTTTAGTGACTGGTATTGAAATCATTCAAGGAGCGACATGCGTGGAACCTGGAGCAATCCTCCAGCAAATTAGCCGCTTTAACATAAAGAAAAGTGTGCTCCCGAAGCCTGCCAGCTGCAGTACTCCTGGAGGCGCTGTCCTTCCTGTCTTGCAGTCTTGGCTTCGGTTGTTGCGCTATTCCCATTTGGTGACTCCATTGGAGTCACAAAAATGGAATAGCGCGCACGGGTCAACTCTCACACAACCGAAGCCAAGACTGCACCTTCAGTGCTGCAGCCGGCAGGCTTTGGGAGCACATTTTTCTTTTCGAGCCCGCTAAAGCTAAAGCTGTAAGCCCATCACTGGAATAATGATCACTGCTGGACGTTCTCTTGGCGGGAATACCTTCCATGGCGCTTGCATCTGGAAATACCAGCGCCGCAGCTCCTAAATTGGACTGAACAAGAAGAGAATAAGAGACTGCTACTATCATGTTCCTGCACAGCTGCTATAAAGAATCCGTTCGTCTTCGGAAGTTTCCTGCTTATTACTTTTCTCGTCTCGTTTATCACGTAGCCGTTTCATTTCCAACCCAATTTTCTGTTTCTATACGTCTTGTCTAATGACCAGGGACGGGAACGTTAGCGAGTTCAAAGGTGAAATGAGGTCTATGTAGAAGGTTGCACTGGTGTGGTCCATCGCAAACCTGGTGAATGACTAATCAAGAGTACAGGGGGCGACAAAATCCATTGTAGCAAAGCCTGCCACCCGTGCCACGTGCCACCGTACCAGCGGCAATGAATTTTGTCGCCTCAACTTGAACGCGCCAACGGTTTTAAATTACTGCTGTGATATTAATTCTTGACGATGTATCGATAGATAATGTTTGTCAATGATTCGAGTGATAGATATGTATACTGCAGCCAACGTAAATAGCTACGCTTTGCAGATCGTCGAGACGCATCCTCACTTTCGAACGTCAATGTTACCCCATCGGTAGGTGGATTAGACCACTACATCCATGGATGGAGTTATTCACCATAGAGGTGCATCAGCTCACACTTTCAAATAACAATGCTCTCCACAAGCTTCTCATCTTCACTTTTGAGAGTCCCTCAAGAAATCTTCAACCGCTGGGCAAGCTCTGACATGGCAACATCATCGTCGTTGGGTTGAGCAAGTATGCTCGGCTTGTCGTCGGCTTTCAGCTCCCGCGGAGTAAGAAGTTCTACTTCATAGTTGGTAATCACAAATTTGTGGGATTCCTTGTCAAATCTTATCCATCGATCGAACTGAATCACGTTAGCACCATTGATTGGATTGGGGACTTGATGTACAAACAGAAGTTATACGAATTCCGAGCCACAGAATTCTCTCCACACGCAGTGTAGTCATTGATGGTAGCTCTAAAGCGCGCTCTTCGTCGTCTATCCTTGCTTCTTGAAACCAGTTCTTCGGAAAGTATGACTGGCTGTAAATTTGGCCGCGTAAGACAAAGTCTTCTGGTAACGGTCTGCCTACATCACCATTGGGCTTAGGAAACCCATCTCCCCAAACCCTCGGAGTCATCGCCTCAGGTTTCGCCAGGAAATTGAGAAAGGAACAGATTTCACCCCAAGGAACATCCCGTTCCACGTACTTCATTGCTTTCTCGATAATCACGAGACTCCAGAGGAAAACGAACGAAACGTGTATGAGAGGAGGCACATTCTTGTCGCCGATACGCTGCAACGATACTGACAAAGTAATGAAAGTAATACTTGAGGCACGAGAAATAACATTTTCTGATGATTCGATGTCGGACATGGTCAGATTGCTAAATGCTGATTGATTTGTTGAAGGAGGGGACGAACGATGCGTTGCCTCATCGTTTACATCGAAATACTCGGTTCTAGGATGCGTGAATGAGAGGTTCGTTCGCTGGTTTCTTTGAAAACCGGCCTCTTCAAAAACAAGGCGGAAAATTGACTTGTGTAAGCGTGGTCGCTTTAAAGCTCCATATTCAAAAAGCGCAGCAATGTTGGTAATTGCGGCAAAGGCGCCTTGTTCTTTGAACTTAGCAGTGACCCTTCCGATGTAATTATCCAGCAAGCCATCCTTCAATTGCTGAACCGCGTCGTCTAATTCGTTCAGCGGTCCTCCGAAAAAAAGGATCCCGTGCGCTTTGATGAAGATATTCTCCAACATGAGGTCGCGCTGCTCCCATAAGATGTTTACCCTTTCTCTTGCGGCGGGAATGTCTGAACAATCTCCTTCATCCCATTGAAAATTAAATCGGGTTGATATTCAAAAATAGCCTCGAAAGGACTTAGGCCTCCCGTCGCATTTGCTGGTCACTGGCATGGCACGGCATGACATTAAGGAAGAAACATCGCGAGTACGGATTTTAGCACAGATCTGTAGCTGAAACCGCTTCCAAAATAAAAACCGACTCGATACAAGCAATAAGAAATCAAGTTTGTACGGCATTCTGCTTCTGTTCCTGCTTCTGCTTCAATGTTGCATCCTGGAATTCTAACCTTCCCTTTCCAACCAAGATGGCCCCATCTTGGCTAGCCGCGAAAAGAGACTGGTGTTAATATAGATCGCTCATCAAGACGCAAACATCGTTGTTTCGAACAACGTCTGATCACGTCTAGGGGATGTAGAAATCCGACTATGTCAGATTTCTCAGCCAGGTGTGCCTTTTCCACATATTGCTGGAGACGACGGAGATCTATCGCATCCGTCCAATCCGTGGTCTCGCGGGATTTTTCAAGAAGAGCAGCCAGGGCATTTAAGGTCAAAGCTGGTGACTTTTTTATATCGTAATGCACTCTTCTAGCCATTCCTTTGAAATGAAAGCCCCTTTTCGAAATCAATATCTGCGAGGTTCTTGCTTTGAGGCGACCAGCGGGACCGACGGTAGTTATGATTTGAAGCTCAATTTCGGAGAGAAGAGGTAAAGCGCTGGTCGAAACGCGCGGGATCATCGTCTGAAGTCGTAAGAAATCAAGGTTCGTGGAATACAGTTGTGCTTCTTCCGACTTCATAGCTCCCGCACGGTTCTGTTCAACGGAAAACCTTGTTGAACAGTCCGTGGCCGACGGACGATTCCTGGGTTCGGGGTTCAACATGGAATTGGCAATATCCGTCAAACCTTGCCAAGTAGGACGAGAAACCTGGCATTCGACATCCCGCCCGCTTGACCACTCCGATGTATGCGCCCACCAGCGATTAAAGAGACTATATTGAAGGGTGAGCACACCGATTGACCAGATGTCAGCAGAATAACCGCTGGGAAGATATGATCCTCTCAAAGCCACCTCGGGCGCCTTATACGCCAAGGACCCTGAAAGGGCGATACCTCCGAGCTTACCTATCATCGGTTTTCGAGAGACGATCAGGATGTTGGATGGCTGTATTGCTCGATGAGCCATGCCCTGTTCATGTATATACGCTGCACCATTCAAGAATGACCCTGCGCATGAGCCACTTGCAGGCCTTATTAACGAAACACGCTGTTTGCTTTGTTCCAAGATCTACAAGAGACCACAAGAATTTGTGAAGCTCTGGAAAAGAGGAGGTTGATCACGTCGATGCCAGACTAGCAGAAAGGTTCAGTCACAATCCTATCATGTATCTTAGAGTTGAGATGTGTTAGTAATAACTCGACGGAGTTACAGATTAGAAGATGAGGAAGGCGCGCAAGAAGGGTACCCATCGATTTCCGTAGCAATGAACAAGGAAGGCTTGTTCGGACACGATGCTCCGTTGCCCATCAATAATTAGACCTCTAACCGGACAGAATGGTATGCGTGTAGATACAGACGCCTCTTACACCCTCGCGGTTATTCTTGATGCAAAGGGGGACGAGTGAGGGCTGAGGGTGACGAGCATACAGGATTGCTTGAGAGAACACTGATTCTACATCGACGCGTTATATATAACGATCATCAAACTATGTCTTTGCGAGCGGATCTACCCCGTTTACGTCCATGCTGTGCTCGGCCTTTTGCCTCATACTCCCACAACAATTTTTGTGCGTTTCCTAATTCACTTCTAGGCAGCCATGTACTCTTCCAGCGCACCCTATATTGCGTTCCCGATCTGGTCTCTCTCTTGTCGAGAATCTTTGTGACTTCCCACTCCTGCTCCTCAATCTCTGCTGGGCCACCTTGGCCCTGATGTTGCTCGGGAGCAAAGGGTATGGTGGCGGTAGCGCTGACGGAACCGACGTTCGCTGATATTCTCCCATTGTGGTCATTTGCATGGACAATTCGCCTTTCTTGATCCTCGAATGGAGTGATGCTGAGAGAGCAAAGGCGATCAAAAGGCTCGGCGATTGCATTAGGATCCGAGCAATGGTGTGTCTTTGGCTCTTTTGTTGAACAAGGTGTGTTGAGCTGAGTGTCTGCAGTATCAATCTCAGACATAATGCTTGCTATCTCAGCAGAAGTACCCTCGTCGCCAGTCTTGGTGTCGTCCTCCTGCACCACGAACGGGTTGTCTGTACAATGTCAGACACCGTCTCACTCTCGGGTTAGAGGTCCACGTACTGTACCTACCTTGACTCCCACCAACCTCACTTGACCGATTTGAGCTTGCAGTATTCTCGTGGTCAACATCTTTGCCAAAATATTCCCGCTCCAACTCAGTCACTTGCAGCGTTGTTTGATCGTCTCCCTCCAGCTCGGTATGTAACGATGAATACTTTTTCGACGACTGCATTGAACGAAAGAATTCTGCCATTTCTTGATCATAATTTCCAATCGATTCCCAAAGGGCTTTGAAAAGATATGGTAATCTGAATAACGAGACTAAGTCATTTGCAGTATGTAAATTTATTATCAAAAGTATCGATACTTCCTCTGGGATTGTCGAAAGTTCTGCGCGTACTGCTCTTCGATGACCTGGTTCCTGTAGATGGTCCCCGGATATTATAACGGTCCCGAGTGAGGTGCGGGAGGCGCAGTATGACGGAGCCGAATCCGGATATTTTGGGCTCGGCCCGTGTTGAGTTCCTTACTACAGGCCCAGAACTACTGAGGGATGGGTGGAGCCCTTGCGAGTACGTGGTGGCCATATACTTAATGAGATTTCGAGGAAGTCGCCTGATTGTCAGTAGCTTGTAAAACAAGAAAGAGAAGAGCATGTGTAATAAATGAACAGGATCATGATCGACTTCGCCTCAACGCGCAGCCGTTTGTAACACAAAGGATTGCTGCCCATGAACTAGAAGCCAATTGGATGATATAGTTCCTTGAATATCATGCCAAGACTTTCGTGCGTTCCACGCCCAGCTTTAATATGTTAAACAAAGCTAAATGGCCAAACACATGACTGGTATTCAGTGCTGAAGTCGTTGGCCAACCTATCGGCGAACAATTCGATTCGAAATGGTATATGCTGTGTCGACTTTTTGATCCTCGCCCTGCCAATTCAGGGACGAACAATGTTATCGATCTTGACTGTGCGAACCTTTTCCCACAAATCCTGGGCGAAAAGATCGTAGGAGCGTGCGTAGTTAGAGAAGGGACGATTACTAGCATATCATGATTGTTGTGAGCTTTATAGCCCTCCCTTCTGGCGCTGCATCAAAGAAGCGCTGATGAAATGCTGTGCTTCGAGGTCAAAACTGTGTCAATAAGACTTCCGACCTCGAAGTTTATAGCGTTTCCTCTCTAGTGCCGTATTCACTTCAGCCAGCAGATCAAAGTTGAGTGGAGCCGACCTATGCTGCCTATGAACCATTCTTGAACGTGGATTCGGTAGCGCACCAAGAGCGGGGGACGGCGGGGGGCAGCGTATTTTCGCGGTTGAGACGATCGTATCGGCATGCGCTCACCATTTAGCCGGAGACTTACACAACCTATTCGGCTGAGGCAGTTCAATTTTTTACCGGACCTAGATAGAAGTGGCTACGAAGCGCTGAGTGCTTGACAGTTACCTGACTGGAGGGGCTGGCAGAGAGAGTAGCCAGAGAGAGCAATCAGAGAGAGCTCGCTTACATAAGCCTCGATCGATCAGTCGGAGATAAGATAACAGTATTCTCCCCTCGTGTCCGCAATAACAAACAAACAAAGACTACGCGAGCAACACCGCATACCTGTGCTTTACACTCTACATCCTTACTACCGTTGACACAGCCGAATTATAGGTTATGAACCTTACGCGAGATCCCCTGCCATCTCCGGAGATACCTATTCGAACTGTCACACCGAACCGCTATATTCTCTTTCGCCATCCTGGGTACGACGATGCCAACAACGTGCTTCTAAGGCTATTGGCGCTGGACCCAGCAGCTGATGGGGTGGCCCAGGGCTTGTATGCA
>JAABUZ0100005549.1_pt1 | contig 16464 bp, 15 predicted proteins | sample 5562091 | NCBI WGS metagenome assembly JAABUZ01 (sample SAMN12813069, study PRJNA571459) | rock metagenome | isolation source: Antarctica rocks | place: Antarctica: Victoria Land, Linnaeus Terrace sud | collected 2015-12-21
GCCACTAGCCACTAGCCACTAGCCACTAGCCACTAGCCACTAGCCACTAGCCACTAGCCACTAGCCACTAGCCACTAGCCACTAGCCACTAGCCACTAGCCGCTAGCCGCTATACACTGACGGCGTGGCTACTCGAGAGACCGCTCCCCGCGCGATCCTGGTGATGATGCTGGGTGACATGGGAGATGTGCTGCTGGCAACGCCAGCGTTGCGGCAATTGCGTTCCGCCTATCCGCGCGCACGCATCACGACGCTGACCAAGCCGACCACGGTCGCGGTACTCACGCACTCCGGTTTGGTCGACCACTGCCTCACCATCGACAAGAGTCTCTTTGACCGCCCCGCGTCGATGCTCAATCCGCTGACTATGCCGCGGCTGGCGCGCCTGGTGACCGTGCTGCGGCAGGGCCGCTTCGACACGGTCGTGGTGCTGCACCACCTGACAACCGTCTGGGGCACGGTCAAGTTCGCCCTGCTCTCGCTGGTCACCGGCGCGCCGCGACGGGCCGGACTCGACAACGGCCGCGGCCCCTTCCTCACCCACGCCGCGCCCGACCGGGGCTTCGACGCCGCGCACGAGGCAGGGTACTGGCAAGACGTCGTCGCGGCCCTGGCCGGCGCTCCACGGAGGGCGTCCTGGCGCGCGTCGTCGCGGGTGCGGCGCGAGCGGCGACAGGGTAGACCCGCGCCGGCTGCCCCGGAAAGGGTCATCGCGCCGGGCATTAGCGCGCCTGCGGATGATTTTCCCGCGCCCACATTCGTCGTACCCGGCAACGCGCAGGCGGCGGCCGACGCCATCCTGCGCGCGGCCGGCGCCTTCTCGGGGGTCCGCCTGCTGGCCCTACATCCGGGCAGCGGCGCCTACAGCGTGGCGCGGCGCTGGTACCCCGAGCGCTTCGCCGCCGTGGCCGACATCCTGGCCCAACGCCACGGCTTGCAGGTGGTGGTGCTCGGCGGCGCGGACGAGCAGGCCCTGACCGAGGAGGTTATCGCCCACATGCGCACGCCGGCGGTCAGCATCGCCGGCCGCACGGGTCTGGCGGAGTTGGGAGGGGTGCTGCGGCGCTGCACGCTGCTGATCGGCAATGACGCGGGGGTGGCCCACCTGGCGTCGGCCGTCGGCACGCCGGTGGTGGCCGTGTTCGGTCCCTTCAACCACCACACCTGGCGCCCGCTGGGGCGCTCGCTGGTCGTGCGCGCCACCCCGGCGCTGCCCTGCATGCCCTGCGTCAACCGAGGCTTCGCGCGCGGCTATCCCGAGGGCTGCCCGCCCCGCTACTGCCTGCAAGAAGTCACCCCGGCCATGGTGGTCGCCGCGGCGGAGCACCTGCTGCTCTCACCCTCAGAGCCGCGTTAAGAGCCTGTCGTACTCAGCGTACGGTCTCTTTGCTGTAATGACGAAGCCTAACACATCCCATATGAACGAGGGCGATGGCTAACAACATCTTCGCTTACTCGGTGATCAACTGGTACAATTTGTTATGTGTACTCCCCACGGACGCGACTGCCCTCCTGCCGAGCGACCCCGACAACAAGCGCGAAACGGTTAGGATAGACGCCCATGACCACGACCGGGACCAACCTCGCCGCGACGTTCGATGAGGCCGTCCCTGACGCGGCGGACACAACCGCCGCCGCGTTGCAGGCCTCCGGGCTCGATCCGCGGACGCTGCTGTTCGGCGTCGATCCCACCCCTGGCATCGTCTCGCTCGACGTGCGCAACGACGGCACGGCCACGGTGTGGCGGCGCGTGGAGGGGCGCGTGGTGCGCGAGGACGACATCTACGAGCCGTGGTTCCTGGCCCGCTCGCTCGACATCCTGGCCCCCCTCGGCGCCGGCCTGGCGCCCCTGCGGCGCGACCAACCCGTGCCCCTCGACGCCAGGGCCGGCTACGAGGCGCTGGAGGGCGACAACCACTACAAGCTGCTGGTGCGCACCCACCGCATCGCCGACCTGCACGACGCCCTGGTGCGCGGCTACAGCGAGCGCAACGACGGCCTGCAGGTCGAGGCCTTGCGCGAGATGCGCGGCGAGATCTATATCCGCGCCCACGTGGAGCAATACCTCATCAGCACCGGCCGCACCTACTTCAAGGGCCTGACCTACGACGACGTGGTGCGCCTGCAAGTCGACCTGGAGACGACCGACCTCTCGCCCGAGCGCGGCCGCATCTTCATGATCTCCGTGCGCGACAACAAGGGCTTCGAGCAGGTGATTGACGGCCGCTCCGAGCGCGACCTGATCGCCGAGCTGGTGCGCATCGTGGCCGAGCGCGACCCCGACGTGATCGAGAACCACAACATCTTCGGCTTCGACATCCCGTTCCTGATCGCGCGCGCCCGCAAGAATAATATACGCCTCGCGTTGGGCCGCGATGGCGGCGAGTTCGCGGATTATGTCGACTCGCTCAAGCTGGGGGCGGAGAGTCAGCGCTTCCGCCGCTACGCCCTGGTCGGGCGCGAGATCGTGGACACCTTGCACGCGGTGCAGCGCTACGACGCCGTGGTGCGCCACATGCGCAACCACACGCTCAAGAACGCCGCCCGCTACTTCGGCGTGGCGCGCGAGGATCGCGAGTATATCGACGGCCCGGCCATCGCCGCGGAGTACGAGCGCGACCCCGCGCGCGTGCGCCGCTACGCCCTGCACGACGTGGAGGAGGTCGACGGCCTCTCGCGCGCCCTGATGGGCGCCTCCTTCATGCTCTCCTCGATGGTGCCGCGTCCCTACGACCGCATCGCCACCAGCGGCACGGGCCAGGGGCTGATCGAGCCGCTGCTGGTGCGCGTCTACGTGGCCGCGCGCCACTCTGTGCCGCGCGGCGAGGGCGGGCGCGAGTACGCGGGCGGGACCTCCGCCCTGTTCCGCTCGGGCGTCTTCTCGCACGTGGTCAAGGCCGACGTGGCCTCGCTGTACCCGTCGATCATGCTCACCTTCGGCGTGGCCCCGCGCAGCGACCGCCGACTCAACGCCATGCTGACCATCCTGCGCCACCTGATGGAGCAGCGGCTGCTGCACAAGGCCGAGGCGCGGCGGCTGGCGCCGGCCGACCCCCAGCGCGCCTACCACGACGCCTTGCAGGGCGCGGTCAAGATCCTGATCAATTCGTTCTACGGCTCGCTCGGCAACGCGGTCAACCTGTTCGCGGACGCCAACGCCGCCGCCGAGGTGACGCGCCACGGCCGCGCCATCCTGCTGCGCATGCTCACGGCGCTGGAAGAACGCGGCATGGACCTGATCGAGGCCGACACCGACGGCGTCATCTTCGGGACGCCCGACGGCTGGACCGAGGAAGAAGAGCGGCGCCTGATCGCCGTGGTCAGCGAGACGCTGCCGGCCGGCATCAACATCGAGCACGACGGACGCTGGGCGCGCATGTATTCTTACATGGAGAAGAACTACGCGCTGCTGGGCTATGACGACACGCTGACGGTCAAGGGCTCGTCGTTCCGCTCCAGTCGCAACGAGTTCTACGGGGAGCGATTCTTCCGCGCCATGCTGCCGCTAGTGATGGGCGGCCGCATGGCCGAGGCGCGTGACCTCTACCTGGAGACGGTGCGACAGATCCGCGCGCGCGAGATGCCAGTGCGCGACCTCTGCGTCTCCACCAAGCTCACCAAGTCGCCCGACGACTACCGCGCATCGGGGCGCAAAGAGGAGGCCTACGAGGTGATGAAGGCGGCCAAACGGACATCGTGGGCGCCGGGCGACCGCATCGCCTACTACCAGGCCTCGCGCGGCCGGCGCAAGCTCGTGGAGCAATTTGCCGACGACTACGACGTGGAGCACTACGTGCGCAAGCTGACCGACACCTACTGCGCCCGGCTGACCAAGGCCATCCCGCCGGAGCACTTCGCCCAGCTCTTCGGTGAGCAGTTGCCCCTCTTCGCCACCCCGCTCGACGACATCACCCCTCTCGTCACCGTCGAGACCACCCTGGCCGACCTGAAGGATCAGGCGGGCTGAATGTGTGGTCCGTGGGCCGCTTGAGAACCGTGCGCTGCCGGAGGCCCAGGATGGTGAGCATGCCGGGTCCGCTGGGTAAACCGGACTGTGCGTCCGCGCCTCCCGCGTTGATGGCGTCGATATAGCCGCGCCGCGCCGCGACCGCCACTCCCGTCGTGACCAGGCCGATGGGGACCGCGGCCACCACGACTCCGCGACGGGCGTTGACGACCTGCACGTCGCCCGCTCCGGTGGGATGCGCGACGAAGGTCACGCTCGTCACCGTGTTTGCGGCTCCATGGCGAGTGGTGTGTGTCATGGCCACGATACGAACTGCCCCGGAGGTTGCCGCGACCACGTAGCCCGCGCGCGTATCCAGCGCCACGTCGACCACCTCGTTGCCGAGCGGGACGCTCCGCATGAGCGCGCCGGTCGTGAGATCGAACGTAGAGAGCGTGAATGTCCTTGTTCCCGTGCCGCCCAGGCAGCCGGTGATGCACAGGACGATGCTCACGCGTCCCCGCGCATCGTCCACCGACGGGCGCGTGCCGCGCAACTCTCCCCGCCCGACGTTCGTGCGGCAGAGGAGCCTGCCATCAAGGGAGACGATGCCGGCCATACCGATACCCGTGGCAACCGCAACCGCAACCGCAACCGCAACCGCAACCGCAAGGGCAACACGTCCTCGGCGATGTCGTCTGCTCCTTGGTCGCCTGCCAGCGTAGGCGCCGCCGTGATCGCGTCTCGCGGTGAGCGCGCATGTTATCCATTCACCCTCGTTCATGACGATACATCGAGCACGCTTACGCCGCCGGGGATGCGGCGTGTCTGCGCTAGGTGTTGAGGCAGGAGGGGTATGGCGCTCTGGAGCCAGCCGGGGATCCAGCCCCAGCGATCCAACACCGGCACGTCACCACCTTTATTGAGGACGAACACACGTCCCGTGCGCTCGTCGACCCGCACCGTCGCCGGGTCGACCCCCACGGCGACCGTGCGCACCACGGCGCCGTCCCGCGCGTCGAGCACGCTCACGCTGCCGGGGCCGAGCAGGTCCTGCTGGGGGACCAGGGGGAAGGAGCCGTTGAGATTGGCGACCACGACGCGCCCGGCGCGCGCGTCCACCGTGATCGCGGCCGGGTCGCGCCCGACGGCGACGGTGCGCAGCACGCGCCCGGAGCGGGCGTCGAGCACGCTCACGCTGTCGCTCCCGCTGTTGGCCACGAAGACGCGGCCGCTCCGCGCGTCGGCGGCGATGGCGTAGGGGAGGACGCCGACCTGCGCGGTGCGGAGGAGCGCGCCGGAGCGGGCGTCGAGCATGTCGACCTGCCCTGTGCGCCCTCCAGGGCCACCCGCGGGGATCGTGTTGCTGGTCACGAAGACATGGCCCGTTCGCTCGTCGACGGCGACGGCCAGGGGATGGGGGCTAACGAGGGTCGTGGCCAACAGGGCGCCGCTCCGCGTGTCGAGCACGCTGACCGTGTCGCTCACTTCATTGACGCCGAAGACGCGCCCCGTCCGCTCATCGATCGCGAGCGCGCCGAGGCCACGCCCAACCGGGGTGCTTCGCACAACGCGCCCGGTGCTCACGTCGAGCACGCTGATTGCGCTGCGCATTTGGTCGTTGCTCGCACCAGCGTCAAAGATGCCGACGAAGAGGTAGCCGGTCCGTTCGCTCACGCATAGGTCGCTCACCATGAATCCGGCTCCAAGGAAGGTAGTGCTCATGGAAACTGTTGCTAGAAGGGCGCCGCTGCGGGCGTCAAGCACGCAGCCGGTCGCGCCCTCGCCGGGGGCCAGGAACACACGGGAACGCCGGCTATCGACCCTCAAACCCGTGAGAGGCCCACAACTGGCCGGGAGGCGCAGCGAGACGGGGCGTCCGTAGGGGGAGGTGAGCATCCACAGGCGTGGGCTCGCCTCGTCATGGTCAAACCCTCCGATGAAGGCGCGTCCGCTCTGTTGATCCACGGCCACAACAGACGGATATGTACCGTCGAGGACGGTGTGCATGTCGGGATCGGCGCCGACGTGCTGTACGACCAGCGCCCCGATGATGAGGATGATCAGGGCCAGGGATAGGCGTACAACACGCCGTCGCCGCGCCAATCCGCCCCGGCACAACGCGCTACCCCGCGTCATGTGTGTCCTTTCATCATCCAGGGCGCCTCATTCGCCCGTTCACTGCCATTGCACAGGAGAGCGTGGTAGCCGGGACGAGTCGTATCTCTCCTGGTTGCCACGTCCCCTCCGACCATCCAGGTAGTGGCGCGATCACTGGTCTAGTCTACCGTCACACGAGCTTTTGCATCCCTCGCGTACCCCGTGAGTCAATGGGCGCCCCTATATGCTGAAGCTTGTCGAATCGTGGTTACCGATGCACGCACCGTTGTACTTGGTTATAATGCCCCGCAGGCTTTGTGAGAGTGAAACATACGCGCGCATACCTAAACATGCGTTCCCTGCGGGGTACAAGGGAGGCGTCGCCCAGGGCCTGGGGGCGGTGAGGAACATGATGGCTGTGGAAGAAGGCGGATGCGATACGTGTGGCAACGACAGGGGCGGGGAAAGTACGAACCGACGGCGGGAAGATCGGACAGCCAGTTGCGTAGGAGATAGACGACATCGAGGGAGGGGGTTGGAAATGGACGCCCGGCGAGACGGAGAATTAATGGTGTACCTGGTCCGAACACTCCCGAAGGCCACAACTCTTCCCAGGTCGCGGACGTACATCGAGGCCGGCAGCGCGGGTTCTGAGTCCAGGCTGGGAGCGAGCAACGCGGCATCTGACAATCCATCACGCCAATAATGAGTTGCCCCCGCACGTTGATCGTGCGCCCGGCCCAGGCCATCGGATCTTGCCGCAGTCCAGCTTGAACGGCGCCCACCGAGTACGCGTCAGTAGGGCGAATGGCACGAACAGCTAGCAAGACCCCACCTACATAGAGGTATAACACGAGCAGCGCCAGGGCAACACGCTTCACGATCCACACCACTTTACGCTTACCCCTAATCCGGGCCATGCGCCGACGTCGCGGCATGCTCTGCCTGCTGCAACGACCCATGTCTGGTCCATCCCGCCACGTGCAACCGGCCACCGGCTACGACATCTGGAGCAGCAATGCGTCGGGGCATCCTAGAGGGCCGCAGTATTGATTAGACAATGCAGGACGCAGCAGTATCAAGCGGAAAGCATGAGCGTCTTGCCAGGAATCGGCGTTCGATGGTGGCAAAAGCCGCCCGAGGACAGGAACACGGCGCAGAAAAGTCTCCCAATCGCTCGCCTGGTGGCGTGCGACATGCGGACGGACCATCAGGGTTGGACCGCGGAGTGCGGCTCGGCTACTGTTACGACGGAGGGGCACGAGCATGAACAGGACATCGACGCCCGGCGGCGGATGCACGTAGTCGAGATGGGCGTAATAGTTGATCGCGGCGGCTCCAGCTCCCGTGTTCGGGGTATCGTCAGATACTTGCTGAACCTCCGCGTCCACCAGGACGGTTCGCCCCGCCCACGCCAGAGGATGCGTCCGAAGTCCTGTCCGCACGTCTACCAGGGAATAGACCTGCTCGGCGGGAGGCGAGTACGGGATCAACGTCGCGGCAAGACCAGCCACAAGGGCGATGCCAAGCGCGAGCAGCAGCGCGAGCATCACCAACCGGCGCGTCTTCAGGCGCGTCTTCAACGGCCTCACCTCCATCTATAGTAGGTGCATATCTATGCAGTATATTCTACTGCACAACAGGCTTGCGTGGTCCACCAGGAACAGCATTCGTCGGCAGATAAACCCCTAGTGACCTGTGGTCATGACATATCATAAGACAGTGTGATTGTTGCAAGACGCGATCATAGCCAATTTGGCCGGGTAGCTATCAGCCAGCGATTCCCTACCCCCGTTGAGACCACCAAACGCTGCCGGTGGAGTCCCGTTCGCAGTCCGCTAAATCCGGGTTAGACGGTTTGGGCACGGCGTTGCCCCCTGAGGCGCCCAGGGGGCAACGGCTCGACCTTCCCTTGACAGGCAATCACAGCCAGCCTGCATCCTGCATGGGAGATTAGCCTGGCTATCGTGTAGCCTGACAAAGGAGACCGCTATTGGCAACCATAATCCGGAGACAGATATTCGGTAGCGTTGTCGTACCAGTTCCAGAGGACACTGGTATACGCGATTGTCCCGCCGCTACCAGCAGTGACGGACGCGTGAGCTAGACAATCACCGCTAGGAGATGGGCTCGAGAAGCCACTTTGGCAATGTGTGGGGGCATCGACGTAACCGTCGGTGCCGGTCTGGATATACCTGTAGTGAAACCGCATGTAGCCATGGGCGCACGCAGCCCAGCTGTTAGGGTTAGAACTGACCAGGCAATAGCTGTTGCCGCTATCACCATTCGCGTATGCTCCCTGACTCTCGTTGCAGGGTAGGGACGCTGGCGCCGTGCTACCTGCTGGCTGCGCACGGGAACCAGTGGAAAGGTTGCAACGCGGGTGTGTTGACCTTGCGAACGACTTGAGTATGTGGGACATCGACCTTTCTGGACGACCGCTGGATTGATGGAGTGTGGAGGTCGGAGGTGGAGCACCAAGCGATGTCTGCGTCTGTGTACAGACTTCGCCCTGAACGATGAATGAAATCGTAGGGTCCACGGAGCCATCTAAATGATGTCCGGGTACTGTGGACGTCACGGTTGAGCATGCGGGGAGCGGCTGCACAGCTGCAGAGTATGTAGCCGCCGATGCTGGCGTGAAACCTGTTGCGTGTGCGTATAGGATTGCTGCCGTGGCGATGATGCTACCGCTGACCTTCATCATCTTCGTGAACATGAGCCTTTCCTTTCCTTGCAGTCGATACCGCTTGTGGCGTGATGCAGGTACTATCATGCTTGAGCCCTGCTGTGTGTTCTCTCTTCGCGTCTCGGTCTAGCGTGACAGAAGCGGGACAGAACAGGTCCTGCCGTGCCAGCGAGGGTCTGTCCTAATACTCACGAGACCTGACGCGAGAACTTGACGTAACCATATCTCTAGATGCGGGCAAACCTCCTGAGTACCCCCTGCTTGTGTGCCTGACGCCTGCATGCGTGCCTGGCCTGCAACCGTCGGCCGCCGGTCTCGGGCTGGCGCTCCCGGCAACAGGCCTCCCGCGCTGCCTGCCTCTACAATACAGGACGCGGGGCGACCCTGTCTGTGCGTCGGCGCACAACGATGTGCGCTGCCGCACAATCATGTGCGCCGGCGCACATGGGCGATGGGGCTCGGCCCCAGCGCGAGGAGCCCCGCGCGGTCGAGGACGTGGATACCGCGCCGGCGCCGCCCGTACGCGATCAGGCCGCGCTCGCGCAGGTCGGGCAGCACCTCCGCGCTGAGCGCCTCGCGGCGGCAGCCTGCCCAACTCGCCAACTCCTCCTGCGTCGCCCACACCGTCCGCTCGCGATTGGCCGCGGCCAGGTGCGCGAGGACGTAGGCCACACGGGCGCGCGCGTCGGGCAGCGTCCGCAGGTCGTAGCCGTCGCGGATGCGCTCATGGGCCGCGGCGAGGGCGCGCAGGGCGAGGTCCGGGTGCGCCCGGAGCACGCGGGCGACCTCGCGGCGCGGGAGGCGGTAGACGATGGTCTCGTCGCACAGCGCCTGGGCCACGGTCGTGGGCACGAAGGCGGCGGACAGGTCGGCCAGGCCGCAGACCTGGCCGGCGTCGAGCAGGGCGACCGTCACCTCCTCGCCGTCGTCCCGGAGACGGTACAGGCGCGCGACGCCCGTGGCGAGGACGACGACGGCCTCAATCGCCTCGTCGGGCCGCCAGAGGAGGTCGCCGTGGCCGAGGACCTGGCGTCGTGCGCCTGTCGCGAGGGGGGCAAGGACATCGTCGGGCAGATCGCGCAAGAGGGGGACGCGGCGCAACGAGGCGGCCGTCACCATCCGCTCGGCAACCGGGCGCTCGGCCTGGATCTGGGAGGGCATGGATGGGCTCCTACCGGGTTAGTGCTCGGGACTACCCGTAGCATAGCGCGGCCGGAGCCGGTTCTCTGTCCGTAAAACTACGACACTTCGCGCGCGGGCTGTCCGTATTTCTACGATCTGCCCCGCTGCCATATGGACGCGTCGCGCGGGGCTTGCTAGAGTAGAGGACGGGATGAGCGTTTCGCTCCCCCAATCGTTAGCCCGCGGCGCGGATCGCGCGCGTAAGGAGTACGACCGATGGCCATGACCCCCGTCCCCCTCGCTACCCTTGAAGCCCTTGTCGCGGCCATCCTGGCCGGCCAGCCCACTCAGACGGAGACCGGCGACCCGGCGCTGGATCGCGCGCTTGCCGCGCTCGCCGCGTCCGGATGCCACGAGCAAGGGGGAGACGCCTTTCCCCTCGGCTATTGGGAGTGAGGTGAGCGCGAGCGGCAGAGCGGGGGCGAGTATGAGGACGAGCGACGCGATCGAGCAGGCGTTCCCCGCCGTTGCCGCGTGCGCCGACCTCGCCCTGCGTCGGGCGCGGCTGCCCGCCAGGGTGGAGGCGATGGCGCGCGCGGCCCTGGCGCGGCCGGGGCACGTCCTCGGCCTCCCGGCCGCGCCGCGCTGGGCGCGCCTGTTCCTGACCTGGATCGACGCGCTCGCGGGCGTCCCGCTCGACGCCTACCTCCCAGGCGCGGTGGCCTGCGACTGCATGGCCGCGGGCTACGACCTGCTCGACCGGGTCTACGATAGCCCGCCCCAGGAGCGCGACGATGTCCTGGCCGTCACGGTGCCGGCGGCGCTCAGCCTGCTCCTGCTGGCCCAGGAGCTGCTGGCCGCGCTCGACGCGCCGGGCTCCGGCCGGGCCGCCGCCTGTCGCGCCCTTGCTCGCGCCGGACGCCGCGCCCTGGCCGGCCAGCTGGACGACTATCGCCTGCGCGCGGTCCCCACGGGCGACATGGATACGGCCCTGTCCATCGCGCGCCATCGCTCCGGACCCCTGGTCGCGGCGCCCTGCCAGTGCGCGGCGCTGCTGACCGGCGCTTCGTGGCGCACGGTGGCGCTGGCCGGCCGCTTCGGCGCGGCCCTGGGCTGCGCCGCGCAACTCGAGGACGACCGCGCTGACCGCGCCGAGGACGAACAGTCCGGCCGCGCGACCGTCCCGCTGCTCTTGGACCGGCGCCACGCCGCCGCGCCCGCCCTGGCCGAGGCGACGCTGTGGGTGCTGCACCGCCGCTTCCTGGAACGGGCCGCGCGGGCCCTGGAACGATTGCCCCGTGATCGGGTACACGTCGAGGTGTTATGGACGCTGCTGCCCGCCGCCCTCTACCGTCCCTGACGTCTCGGGCACCCCTGACGTCTCGGGCAGCCCTGGCCATTCTGGCGACCCTCGCCGTGCTCCTCATCACGGCGGCGTCGGTCGGCGTGGCCCTCGCCACGCCGGGCAGCCTCGACCTGGTCGCGAGCGGGCCACCAGGGCAGGCGCGCGTCACCTGGGTCGCGCCCGACGGGCCGGCCTGGAACGCGGGCGTCCTACCGGGCGCTACACTGGTCGACGGGCGCCTGGCCGTGGCCACGACTCACGGCGAGAGCGTGCTCGTGTCGCTCGCGGCCGCGGCCACAACGCCGCCCACGGCGTTCCTGCTCACGGCGTTGGGTTTGGCGCTCGCCGCCCTGGGCCTGCTCGTCTTCATCAGGAGCGCCGACCGGGTGGCCGCTGGCGCGTTCTGGCGCATGAGCCTGCTCGTCGGCGCTACGTTGGCGTGCTGCCGGCGGGCTACCACGATGCGTGGTGGGCCCTGGCGCTGACGTTCGTTTTCCTTCACCTCCAGGCGCCGGCGATCCTGGAGACCGCGCTTGTCTTTCCCGCTCCCGCCGCGCCGCTGCGGCCACGCCTTCGCCTCCTGCTATGGGCGCCAATGCTCGTGCTGATGCCGCTCTATCCGCTCTGCTGGTGGCGGCCGCTGCCCTTCTTCCCCCCGGTCATCGCCCTCGCGGCCGCCCTGCTCACGGTCTACCTGCTGGCCACGGGCGCCCGCGTCGCGCTGGTCCTCGCCCGTGCCCGCACCTACGATCCCCGGCGGCGCGCGCAGGTCGGGCTCGTCGGGCTGGGTCTCGCCGGCGGCTTCGCCCCCTTCGCGGCGCTGACCCTGCTGCCCCTCGTCGTCACCGGGCAGCCCCTCGTGCCCGCCGACCTCACCATCCTCGCGCTGCTGCTGCTGCCCGCCAGCGTCGGGCTGGCCATCGCGCGGGGCGAGTTCCTGGGCATCACGCGCCTGGTCCAGCGCCGGACGCTCCATATCCTGTTCGGCGTCGGTCTGCTGGCCGCCCTTTCCCTCGGCGTCGGAGTGGCGGCGAACGCCGCGACCCACCGCTGGGGCTGGCCGGGGTCGGCGACGGTCGCGGGGACGAGCGCGCTGGTCGCGCTGCTCTTCGTTGCCCTGCGCGGGGCGCTCATACCGCGCGCCGAACGCCTGCTGTTGCGCGACGCGTACCAGACGCCCGGCACGCTGCTCGACCTCAGCGCCGACCTTGCCGCCACGGCGCCGGAGGGGATCGGCCCCCTCGTCGTGACGCGCCTCGGCGCCATCCTCGACCTCAGCATCGTGGTCCTGGTCACGCCTGACCACCATTGGGAGCACGTCCACCCGCGTAGCGCCATCCCCGATGGCACGCGGCAGGCCATGGTCGCACAGGCCAGGAGGCTGCTCGACGCCCCGCCTTGCGGGGTCACGTCCGGGGTCAGGGTCGGGGCGCTGCCGGTGCTAATCGCCCCCGTCCGGGATGGGCCGCGGGCCGTGGCGGTGCTGTGCCTAGGCCCCAAGCGTAGCGGCGACCGCTACACGCCCCAGGACCGCGCCCTGCTCGGCGCCCTCTGCCGCCACCTCGCCGTGTTGCTCGGCAACAGGCGCCTGCGGGCTGAGCTTGACGCCCAGCTCGCCGCCTCGCGCCGCATGGCGGCGGAGCGCCAGGCCCTGCTCGACCGCGTGGTGTCCGCGGAAGAAGACGAGCGGCGGCGCATCGCGGCCCTGCTCCACGACGAGGCCATCCAGTTGGGCAGCGAGGCCGCGCGCCAGCTCGACGACCTTCTGGCCCTGCCGCACCTTGCGCTGGACGCCCACGTGCGCGCCGCGAGCGTGGCCAGTCTGACCGGCGAGTTGGTGGCGCAGTTGCGTCACGTCGCGGGCGACCTGTACCCGCCGCCGTTGCAGACATCGGGGCTGGCGCCGGCCATTGGGGCGCTGCTGGAGGACATCGAGCGCCGCGGCGGCCCGCGTTGCCGCCTCGAGGTCGACCCGGCGCTGGAACGCGGCGACATCGATCCGGGCGGCGAAGCGGCGCTCTACCGCATCGTCCGCGAGGCGGTCGGCAACACCCTGCGCCACGCGCGGGCGACGACGTTGCGGGTCGGACTGGTCCGCGCCGGCGAGCAGGTGCGGCTGTGCGTGCGCGACGACGGCGTGGGGTTCGTGCGCGCGTCGACCGCCGCGCTGCTGGCGCGGGACCACCTGGGGCTGGCCCTGCTCGAGCAACGCGCGCGCGAGTTGGGCGGGGAGGTGGAGATCGTGACGACGCCGGGGCAGGGCACGACGGTCGTCGTGACGGTCCCGCGGCGCGTCCCGCGCCGGGACGAGGCGACGCCATGACGACACGGGTGGCGCGGATCATCGTCGTCGACGACCACTACGTGACCCGCGCCGGGACCATCGCCATCCTGGAGCGCGACGCGCGGTTCGCGGTCGCGGGCCAGGCCGCGGACGGCAAGGAGGCCGTGCGGTTGTGCCAGCAGGTGCGACCGGACCTCGTGGTGCTCGACACGCGTCTGCCCGGCATGGACGGCCCGGCCGTGGCGCGCGCCCTGCGCATGCTGGCGCGGCCGCCGCGCATCCTGATGCTCAGCGCCTACGGCGACGCCGCCTCGGTACGCACCGCGCTGGAGGCCGGGGCCACCGGCTACGTGCTCAAGAGCGTCGCGGGCGCCGAGTTGCTCGCCGCCGTCGAGCGGGTGCTGCGGGGGGAGCAGGTTCTGCTGGGCGTGGAGGGCGGTCTCGGCGCCGGTTCCGCGCTCCTGAGCCCGCAGGAGATCGTGGTCCTGGGCTACGTGGCCGAGGGCATGACGTCGAAAGCAATCGGGAAGAAGCTGTATCTCAGCGGGCGCACCGTGGACACGTATCTGGGGCGTGTTTTCCGCAAGCTGGGGGCACAGAACCGGACGGATGCGGTCGGGCGGGCGCGACAGGAGGGATTACTGCCGGATACATAGGCCCGCGCGGGCAATTTGTCGTAATTTTACTGACAGAGAACGCGGCGACCGGCTGGTAGGATCGAGTTGTGCCCGCCGTGATGGACGGCCGGGTCCATGGGCCGCACGGAGGTACGCCTACCCCGAGTGGAGCGAGGCGACGACAAACAACGAAAGGAGAGGTGCACTACCACGAATGTCCGTCGTGTCCCTCACCCCTGCATATGTGCCATCCGCTTATCCCTCTCGCATCGTGTATGTACAAGGAGACGACATATGGTCCGTTCGATACACCCATCCTCGTTCGCCGTCCACGAGCGCCAGTGCATGGCGCGTACCGCCAAACGGGCAGGCGTAGCTGCTATGCTCGGGCTTGCCTTGCTGGCCGCGCCGCTTGGCCCTACGTCCCCCGCGTCTACCGTGCGGACATCTCCCCACCTGCTCATGGCCTGCGATGGGCCACGGTGGCTCAATGGAGGCTACCCTAACCCTGGCGGGTACAACGGCAGATTCTATCCGACAATCAATGCTTGCGACTCCGCCGAATACTTCCAGACGGAATTACACTACAGCTTCAGCGGTGGTTACTGGCATATCTGCGATGAGAACCAGGCGACTTCAGCAGAGTCGTGCAATCCATTCCCTGGTGCGAGTAGCGACGGGCAGTGCAGCCCCACTCCCTGTTATGGGGGCGGTCTCGTCTACATGCAGAGTCAGATGGACTCTGATGTCCAGATCGGGAGCGCGAGAGATGTGGAAGGTCCCTTCTAGACCTAGTCGAGAGAGGAGACATCGCTTATGACCCCGACATCACGCAAGAGCGCGGCCGCGCTTTCGCTAGCCTTCGTTGCTGTGCTAGCCGTGCCGACCGCTCATTCACACGATGCATACGCTGCCAGCCATGTGCATCCGATGGAACCGATGGCCTACTATAAGATGGCGGACGACGGTACAACGATCGATGGGATCGCGCAAGGTGCTGTCCCCGTATCACCATCGGTCACGTGGGTGATGGGCCTCACCAAGCGTCCAGGTTGGGTCCTCTCGGGCGACCCGTTCGGCCTGCGCCTATCGTGGTTGTATTACCGCGCCCCTTTCCAGACATCGCACGGCGCGCAAGTCTTCCAGCAGTACGGGTCTCCCGCCGATCACGACCTGTATTTCTCGGAATGGCTGGTCGATAGCCAGGCACAGTCGGACCCGAGCCTGACGCGCATTGCCGACTATTGGAACGCCCCCGATCATGGACAGCCGCGCCGACAGAACGTGCAGATCGTTACTCTATCCATTGCGGGTACAGCGGTGAGAGGGCAATACTTCGAAGTACCCACACGTCTTTTCCTGAACCGCAATGCCGCTGGCGAGGCTCGCATGCTGCGCATCATCGATGTCGACAACAGCCCGTTGCATGACCGCTTCTCGACGACCACGCTCTCGCAAAGCGGCCTCATGGGTGTGGTAGACCATATTACTGGCGGTCGCGCGCATCCCGACCTCGTCGCGCATCTGCAGGCGGAGTTGGATGCGGCGCCGCCAAGCACCCCACATTAGACGCACGGCAGGCAGAACACGCAGGCCATGAGCCGTCCCACATGAGCGAGGAGGGACAAGCTCATGGCCTGCAACCATGCGCGGCCGCGATGCAAGAAACGCTCCCGCATGAGTAGGCGCACATGCGCAATTTGTCGTAATTTTACTGACAGAGGTTGGGGCAGCCGGGCGGTAAGATAGGGCGTGCGCGGGGGACGCACGGGCCGGTGGCGGGCGTCGTTGGGCTGATGAGCGGCCTGACTATCGCGAGCTCCTCGCGTCCCCGGCCTCACTGATACGAGCGAGAATCGTCCGTCAGACGCTCGGGGCACAAACGGCAGCCCAGCAGCGCGAAGACGGCGTCCTCCTCGGGCGTCGGGACCACACGGCCATCGTGGGTGACCAGACGGCCGTCAACGCTGCCCGCTCCATCGCGCACTATCCCCCGCGGACGTTTCTAAGTAGGTGTTGCTAAGTTCGTGCGGATTATTTGCCCTGATCAACGCTCAATCAGGCGCACTAACCGTGCAAGAACTTACCAGTGTCTACTTAGCCTGCATTATTCACGAGACGACACCTCCTGGGAACGCCGGCTTCCAGCCGGCAGACCGCTGCGGCCGGCGCGTTGGCCGCTCACTGGGGCGCGTCAGGCAACCGGGGCCGGCTAGAAGCCGGCGCTCCCAGGGGGACGTCCACGGCCACCGCACCCGTCATGAATAATCCAGGCGTGCGCCCTTTAACGATAGGAGGTGTTGCTCGTAAGAGCCACCCATGAGTACTGGTGTGACGGGTGCGCAGCGTGCGTCCCGTCGT
>JAABUZ0100005550.1_pt1 | contig 16463 bp, 17 predicted proteins | sample 5562091 | NCBI WGS metagenome assembly JAABUZ01 (sample SAMN12813069, study PRJNA571459) | rock metagenome | isolation source: Antarctica rocks | place: Antarctica: Victoria Land, Linnaeus Terrace sud | collected 2015-12-21
CACGACCGTCTCTCTGGCGCCAATCGGATGCCCTCCCTGGCCGCCCTCATCACCCAACGCGCGGCTGAGGCCCACGCCCCCGTGGCGCTCGCAGCGGCCTAGCCCCCCGACTTTTCGATAAGATACATGGATCGTACATAGGTGTGGCCGCGACCTCCTTGATCCAGCCATGATAGGCGACGCCCGCGCCCCCCGACTATAGCCAAAACGGCGGCCATGGTCAGGGGAGCGACGGCGAGAGACGAGAGGGCGAAAGGGCGGAGGGCGAGGACGCGCCTTCCGCCCTCTCAGAGCCTCAGCTCACGCCCATGTTGGAGTTCAGGTCGTCCCCCGAAAATCCAGTCGCTGTCATCCGCGACTGCACATTCTGGCCGGCCGGCATGGTCACGATCTTGAAGTATGCGGTCACCTGGACGCGCGTCTTGGTCGTCGCCACGATGTCGCTGGAATAGAGGTTGTTGAAAGATAGGCCCAGAACCGTCATCGTCTTGTTGTCGGACGTGAAGCCCGAGATCGACCCCGTCCCGTCGGGATAGGACACGCGCGTCACCGCGACCCCTTTGGGCAGATGCAGCGTGTAGCTGACGTGCTGGACATCCGGCAAGCCGGCGGGATCGTAGATCGTGGTGCTCATGTCGAGGACGATGCCGTTGGAGAGGGTGACGAGCGGATCGGCGGCGACGCCGGCCATGGCGTGGGCCGCGCGCGGGGTGAGCGCGCCGGCGAGCAGGCCGGCGGCGAGGACGGCCGGCCCGAGCAGGGCACGGCGGGGCGAACGGAAGAGTGAAAAGGTCATCGTGTGATCCTTTGATGTGGACACCCATGTGGCGCCCTCTACGGTGTCGCGCCGGCCTCATGGCTTGGCTATACGTCTACTCTACGCGACGATGAGCCCAGCCGCAGTACCCAAGTGGACCACTCCATTCGAGTATGACCCGTTTGTCCTACCGGCCCCATGACATATCATGTCACCCTCGACCGACAATAGCGGCCAACGCACCCCGCGCGGCGCGTTCGAGCAACGACGCGTCGTTGGTCAACGAAATGAAATCATAGCCCTGCGCGATGCAGCGGTTGGCAATGTCCGCGTTGGGGACCATAATCCCGGCGGCCTTGCCGTGGGCGTGGGCCACGACGGGGATGCGCGCGATGGCCGCGGCGAGCGCGGCTGGCTGGTCGTCCCACACCGGCGGCCACACGCCGAGCGACGACGAGAGATCGTTGGGGCCGACAAAGAGCCCATCGAGCCCGTCGAGCGCGGCCATCTCCTCGGCCGCCGCGACCCCCTCGGCGGTCTCGATCTGCACGATAAGCAGCGTTTCGTCATTAGCGCGCCGGCCGTAGGTTACGGCGTCGGTCCCGAAAGCCAGCGGCGCGCGGGCTCCGCCGCGGCTGCGGTCGCCCAGCGGGGCGTAGCGCGCGTCCTTGACGGCCTGCCGCGCCTCGGCGAGCGAGTTGACCATCGGGATGACGAGCCCGTAGGCGCCGATGTCGAGCGCCTGATGGATCAACTCCGTCCTGTTCCAGCCCACGCGCACGAGCGGCACGGTCTCCGTCGTGCGAATAGCCGCCATCATCCCCTGCGCGGCGTCCATTGACACCGGACCGTGCTCCATGTCGATCACCAGCCAGTCGAACCCGCTGGCCGCCAAAATCTCGGCGGCCAGCGGCCCGTCCAGCGTCACCCACGTCCCGATCGTGACCGCGCCCGCGCGCAGCAGCCGTTTGACCTTGTTCTCGCGCACTGGTACCCCCTACCCAACGGCCCTGCGACTGCCTCCCCACTGCGGTGGGGACCCCGATGGCAAACTACCCCGACTGCGGTCGAAGGTTGCTAGCACCGCAGTGCTCGTGGTTTGCCATGCGACCACAGTCGCAGGCCCTATGATACTGACTTGATCTCAATAATCCTGAAACCATTGGTCTCGATCTGCACCGCGAGGGGGCTAATATAGCGGCCCTGCTGGCGGACCGTGCCCTCCCAGGCGCCGTGTTCGCTGCTGTAGACGCGCAGGTCATAGGTCGTGTCGGCGTCGATGACCTCGTGCATGGCGACAGGGACCACACTCGTCTGGGCGCCCACGTTGCCGACGAGCACGACGAGCTCGCCCGGCCGCCGCAGCGCCACGACCTCAGCCGAGGCCGAGTAGGCGTACACCTGAGACGAAACGTCCTCGGCGTAGGTCTCGACGTGGTGCTCCGACCGCAGCGCGGTATCGGCATAGATGTGGAACTCACGATCGTCCTGGCGCGCCGCGAAGTAGCTCATCTCGCGGCCGTGGTACGGCTGACGGCGCAACGCCACCCACTTCCATTCGGGGGGTACCAGCGGGTTGACCCGCGGCAGGTCGGGCGTGAGCATGAGCCCGCAGACGCCCTCGACGGCGGCCCACATGAAGCGCGGCGGCTCCCACGGTGAGAGGCGCATGCCGCGGTTGATCAGGCTCTCGCCGTCGAACCACTCGCTGAACTGCCCCGGCACGGTGTTGTTGTTCTTGGGGTTGACGGCGTAGTGCTCGAACGAGGAGCGCAGCGCCGCGACCATGAACTCGGGGTGGTAGCGGGCCGCCGCGAAGGCGTACCACCACGTCAGACCCGGCCACACACCGCCGATCAAGCCGACGTACGCGAAGGGGTCGTACATGGGGTCCAGCCGCGAGGCCGTGCGCAGGCCGGCCGGGGTCCAGAAGTCGGGTGAGTTGAGGCGGCTGATGATGCGGAAGCCGGTTTCGTCGTCGCAGACGCGGAACATCACGGGGAAGACCTCGTCGCCGGTCACGTCGGTGTGGGTATTGCCGTCGACGTCGATATTGAGGTAGTACAGCCCGTTCTCGGGGTTGAGCAGATGTGTGTTCATGGCGTCGCGCAGCGCTTGGGCGGCGTCGAAGAACGCGCGCGCCTCGGCGTCGGGCAGCCCCAGATTCTCGGCGAGGTGGCCGGCAGCGCGTAGGGCCGCGGCGCACTCGGCGTTGATCTCGGTCACGGCGCCGTTGAGGCTGTATTGCGGGATGACGTTGCGCCAGCCGGCGATGGCCCACACGTTGCCGCGCGGGTCCTTGGCCGTGCAGAACACCAAGCCGCGCGCGTCCTCCTGCGCCACGATGTAGCGCGCCGCCTTGGCCACAGCGGGGTAGATCGCGCGCAGCCACTCCGCGTCGCCGGTGGCGCGATAGTGGTGGTTGACCGCCAGAATAAAGAGCGGCGTATCGTCATTGATGTTGAGGCCGTAGTCCTCGACGCGGCCGTCGATGGCGCTGTAGTACTCGGCGATCCTGCCGTCCTCGTACTGCAGGCGGGCGAAGGTATCGAGCAGGGCGCGCGAAAAAGCGGGCTTGAAGTGGTCGTTGCCATAGACGAACCAGGCCACGTCGCGGCCGACCACATTGGAGGAAACGCCGGGCTCGTTGGTGAAGGCGAGACCCTGGGGATAACGCGCCATCACGCGCAACATGTTGACCTTGCTCCACAGCGCGCCCTGGTTGATCAGCGGGTCGGGCGTGAGCACACGCGCCCGGTGCAGCGTCTGGACGAGGTAGTCGTTGGTGTCCCGCAGCGCGGCCGTTGGATCGTGCGCCGCCCGGTAGGTCGCAACCGCATCGTCCTCACCATTGGCGGAGAGCGCGGTGATAAAGGTGAAGGCGCGACTCTCGCCCGGCTCAAGGTGGACGTCGAGCTGCAGGCCGCCCAGGATGTCGCCGGCGGCGTCCGTCGCATTGTCTAGCGGGCGCACATGCAGGGGATCGTAGACGCGGCCGAAGTCGAAGGTCGTGCCATAGCCGCTGGGTTGCTCGGTCAGCCCGAAGACGCGCACGCACGCGGGCCGGCTCCGGTTGTGGGCCACGAGGGCGCGCAGGTCGGCGTCGTAGCGCGCCGCCACGTCGTCGGGGAGGGTGCCACGCAGGCGCGCGTAGCCGAAGACGCGCAGGTCGCGCGGGACCGGGCTATCGTTGCGCAGTTCGACGGTCTGATAGAGAATGGGCGGGTCACCGGCTACCGTGTTCGCGGCGGCGGCGCCGGTCCCGCCGGCGATCAACGGTAGGAAGACCGTCTCCGTGACGGCGATGGAGCCGGTGATAGAGTAGATGTGACGTTGGTAGGCCGGGTGTATCTCGAACGTGCCGGGCACATCCTGGCGCAGGCTGACGTAGGAGGCGCCCTTGGGGTCGGCGCTCGATATGTGGCAGACGCTGCGGTCATCCGTCTGCACGCGATGGCCGGGGCTGGCGTAGCGGATGGAAATATTGTTGATGAGCGTCTGGCCGGCGTCGACGCTGAAGACGCGGTCGATCGCGCCAGTGCCCTTAGTGGTGACCCAGAGGGCGCTATTGCCGAAGCTGGCGCCGAACTCCAGCGCGTCGTCGGGCGTCGTATAGAAGGGCAGCGCGTGTGGGTGCGGCGCGTGCGCCACGACGCCGCCGAGGCTGGCGCCTGCTGTCGAACTCTCTTGCATAGGGGTCTCCTAAGTCGTGAGTCGTGAGTCGTGAGTCGTGAGTCGTGAGTCGTGAGTCGTCAGTAACTAGTCGGCTACTACCATCGTACCACCGAACAAGTCGCGATTAATGGCGTTGTCATCACTACCCCCTTACTCACGACTCACGACTTACGACTCACGACTCACGACTCACGACTCACGACTCGTCACCGGGGCACAAATCGCGCAAGAAGGCGTAGCTGTACAAGCCGTCGTCGTGGCCGTCGCCCCAGATGAACTGTAGGCCGAAGCGGTTGAGCGGCCGCACGTCCTCCAACGTCACCTGTCGGGGCGTGAAGACGGTCTCGGCGCTCACCAGCCCGGCGCGGTCGCCTTCACCGGAGCAGCCCGCGCACGGGCAGCGCCGCCGCAGGTCGGGCAGGCTGTAGAGACAGGCGCGCTCGTCGGCCCACGCGATCCGCATCAGGCCGTTCTCCCTATCCAGGTCTATCGCGACCGGCGTGCGCCGGTCCGTGTCGTCAAACTGTATCATTCTCTTGTATGTCCAGGTGAAGCGAAAATCCCCTTTGTAATCATACGCCGAAGGAGTTGTTTGTATGTTTGGACCCCGCATCGAAGGCGCGCGAGTGACGCTGGCGCCGCCCGCGCCGGAGCACGTCGAGGACGACCTGCGCTGGTTCCGCGACCCTGTCGTCACGCGCTATCTGAACCTGCGCAACCCGCAGACCCGCGAGCAGCACGAAGAGTATCGCCGGTTGATGGCGCGGAGCGAGACTGACGTGTTCTGGGCCATCCTGCTGGGCGAGCGCAACATCGGCAGCAGCGGCATCCACGGCATCGACTGGCGCAACCGCTCGGCCAAGACGGGTATCGTGATCGGCGAGAAAGACTGCTGGGGTCACGGCTACGCCGTCGAGGCGATGCGTCTGCGCACGGCGTACGCTTTCAACGAGTTGGGGTTGGAGTCGCTGACGACGGACGTGTATGGACCGAACGAGGCCAGCCGCAGGGCATTGCAGCGCGCCGGCTACCGCACGGTTGGTTGGCTACGCCGCCATATCTACTTGAAAGGCGCGTTCCACGACGTTTGGCTCGGCGAGGTATTGCGCGACGAATGGCTTGCCGACGCCGTTGGGGAGACCGAGGACGGCGAGAATACTGGTGAATCGGCGTAGAGATCACCGCACGCGGCCAGAAGCGGCCGCGGGAGGACATCGCGTAACACGCGTTCGACCTCGCCTTGCTGGCCCAACTCGCGCGCGATATCGCGGTAGGTGGTGACGAGCCGGCCCAGCGCCGGGTTGTCGGCCGGCCCGACCTGCAGCAGATAGTCCAGGACCTCTCGCAACTCGACGGCGATGCGCATCGGGATATCCTCCTGGCGCGGCGCCTTCGATTAAGCCGCGCACCAGGAGCATACGCCGTTCGGGTACTCGTCCACTACCCCCATTCAGGGGCGTTTGGCTCCCCGACTGGGTACCGTACGGAGGGGCGACGGGCGACAGGCGACGGGCGAGAGAAAGCGTCTACTTGGGAACGCCAACGCTATCCCGTCTCGAGTAGGCACATGCCGGGGACAATCGCGCCCCTTAGCAGTTGTGGCCGCCGCAGCCACCGCTACTGCAGCCGCAACTGTCGCTCTCGCCCTCAACGCCGCCGTCAAGCCACCAATTGTAGGCCTCGGCGAGCGTCGAACCATTGAAGCCCTCGGCGCGCAGCCGCGCCACACCGGCCTGCTCGCGCTCCGCGATCGCGCGCCCCGCCCGCTCGTGGTCGGGCGAGGAGAGCAACGCAAAGTAGTCCTGCTGCGTCGGCAGGTCGTAGATACGCCGGAACGTCGTTAAATCGCGTGTCTCGGCTTCGGTCTCGGTTGTCATGGTCAGCGCCCCTTCATTGCTTGCCCGCGAAATTAGATGCGGTTGTACATAGGTATTGTCGCATACGACGGCCCTCACCCCCGACCCCTCTCCCTGACGCGGGAGAGGGGAGCCGCCCTTCAAGTCACATGGACTGGCAAAGGAACCGCCCGGCGAGGCAGGGGGACGGGGGAAACGGATCGCCCCGCTGTATCGTACAGTGACTCCAGGAGTTTTGCCATAACCCGCAGCGTCATGGGGCGGCTCCCCTCTCCCGCGCACGGGAGAGCCGGTTGGGCTGTCGGAGCGCAGCGCAGAGAGCCCAATCCGCATGGGGTGGGGGTGAGGGCCGTCACCACTATCGCAGCAACACGGGTTGGGCGTCGACGCGGACACGGAAGAGGCTGTAGGGCTTCTGGCGCAGGTCCTTGCCATCGTGGTAGGTCGCCTGCCGGTGCAGCTGGTTGCTCGTGACGTAGAGGTAGCCGTTCGTGGCCAGGCTCATCGTGTCCGGCCACAGCAGGCGCGGGTCGTGCACGACCGTCTCGTACTGCCCGTCCGCGTTGCGGCGCACGACGGCGTCGTGCTCGGGGCTCGTCGCGTAGACGCGTCCCTGCGTATCGGACTCCAGCCCGTCGGCCACGCCGCCCTTGTCGCCCTCGTCCACGACCGTCGCCGCCACCTGCTCCTCGCTCATCGTGCGGTCGGCCAGCGCGTCGGTACTGACGCTGTAGAGGCGGCGGCTGGCCAATGGAGCATAATACAGGCGCGCGCCGTCGGCGCCGATGGCGATGCTGTCAGCGCCGAAAGACACCGACTTGGGCGGCTGGCCGGGCCTCCGTTCCATCATGGGTTGCCCCTCGACGATCGGTAGGATACCCGCTACCGGCTTCGTCGACGGGTGCTCGTGCAGCTTGCGCCAACTCGCGCCGGAGGCGAGGTCGACCACGATGATCGCGTTGGGGCCCGCCGTGGCCGAGTCGGTGATGAAGGCCATCCCCGCGCTGCCGCGGCGCAGGTCGAAGCGGACATCGTTGAGGTAGGTGGTGGGCAGCGCCACGTCCTCGGGGAAGAGGATCGTTTGGAAGACCTGATTGGTGGTCAGGTCGACGCCGACGAGTTTGGGACCGCCATGCGCGGTCGGCTTGAACATAGGGCTACCTGTATCGAGGATCCACAGGCGGTCGTTGGGGTCGACCACGACACTCTGCACCGAAACGAGCGCGCCGGCGTCGGCGTCCGACTGCGGCTGGTTGAAGGCGCCGTCGGGGTAGGCCGTGGTCCGTCCGTCCTTGACCTCGGCGACGGTGTACTCGACCTGGTCGCCCCACTTGGGGAAGTTGACGAAGATGCGCCCGCCGCGTGACACGGTCACGCCCGTGAGCATGGCGCCGTCGAACGTCGCCACGGACTCGAGTTGGCCGACGGGCTGGTCCTGCGCGACGGTGGTAGCCTGCATTGTCATCAGTAGCTCCTCTGTTTATATAGCCTGATAGCTGGGGCTATGTGGGGCTATCCCACACCTGCTGGTGTCCGTTTCTCTCGTGGACATATGGCGCATGGACCGTGCCACCATTGAAGTAATCGACGGCCCCGAATGGCACATCTCCTGCGTCACTACACCATGACAGTACGCATCGTGAAAGGAATTATGATCATGGCGCCCGAAGAGAACAAAGCCATCGTACGCCGCTTTTTCGAACAAGCCTGGAGCCAGGGCGACCTCTCCATCGTCGACGAGCTCATCGCGACCGACGCCGACAACGTGTCGCCCGACGAGATGCCCGGCACGGCTGGTATCAAGCAGTTCATCGCTATGTATCGCGCCGGCATGCCCGATACACGCATGGTCGTGCGGGACCAGATCGCGGAGGGCGACCGCGTCGCCACGCACTGGACGGGTGAGGGGACGCATCAGGGCGAGTTCATGGGCATCGCGCCGACCGGCAAGCGCGTGACGACGCGCGGCATCAGCCTGTACCGCCTGTCCGGCGGCAAGATCGTGGAGGGCTACGACGCCTGGGACAAGCTTGAGCTCGCCGAGCAACTCGGCGGCGTCCCACGTATCACCGTACACGGTAGTTAGCGGTAGTTAGTAGTAGGCGCAGCGCGAGGGCGAGGGTGGCGTCGGCGAAGGCGCGCTTCACGCCCACGCGATCGCCTGGATGCTCCAGCAACACGCGCTCGACGCGCTCGATGCGGTCGCCAGCGCGCACGCCGGCGACCGCGATATAGGTGAGGCCGGCCGGCTTGCTGGAGCGGCGGCCGGTTTGCGGCCCGGCGATACCCGTTTCGCCGATCGCCCACGTCGCCTCGAACAGTCGCGCGGCCCCATGCGCCATGGCAAGAGCCGTTTCCGCACTCACCGCGCCGTGCGCCGCCAACGTTTCGGCTGGCACGCCGAGGATGGCCCGCTTCGTTTCATTGGTGTAGGGGACGAGCCCTCCGCGCAGCCAGGCGCTGGCGCCGGGCACGTCGGTGAGCAGGGACAGGATCAGGCCGCCCGTCGACGACTCGGCCACCGCCAGCGACTCCCCCCTCGCCAGTAGCGCCTCCGCCACCGCGCGCGCTATATCCGCTGTCACGTCATACCCCGGCGCCCCCTCTCCAACAGGGCGTCTTCACCACCGGGAGGTCTACGAGGAAACGCCATGTCACGGGTGTCATCCTCATGCCCGGTCTTGCCCGGTATCATTCCAGAGTAAGCCCTCTTCTTGAGCGATCGCGTGATAGCGATCGAGCATGTCCGCCACGCGGTCAATAACGAATGCGCGAAATAGCGTTGGATCCTGATTGGCCGCCGCCACGTCCAACGCCTCATAGTAGGCCAGGCGCATATCGCGCTCGGCGGGGATAATGGTGAGCGGGTAGCCATACCGTAGGAGATGGAGGTTCATCACGAGGCGCGCGGTCCGGCCGTTGCCATCGATGAACGGGTGGATCGCGGCGATACGCTCATGCAGGTCCGCGGCGACGAGCACGGGGTGATCGTGATCCGCGCGCCGCGCGTAGTCCTCCCACAGCGCCGCCATCACATCGGGGACGCGCCGCGCGTTCGGCGGCACATGGGTGGCTCCGACGATGCGCACGGGGTCGCGTCGATAGCGTCCGGCGTTTGCATCGTCGATGCGCGCCAGCACGATGCGATGCAGATCCAGCGCCATCGTTTCGGTCAACGGAGATACTCCCCCGGCGATGTCCTTGATCTGCTGGAGGGCGGCGGCGAGATTGACCGCCGCGAGGTGGTCCTTGAGCGGTTTGCCGCCGATGGTGATGCCATGCTCGACGACTAGCTCCGTTTCCCTGAGCGTCAACGTGCTGCCTTCGATCGCATTCGACGTGTAGATCGCTTCCAGTTCGTCCGCCCGCAGGACGCCACCAAGGCGGGCGACGACGGCCGGTGGTAGCGGGCGCAGGTGCGCCAAGGCGCGCGCCTGCGCCGACACTCCGGTTAGCGTTAGATCATCGCGCTTATCCGCCGCCATCAGCTATCCCGCTCCATCCTCCAGCCTCGTCTGAAAATAGCCGCCACTAACGCTCCTGCTCCGCCCTATTTTCACGCGAGATGGTCGCGGTGCGCCGCAGGGTCCGCTACTTGGCATATCTATCTAACCAGTATATCGTTATATGGACCACTACCGAAACGCCCTGGACATCACCGTAGGGCAATCTAGATTGTAGTATAGTAAAATAGTGAAAGATACGGACGATGGCCGGGGAAGAGATCGTTTGAGCGGGCATAGCGCCTGATGTAGCGACGCCGAAGGGGAAAGCCGTGCGGGGCGCGTATGCCGACGCGGTGAAACTCTCAGGCAAAGGGACCCCGACTGGACAAACCTCTGAACGCGCCGCCACCGGCTATCAGCCGCTAGCATGTGAACAGGGTGGAGAAGCCGCTGTACAAGATAATAGGTACAGCGCGCCTTTCCACCCTGTTTGTTTTTTAGCCGACAGCTATCAGCGATCAGCTGTCAGCTGACGGCTTTTCACGAAGCGGGGAGCATGCCGTGGCCGTGGCAGGGACATTGCTACGTACCGATACCATCGAACTAAAAAGCTGACAGCTGATCGCTGACGGCTAATAGGAGGCTACATGAAACACACCCCGCTCTACGCGGAGCATCTCAGGCTGGGCGCGCGCATGGTCCCCTTCGGTGAGTGGGAGATGCCCGAGCGCTACACGAGTATCATGGAGGAGCATCGCGCCACGCGTAGCGCCGCCGGGCTGTTCGACCTCTCGCACATGGGCGAGTTCCTCATCTCCGGCGCGGCGGCGGGCGACCTCGTGCAGTACCTCGTGACCAACGATGTGGCGACGCTCCCCGTCGATGGCGCCCTCTACGCGCCGATGTGTCAGGACGACGGCGGCATCGTCGACGACATCATCGTCTATCGTCCCGGCTACCTGTCCGCGCACTACCTGCTCGTCGTCAACGCGTCCAACATCGCCAAGGATCTGGCCTGGGTGCGCGACACGGCGCGCCGCCGCGGTATCGAGCGCGACGTGGATATCGACGACCGCAGCCAACACATGGCGCTGATCGCCTTGCAGGGGCCGCGCGCCATGGACATCCTCGATCCGCTGATGGTCGACTCCCTGCGCGAACTGGCCCCCTTCCACATGCTGGCCGGCGACGTCACCGATGGCGTCGAGGCAATGGTCTCGCGTACCGGCTACACCGGCGAGGACGGCTTCGAGCTCTATGTCAACGAACAGGCCGCGCCCAGCCTGTGGAACCTGCTGCTCAAGCGCGGTCGCGACCACGGGCTCCTGCCCGTCGGGCTCGGCGCGCGTGACACCCTGCGCCTGGAGGCGCGCCTGCCCCTCTACGGCAACGACATCGACGAGACCACCACGCCGCTGGAGGCCGGCCTGGGCCGCTTCGTCAAGCTCGACGACGGCGATTTCCAGGGCCGCGACGCCCTGCGTCGCCAGAAAGAGGAGGGACTGAAGAAGCGTTTGGTTGGCCTGGAGATGGAGGACCGCGCCATCCCGCGCCCGCACTACCCCGTGACCCACGAGGGCCGCGAGGTCGGGCACGTCACCAGCGGCACGTTCTCGCCGACCCTCAACAAGGGTATCGCGCTGGCCTACGTCGAGGCGGCCCTCGCCCCTGCCGGCACGAACGTCGAGATACAGGTCCGCGACCAGCGGCGCCCCGCGCGCGTGGTGAAGACGCCCTTTTACCATCGGAGCAAAACTGACGTGGGAGGAAACTAACCCCTCACCCCCACCCCATGGCTGACTGACCCCTCGGCTGCGGCCGACGGTCCAGCGCGCTCTCCCTGTTTGGGGGAGAGGGGAGTATAAGGAGAGAGTATATGTACCCGGACGATCTGAAATACGCCCAGACGCATGAGTGGATCCGCCTCGGCGGCGACGGCGAGCCGGCCACGATCGGCATCTCGCAGTTCGCGCAGGAAGAACTTGGCGACCTTGTCTACGTCGACCTGCCCCAAGTCGGGCGCACGCTACAGGCGGGCGAGAATTTCGGCTCGGTCGAGTCGGTCAAGACCGTTTCCGACGTCTACGCCCCCGCCACTGGTGAGGTGGCCGAGGTCAACGACGCCTTGGCCGGCCAACCCGAGAAAGTCAACACCGACCCCTACGGCGAGGGTTGGCTGATCAAGCTCAAGCTCACCGATCCCGCCGACCTCGACAAACTGATGGACGCCAAAGCGTACGAGGCTAACGTCGGGTCGGGACACTAATAGTCGTGAGTCGTGAGTCGTGAGTGGGACGACGGTCAAACATCGCAGGCCGTGTACACCATCCAACGGATTACTCACGACTCACGACTCACGACTCACGACTGAATCAGGAGACACGCGTGACCAACACCTACACCCCGCATACCACCGAAGACCGGCGCGCGATGCTGGAGACGATCGGCGTCGGCAGCATCGAAGATCTGCTCGCGCCCGTGCCGGCCGCGCTGCGCGCGAAGCCGCTGGACCTGCCGCCCGCGCTCAGCGAGTCGGCCATGCTGCGCCACCTCACCGACCTGGCGCGCCACAACGTCACGACCGAGACGCACGTCTCGTTCCTGGGCGGCGGCGCCTACCACCATCACATCCCCGCCGCCGTGAGCGCGCTCGCGGCGCGCGGCGAGTTCGTGACTGCCTACACCCCCTACCAGGCCGAGTTCTCGCAGGGCACGCTGCAGGTCATCTACGAGTGGCAGTCGCTCATCTGCGAGCTGACCGGCCTGGACATCTCCAACGCCTCGCTCTACGACGCCGCGACCGGCTGCGCCGAGGCCGCCGCCATGTCCGTCAACGCCACGGGACGCGGCACGGTCGTCGTGGCCGGCTCGATTAACCCCGACTACCTGGCTGTGCTGCGCACCTACCTCACCACGCAGAGCCTGACCCTTCGCGTGGTCCCGACGCCGGATGGATTGGTCGAACCGGGCGCGCTCGAGGCCGCCCTGGACGACGACACGGCCGTCGTGATCGCGCAGTCGCCCAACTTCTATGGGCTGATCGAGGACCAGGCGGCGCTGGTCGCGGCCGCGCACGCGCGCGGCGCCCTCTACGTGTCGTGCGTCAACCCGCTCTCGTTGGCGCTGCTGGCCTCGCCCGGCGAGGTAGGCGCCGACATCGCCACGGGCGACGCGCAACCGTTCGGCGTCGCCTTACAGTACGGCGGCCCCTACGCCGGCTTCCTGTCCGCGCGCGCGGCGCTGCTGCGCCGCATGCCCGGCCGCATCACCGGCGCGAGCCTGGACAGCCACGGCCATCGCGCCTATGTACTGACGCTGCAGACGCGCGAGCAGCACATCAAACGCGACAAAGCAACCTCCAACATCTGCTCTAACCATGCCCTCTGCGCCACCATCGCCACGATCTACCTGGCGCACCAGGGCAAGGCCGGCCTACGCGATACGGCGACCTTGTGCGTGCAAAAAGCCCACTACGCGGCCGAGCGCATCGCCGCGCTGCCGGGTTACAGCCTGCGCTTCGACGGCCCCTTCTTCCACGAGTTCGTGGCGCAGTGCCCCCGGCCGGCGGCCGAGATTGCCCGAGCCCTGCTCGACGATGGTATCCTGGGCGGCGTCCCGCTCGACGGCAGCGGTTCGAGCGGCAGCATCGTGGCGCGCGAGCGCCACATGGGCGACGACAAGAATAATAACGCGGATACAGACCTGGCGAACTGCCTGCTCGTGTGCGTAACCGAAGTCAACAGCAAAGACGACATCGACCGGCTCGTGGCCGGTCTAGCAAAGGCGGCGGCGTAATATGACCAGTACCCTCGAACCAACCCAGACTCACATACAAAACGCGCTGGAGAGGCCGGAGGAGCGCCGCGTCCCGGCGGCCGTGGCCGCGCTCCTGGACGCAGGCGTGGTACAACCCTCGCCGCAGGCGGCCCCGCCCGGCTCGCCCGGCGCGGAGGAGCCCACCATCTTCGACCTCAGCGTGCCGGGGCGGCGCACCGCGCCCGTCGCGACGCTCGACGTCCCGGCCAAGGGGCTCGATGAGCTGATCCCCGCGCAGTATCGCCGGCAGAATGAACCGGAGTTGCCCGAACTCTCGGAGCTGCAGGTGGTGCGCCACTTCACGCGCCTCTCGCAGCGCAACTACAGCATCGACGGCGGCATGTACCCGCTCGGCTCCTGCACCATGAAGTACAATCCCAAGCTGCACGAGAAAGTCGCGGCCGAACCAGGATGGGCGGCGGTGCACCCGTGGCAGCCCGACGCGACGGCGCAGGGCACGCTGCAACTGCTCTACGAGTTGCAACAATACTTATGTGAAGTGGGCGGCATGGACGCCTTCACGCTGCAGCCGGCCGCCGGCGCGCACGGCGAGTTCACCGGCATCGCCATGATCCGAGCCTACCACGAGAGCCGCGGCGAGGGCGACCAGCGGCGCGAGGTCATCGTGCCCGACAGCGCGCACGGCACCAACCCGGCCAGCGCGGCGGCGGCGGGCTACGCCACCGTCGAGGTCAAGAGCAACGCCCAGGGGCGCGTCGACGTCGCGGACCTGCGCCGCCTGGTGGGTCCACGCACGGCGGCGCTGATGCTGACCAACCCCAACACGCTCGGCCTGTTCGAGACCGACATCGCGGAGATCGCCGCGATCGTGCACGCGGCCGGCGCGCAATTGTACTACGACGGCGCCAACCTCAACGCCATCATGGGCATCGCGCGGCCCGGCGACATGGGCTTCGACGTGGTGCACTTCAACCTGCACAAGACCATGACCACGCCGCACGGCGGCGGCGGCCCAGGGACCGGCCCGGTCGGCGTCAAGAGCCACCTCGAACCGTTCCTGCCCGTGCCCATCGTGGCCCAGCGCGACGACGGCGACGGGCACACAAGCTACTACCTGTCGTACGACTACCCCCGGTCGATCGGCAAGATGCGCTCGTTCTGGGGCAACGTCGGGCTGCTGGTGCGCGCCTATACCTACGTACGCACGCTGGGGCCGGACGGGCTGACCGAGGCCAGCCGCGACGCGGTGCTCAACGCCAATTACCTGCGCGCGCTGGTGGCCGGCGTGCTGGAGTTGCCGTACGAGGGACCGTGCATGCACGAGTTCGTGGCCTCGGCGCGGCGCTATAAACGGGAGAAGGGTGTGCGCACGCTCGACATCGCCAAGCGCCTGATCGACTACGGCTTCTACCCGCCGACCGTCTACTGGCCGCAGGTGGTGGAAGAGTGCCTGATGGCCGAGCCGACCGAGACGGAGGATAAGGAAACGCTGGACCACTTCGCCGCCGCGCTGCACGCCATCGCGCGCGAGATCGACGCCGACCCCGCCCTCGTCAAGGGCGCGCCGCGCGAAACGCTCGTCGGCCACATCGACGAGACCCGCGCCGCCCGCCAGCCCGACCTACGCTGGCGCAAGGGGAGTAGCCAGTAGTCGGTTGCCAGTAATCAGTAATAGAGAGGGAGGCGGCGTGTTACGTGCCGCCTCCCTCCGTACTGCTTGCCCCGGAGTCTCTCACCGACATCGATCACGTTAAGCCAGTTCTGCGGATTTATCGGCAGGCGTCCAGCCGAGCGCGAACACGATATGCTCAGTGTCCAGATCAGGGCGACGCACCAGCCCGGCTCGCTCGGCGGTCCGTATGGACGCGATGTTCGCCGGCCTGGTACGGGCGATCACCGGCAGATGCGGCACATATCCGCGTGCGAGGCCCACCGCTGTCCGCGCCACCTCGGTGGCATAGCCCCGGCCCCATGCGTCGGGCCTGAGCCGATAGAACAGGTTCAGCACGTCCCGGTCGCGCCACGTCAGGCGCATGATCCCGCCAAAGCCAAGGACCGTTTCACCCTCCAAGGGCGTGACGGCCCAATAGCCATAGCCGTCGTCTTCCCACCGGCGTAGCCAGCGGCGCAGTGTCTCCTCGCTCGCCGCACGGTCCGGGTCGGGACCGGCGGGGTTGTAGCGATTGGTCGCGGGATCGCCGTGGACCGCGAACATCGCGGGGCCATCGTCGCCGTGGGGTTGGCGAAGGACGAGGTGGTCGGTACGCGCCTCGGCGAATACAGTCCTCAAGTCGGTCGGCGTGAACATTCCGACGTCAGTCATGGCCCCAGGCGGATAGCGCCCATGCGTGTCGTCCTTCGTCATACCAGTTATCCTCTTGCGCATCACCAATTGGCGCGCGCTTATAGTTGCCACGAAAACTTTGCTGCGGCACGATAGTGCCGTCCGCATCCACGGCGCCCATGCCGGCAATGCGGGCCACTTCCCACTACGCCAGCGTAGGCGCGGAAAGGTCCGTCGTGAGCGTGGCGAGCATCCCTGCCGTTCGCCCTATTATGTTGCGTGGTTGAGAGCGCCTTTTAAGAGAATAGTGCCGCGCGCAGCCGGCCGAAAAAGGTGCGCCGTTGATCGGACAATTGGTCTTCGGACGAGTCGTCATAGATAGGGGCCGTTAGTTTCGGATCGCTTAGACGGCGCAGGCGATCGGCCTCCGCACGCACATCCGGCGCGATCCGCGTGCCGCCGTCCCTTCCCGGTCGGTCGGACCTGTTCTGTACCATCGTTGTTTCCTCCTGGCGCGCTCATCGCACGATAGCCGCTACCACTAACAGTACTGCCAGCCATGCTATCTGTGCAAGGAAGCACCGCACGGCAACCACGAGTCGCCGTTTCTTGCGGCTCAGAACCGCGCGATCCCTAGCATAAGCCCGTAGCAAAGCATCCGCGATGTA
>JAABUZ0100005551.1_pt1 | contig 16463 bp, 16 predicted proteins | sample 5562091 | NCBI WGS metagenome assembly JAABUZ01 (sample SAMN12813069, study PRJNA571459) | rock metagenome | isolation source: Antarctica rocks | place: Antarctica: Victoria Land, Linnaeus Terrace sud | collected 2015-12-21
GCTGGGCTCCTGTGCAAAGCACATGCGCGCATGATGGATCTAGTGCCTGGCGCCACCATCCGAACCGTCCTCTGCGACGTGTCCAAGGAAGCAGACGTGCAGGCACTTGTCGAAGCCGCCGACGAGTTTGGCGGCGTCGATGTGATGTTTAACAATGCCGGCATCATGCACCCCGACGACGACGATGAGTTCACCAGCGAGCGGGTATGGGACTTGACCCACAATATCAATGTGAAGGGGGTCTGGTATGGATGCAAGCATGCGGTCGCCTCGCTTCGTCGATACAAAAAGACCACCGGATCCATCATCAACACGGCGTCTGTCGTTGCCCTGGTTGGGTCTTCGGCCCCTCAACTCGCCTACACTGCCTCCAAAGGTGCTGTCCTGGCCATGACGCGTGAACTGGCGATTGTGCATGGGAAGGAGGGATATCGTTTCAATGCGCTCTGTCCTGGTCCCCTCAACACACACCTGCTGCAGTCCTTCCTCGATACGGAGGAGAAGCGTCATCGACGAACAATTCACTTGCCGACAGGTCGCTTTGGAGAGGCCATTGAACAGGCGCATGCCGTGGTCTTTATGGCTTGCGATGAATCCACCTATCTCACGGGGCAGGAGATGGTCATGGACGGGGGTATGACAAAGGCCTACGTGACGGCACAGGGACTGCCTTTGTGGGCTCCACACAACCATGGATTTTAGACCGGGGCACGGAGTATCTGGAGTCTAGAATTGCATTTACAAGTACAAATTTTATAATGTTGATTGAATTCAAGTTGGGTGGTTCGTTTGACTTGCTTGCCGACTGAGTTTGGGAGAAAAGGCCGTGTGGTGCAGCCATTCCGGCACCACGCAAGGACCGACATCAAAGAACCCTCGGTCCAGACTATCGTTGAAGTCTTCATCAGACATCCGCTCGTCGTCCCTCTCCTTGATATCCATGAGGTAGCGTGTGACGCCCTTGAAATCACCAGCAACATCCACTACCGTCGACGTAGGAATGTGCAAAAGCCGAAACTTACTGGGCGCTGGTTTGACGATCGCTGCATAAACCGCAAGTTGCAATGCATGCACCGGCTCGAGGGCTTGCGTGTTTTTGAGTTCCCACAATGTATCTCCATCCGTAACGTCAATCCTCCCGCGCACTACCTTTTCATCGATATTTGCCGCCGAACTCCTCTCGAACCAGCCACGGGGATTGACGTGTGGCTGCATTTGACGCATGACACCCCCGAGCCGTATTTTATTCAGCCAGGAATGGTCTTGCAGCTGCGTGAGCTTGAAGATATAACCAGATTGAGCTGCAGAGTCAATGTTTGCCAGCAGCATGATGTCCGATGTCGTAAGTCGGCGCCCATCCATTAGAGCAACAGCGGCTCGCATTTCATTTGGTACAATCGAGTTGCGCTTGTTGCAGTCCTTCATTACGGATTGATATAATGAACACCTCCCTGAACCCCGGAATTGATAGATGGCAGGCATGGCAGTGCCATTGATGTTGGCCACACCTTCAACGGATCCATTCAACCCTTCGACTTCCGACGGCAGGTATGGACGTGCACGAGACGTGCCGATAGAGATGATCTGAAGTCGTAGTAATGAGATGGCATGTGAGATCGTAGATTCATTCAGATTCCTGGTCAGCAATGTTACCTTCCACGCCACGGATCGATTTTCATCCTGGCGCTTGCGGCCCGAATAAGTTAGCCCTCTATTGTTTGCGGACTCAATAGACGCTCCCGTGGACACTTCCTTTTCCTCCTCGGACGCACCTTCCGTAATCTGGGCCTGTAACTCCCGTAATGGGAGATACGTGCACGTCTCACGCACTTTGTCCATATCGAGAAAAGGAAGAGAAGGCTGCTCGTGGTGATGTAGAAGAGAGAGGTGTGTTGTGGCTCTCGTCAATCCAACCCAAACCGCGTTCGTGCATTGCTCGGGTAAGGAATGGCGGGCGAAATACCGGAAGTAAGACGCGTCAAATGAAAATGCTATACAGGCCTTCCGCTCGATTCCTTTGGTCTGGTGATATGTCGCAAACACAAGCTTTTTGGTCGATAAAACAGATGACACCGAATCATCCTCTGACATGGCAACATACAGACTCAATTCAGGATGTAGTTTAGATATGGTGTTTGCCAGCTTTTGAACAGCGGGGATTCTTAGGCTGGGCGCCAAAATAACAATATCTTCCACCCGAACCTTGAGTTTGTCGTAGTAATAGAGAAATTCATCATACGGGTCCTCCTCGTTATTACAAACCAAGTATCTCGGCTTGGGTCCATCCGGACGAATCGTTGAAAGTGGTGCATGTTCCGAGACGCATGTATTTAAAAACCGAGCAATAGACGGGGTGAGGCGATAGGAGACAGTGTGTTCAAGCTTCGTCCACGGCCGGGAGGACGGGAACGCTTTATCGGCGCGTGACAGAAAACGATAATCAGCATGATTGAATGCATAGATTTCTTGTCGTACATCACCCACGATGACATACTGCGGATGCTTTGAAATATTATCAGTGATGATCTTTCTGCGGACGAAATTATACATAATAGGCGTCATGTCTTGCTGCTCATCGAGGCAGATGATATCAAAATCTGACTTTTCCTTCACTTGCACGTCCTTCTCCACCACTCGTTTAAGCCCTTGGTCCGTAAAGCATTCCTTGGAGTAACGAGAGTATCCATAACCATGGTATGTATCAATCACGATATTCGACAAGCCCTCCTGTTTTGCTCGTTCAATGGTCTCAAATTTTAGCCTTCGATTGTAGACGATTGCCAGAATACTCTTTTGAGGATTTCCTTTTGCCACCTGAAGGATCGTGCTCGTCTTTCCACTTCCAGCGACTGCAGAAATAATAACATTACGTCCGTCCGTTACAGCGTCTAGCACTCTCTGCTGCTCCAAGGAGGGGCGGGGAAGTTTCGTGAGTGTAACAAGAGAGCGAAACAGGTGTCTCCCAAACACGGCAGACAAGTGCCGCATTCATTACTCTTAACGATCGTGATGAATGACGCTGAGAAACCAGATGAAATATTGTCAGGTTTCACGTGATATTTCTTTGTTTTGTTTAGTGATTTATCGGGGTCTGAAGTGTGGGATAGTTTCGAGCGACGGAAGTCCTTAGATTCTAGGTGGGCTAATCCCCTGTTTATATAACATCCTTACTCCTATATGCAGTAGTGTTTCAAAAGTTGTTTCAGAGTAGTTTTTCTTTGTGGTTATTTATAGAATTACTAAACTTTGTTCTCAATTTGATTGTCCTCGATTGGGCGGTTCACAGCCGCTTTTATACTTCTCCTTTCATGGCCTGTATATCTTTCGACTTCATAAACCCAGCAGCAGAGACAGGAATTATGAGGCAACTGCAGGAGGCGTTACCTCGAAAAATTTGGCTTATAAAAAATTGCTTTGAATCTGACGTGCTATGACAAGATTCTTTTTCAGAACATGCGTACGCCGAATAGCATGATACTACATGAGTTGACTAATCCTATCCCGAATCTTTATGCTTGCCTTGTCGGGTAAAATGACCCACAGGTACTATTACTCCCCAAGCACTACATCATGGAGAAATAACATGGAGATTGCGGAAAGAAGTGGTGCATGTTCCAAATACTACGAATGAAGTACTGGAAGACTACGCTACGTGGTGCCCAAGGGGGAGGAGAGAGTAGGAGGGTTTGCATGTAAAGTCTGCCCAAAGTCATGTTCGCATGGTTATATTTGTTTCCTGCTAGCTGCCAGAGAGCCTAAGGAACTTTTTGAGAAGTCACGTCTTTGTTGGCGCTACATATCTCAATGCAGTGATCTTACTTTAGCCGCTCTCGCGCACGAGAGCTTTGCATCGGCTTCTGCATACTTGCTGAGGGGCGCTAAGACAAGCTCCGTCACAATTGCATCCAAACATGTTACACCCGCCTGACGCACAATAATAGCCTTGTGCGGGAAGTCCATCTAAGCAGATTCTGCGCTCCCGGAATGAAACGAAGCTTTCGACTTGATAACCCCAACAGCAGAGAGAGAAACATTTGGAGGCGAACCCCAGGATGATCAATTGAAGCAGCATTCTTGCTGAAACGTTGTTTCAAAAGATTTCGGCTTATAAAGTTGCCTATGAATCTGTCATGCTAATTAATACAAAACTTTTGAATCAATATGATAGGGTAACCATTGCCAAATAACGTGATTATGTCAGCTGATTAAGCCCATCGGCCGTTTGTAATGAATGTCAGGCAACATTAATAATCCGGCGCGTTTTTCTTGCAAATTCTATGGAAGAAACGTATTTTATCAATATTATTGTGTCGAATGTCGAACAGCTCAAGAGTGTTCTTCACGAGAGATAAGGGAAAAATCGAAACAATGCCACTATTGTCAAGTGTCAGACAGTAATTTTTAATCAGTGTTTTTGCCGGAGTTGGCCAAAGATGCCATCCAATTGAGGTTCACGAATGAAGATAAATGGTCACACCGCATTTTGAACAAGCTGCCACTTAAGGTTCAGCAATAAATGCAGTAGGTATCTCATCGAGTATGCTCATGGTGCAACGCAGTAACACTGAAGCTTCAAGAACGGGTAATAACCAAATTACAGTTAAAACATACAAGGGAAATTTTTTCGCAAATTATTGTGTGTTGAATTTGCAAATACTTGCGCAATTATTTGCTGATCCTTGAAATCTCTCTTGCGCAGTGTTCTTGCAACGATCCTCACAAACCTGGCGGGTTGCGTTTAAACACGGCTCGTCACAATTGCACCCAAAAAGATTACATGTGCCTGTTGAACAGTAACAATGGCCACTCAAAGTGCCCCATCCCCACAAGCAGATTTGCATGGTGTTTGGAGGGCTACCTCAGCGCAAAAATACACGTGCATAACCTCGACAACAATATGCAACACACCCGGGGAGGATGAGTAGAAGGACTTGATATCTCATTATAATGTTGTTCCTGTTTGTCATATCTCGGCTGCCTTTGCTCATATTAACTACTTATTTATGCCAAGTACTTCAGACATTGTATTGATCAATAAAGCATTACTCGCACAGCCAAGACGCTTTACCAAGACCCACCAATGTTTCTGCAGCCTTTGATTCGGCTAAACATATATCCTCATGATCACATTTGCTCCACAACGGAGGATAATTCAGCCATGACATTTGTTCGGATCGAATGTGATCCTTGGTGAGATCAACAAAACCGAAATAGTCGGGCCCAACGGACCAATATCGCCAGGGACTAGTCCGTTTGGCCCGACTAAGTGGGAACAAGCTATGATGTGCTTTGCACGGCAAATGGCTTTTCCCCTCCGGACGAATACCCTGACTTACTGCATTTGAATCAACTGGTCTTGCAAATACTGGTAGCCAGAAAGCTGGAGCTGTGAGGTACTGTGGAGACATCGTAGTGGGAGCAATCTCACCAGGCAGCATTCCACAGTCCAAGAAGTCATTCTCAAACAGCCCAAGAGACTCTATCGCATACGAGATAAAAATGTTGTATAGAAAAATTATATCAATGTGCCGCGTGTGTTTTGTGCAAGGTTGCGTAATATGCAAGTGATTCTACCTATTATGAATACACGACAAATATCAATGAGCCCGAAAGAAATTCACCACTTGCTTGAGAGCATCTTCCTTGGCCTGGTGTACATCGGGTCGTTTAAGGTCCCCTCGGATCGAAAAGCCGTGCACCATCTTCGGATATACCACGACCTCACCTCCATTTTTCTTGATCACCGCTTCCATCTTCTTCCAGTCAAACAATTCGTCAATCTCACCAGCAGCAACGGTGATAGGCTTGGTGGCCTTGGCGATTACGTCGGCATTCACCATCGACGGGTGACAAGCAGCCGCTGCGTCAACACCCTCCGATAGCTCCGAGTTGGGATCAGCGGACATGAAAGCATATTGTGACCCCCAACAGTATCCTAGTGTATATAACTTACTGTGAGAAGCTTTGACACCCTTTAAAAATAACTGCAGCTTGGGCAAAACGACTGCAGAGCGGTGCCTGTACAGCCAGGGAGCCATGTCAAGTCCAACACTTGCCGTAGCGCCTATCTTACCAAGCATAGTCTGATCTGCTTTTTGTTCGGGCCACGGCGCAACCGTCTTCAAATGCTTGATGATGTCCATCGCATTATTGTCGAGCAGGTCCGGAATATACGTGACAAAACCGTTCTTTGCATATTCATCTGCCACAAGCCGAGTGTTTGGTAGCCTGTACCCAAAAATGTCGGAGATGATAACTATAGCTGCTGACCCACTGGAGGTCTCATTTTCAGGCTTCGCGATGTATGTACTCAAACTGCCCATCGTCATCTCACTTCCTTGAGGATGGCCGGAATGGATGTGGCCGGTGACGCAGCATTCCTTGAGTTCTGAAGTCATGGTGGTAGTTTTATCGCGATATGTATTGGGGAGGTCAATCACGGGACGAACGAGCCGCGGTTCGTGCCAATTTAAATTATGCAAATGATAAAGCGACATTCCCTACACGCCTACTACGTACTTTGGCCTGTCAGCTGTGGCAACCAGCTCTCAGCTTTTTCTTACTGTACAGTGTCCGCTTTGCTTTGCACAATAGGCCATCAAAATTCAAGTAATTACTCTTGAATTTCCTGACACAGATCTTGCGATTAAAAAAGACATCCAGCTCGCCAACTGTTCTTCCCTTCGCCTCTGGCAAACGCCAATAAGTCCATAGGTGCAGAAATCAGCCCAATAGAAAGCTGTCTTTGCCCCCCAGTCCCAGGCGTCCTTATTGAGCATGTACCTATAAGTCAGCCTATTATGGGCGCAGCTTACGGAGTAAATACAGCGTTGGTGATGCCAGCAACGATGTACAATCCTCGTGCAAGTACCATAGACTTCATTCGCAGTCTGACGGCAGTCATTTCAGCACCATTACAATAACAGACAGAACCAAATGTGCATTGATACGCAAACACATAGGCCAGCAAGAGGCCTCCAATCGATCTGAAAGAGGAAGATCAAAATAAGACCCGTCATGACAACAAGCACGGTCTTTTTGTAGCCAAAGTGTTCCTAGACGAAACCATTCCGTATCAAACCAATAATCCTCGCCTACGCTAGCGCCGTGAACAGATCCGCCTGGCTTGGAGCAGACATCTGGTAAGATCATCTGTTTGAAGTGTACCAAAGCAAAAATTCATCAGTTTGGACATAGTATGAACATACTATTTTTTGGAAGGTAGGGGATGCATAGAAGATTCTTAGGGAAGGAAGCCACATCGTACCCTTCCATTACAACGGCAGTCGAAAGTAAAACAGACCAAGCCATCGCTTTGGGGTATAGCTTGAGTCCTTCGAGGAGTGACACTTCGTGCTCTCGATCTGTCGAGTTTTACGCGTCAATTGTTAAGCCCGCGAACTCGACATTCGTTTCGGCGAGCTGCTGAAGAAATTTACTCATACATATGGACTGCACCAGCATCATATCGATGGTGGTCAGTCTTACCACTGCTAAATGGTGCCTCATGTTTCTCAGACCAGGTGGAGAATTGTGGGAGATAGACTAGTCAGGGTCCGTTGCCGTCGTCGGCTTCGGCCCGCGAATTTGCCCTCACCTCTGATCCACGTGACCTCCTTCAATGTGAGATGGCTTTTCTTTCGATATATTTACATCTGCTTGCTCCGCCTAAGTTCACTTCACCTGAAAGGAAGTAAATAGACTGCGCCAAAAGAGACCGAGAAACTGAAGCCCAAGCGGTCTTCCAAACGCCGTGTGTGCAACTATTTCACATGTTTCTTGTCAGAGTCTAAACGGCTTTTTATACACCCCTTCCCCTTCCATCTATTTTTGATTATTCTACCCTAACCTAATTCACCATCTCTCTTCCCTTCCATCCTTCCATCTATCTTCCCCTTCCATCTATCTTTAATTATTCTACCCTAACCTAATTCACCATCTCTCTTCCCTTCCACCCTTCCATCTATCTTCCCCTTCCATCTATCTTTAATTATTCTTCCCCCTCCATCTATCTTTAATTATTCTTCCCCCCTCACCCTCACCCTCTCCATCATGGGGGGCTATCCTTGGGCGATTACTTCCCCTAACCCCATATTACTGGCCATGGGCGATTGTAGGGGTCATCCCAGTTTACTCCTATTCATCGTCACAATTGGCTCTTGTATACTCTGCTTCGATTGGTCGATCGGGAAAGCCATCATTGTCGAATCTCGGTTCAGCCAATAAGATGAGAGTAGGCCATAAAGCCTAATTCCCCCACGGGTGGATCATCCATAAATTTTCGGAACATCCTTTCTCCCTTTCTCACTCCATCCACGCACGAAACACCAAAATCATGCCATCCAACAATCCCGCTTGGCTAGTCGCGAAAGGCGCAAGACTTTTTTAGGTCAAGGAGTCTACTTACAACTCCCCTGGCGAGGATGAAATCATCGTCAAGAGCGCTGCTGTGGCCATCAATCTGATCGACTGTATGCTGCAAAACAGTGCTACTTGGCCATTGGAATACCCATGCATCCTTGGAGGGGATGTTGGTGTGGTTGTCGAGATTGGTAGCTCTATTACTAGCTTCCAGAAAGAAGACCGTGTTGTTGGCTATGGAGTCGGCTCTTACATCGATGCCTCTGGAAAACATTTCTTAGCAACGAAGGTGGCGCTTTCAGCAGTGTTTTGTCTTACAAGACAATTTGACATCACCAATCGCAAGCTCCATGTCTTTCGAAGCCGTGTCAGTGCTTCCTTTATGCTTGCCTACTGCAGAGTGCGGCATGTATCAGAAAGATTTCCTGGAACTTTAATTCCCATCCGTGAATTTAAAGTCCGCGGGCCAGGTCCTGCTGGTCTAGGGAGGGTTATCAAGTGTTCGGTGTAATGCTATCAGCTTGGGGTTGCCAAATGGTTCCCTCAGAATAGCAGGGAGGCATGCCAAGGAGCGAACAGGATTCGTCTCCTAGGACCGCATTTGGCGCGGTTTATAGATAGAGAGCCCGCTTATCGGGGCAGACACGCTTTATTTACCGCTCCTTGTTCTCGGTTACCGGGTGACCCTCCGGATTGTGATCCGTTGAGAACCGATTCAGATCTTGAAACCCACACAAGGCAGCTGAGTAATAGCATAAAAGTGTGAACAACGACTACACAATGAGCGCCACAAAAGAAAACACATCTTCGTCTTTCTTTAGCAAGACCATTCATGCGCTCCAGTCCTTCCTTCACGGTAGCGAGATCAGCGTGAGCTCACACTACTCTACATTACGTCATAGTGCGCCATTTGTGTACTATGCAGGGACCGATACAAAAGTGACATTCAGCGTATTTGGGGACAAGGCACTTCCAAACGATCGGCGCATCTTCCTTCAGAAGCGCGGTTGGCTGACTGGGCTTTTTGGATGGACGTTTGGAAGCTTGATTGGAGGAGGTATGCTACCGGGCAGGGAAGTAACTCCCGAAACATCCCTTGCAAGAGTAAGTCCATCCATTCAGAAAAGCGTCAAAAGTTTTCACGACAAGTGTAATGATGCTCGTGCTGACGCTCATCGACCACTTCAGACCAATATAGTACACATCCCTGTTGTGTCTGGCGATGGCTACTTTCGACTGCGGGTCACCACAAGCGATCCTTACGATACATTGTCTACCACGAGAGTTTTCCGTGTAGGAAGCGCGTCTCTTTCTTCTGCATCTCCACGTGGAGCTGACATCATCACGCTTCCATTCGAGTCTGTCTTCAAAACATTGCAGGTCACTTCCATTACCGCTGGATATGCGGCATTCTACTCTGCATTTCCCTTTTTAAAGTTAGCGCAGTATATTCCTGGAGGCTGGCAAAAGAGTGCTATCGATACGTTGTGGAGGTGGGCCAATGGCAACGACCGTAAGGACGAATTGTTGGAGAAGTACCAGGTCAATCAGCGAATGGAATCGGTTCAGAATTGGGGAGACAATGTCGATAAAAGTCTGCCATGGTCCAAAGCTGGTGTTCGGCGACGGGAGCATTTTGAAAGCGACAAGAAATTCGGACGGGGTGGCGAATACTATGATTATCGGTGATCCGCATGTATCATATCAGCCATTTGCGGCGCGTAATCTCTAATGCATTCTAATTTATCCACCTTTTGCAAGCTTTTCGATGGTAGCCAAAGTAAGACTTTTTGGTCGCTCAATGGGCAATCCAAGTGCACGGTCCCAAATCACCTGCGACAAGCAAAGAGCACGTGAGAATCCAAAAATGACAGTATACATCTGGTAGGGCAGTCCGTAGTAGTGAAACAGAACGCCGCTTGAACTGTCAACATTGGGGTATGGATTTTTCGTTTTGCCATGCTTCAGCAAGACCTTTGGCGCGATTTGTGAGTTGCGATACACCAGTTGCCATAGAGGATACTCTGAAATTCCCTTCCGTTCAAGACCAAAAGCAATCATAGCATTGAATCGTGGATCTGGCTTCCGAAGGACGCCATGACCATACCCAGGAACAACTTGTCCGGAGTTCAGCGTGTTCCATAGGAAGTCCTCGATATCTTTGTCGGATGGGTTGTCGCCGCACTTCTCGCTCATATTAATGATCCATCGGCATACCTCTTGTGCAGCCAGTCCATGAAGTGGGCCAGCTAAACCTTGAACAGCAGCACTATATGCCAAAAAAATATCCGACAAACCACTTCCAACAAGATGTGCTGTATGTGCAGAGAGGTTACCACCTTCGTGGTCGCCGTGTAGACTAGTATACAATCGGAGACAATCCACGAATCCAGTATCATCCGCTCTTCCCATCATTTTAGCAAGGTTATGACAAAGATCCATATTCGGATCAATAGTACCAAGCGGCTTTTGGTTCAAATAGGTGTTGGTGTATATTCTTGCCACAATGGTCGGCAGCTTCGCTAAAAGTGAGATTGTATCGTCGAATGTAGGTTCCCAAAAGGCCGCTTTGTTCAATCCCGCCTCATATTGCTTTGCAAAACTTGAGTCATGATTCAACGAAGAAATGGCCATGCTCAATTGAGTCATTGGATGCATCGACTTTGGTAGACCATCAAGCATATTGTTGACATAGGAAGGAAGCTCACTTTGCGCCGCAAGATCCTTTGAAAAATTTCGAACCTGGGTCTCGGAAGGAAGCTCTCCAGTGAGTAGCAGCCAGAACATACTCTCTGGCAACGTCTCACTGCCAGTTGTACCTTTGGGAAGTGCTTGCTGACATTCAGGGATTGTCATACCATGAAATCGAATTCCCTCATCTGGGTCGACTTGGCTCCCTTCCCATACCATTGCCTTGAGGCCTCGCATGCCACCAACAATATTCTCAACTTTAATGTCGCCAATGCTCTTAGACCCATATTCCGTACGTAGCCTCTTCAAGAGATCTCTCCTTGCTGGGATTTTTTGTGCCAAAGTCTCCTTTAATGAAGAGGACGAGTGGCGTAAAAAACATTTTTTGGGTAGAAGCAATCGGGGGCGAAGCATTGTGGTCTTTGAAAATGCACCTAACTCGTACTGTAATTTTCACAACTGATGTGGGGAAACGGGAAATACGGAAAGGAGAGCGGGCACGTGATTACATATCGGCTCTTCACGGCTACTTATATTTGAACATCTTGGAATGAGCCATCCTCCTGGCGTCCATTATCATGCTCCACATCGTCCCCAGGAGTTTCAAGAGTTTCAATCTCAGCAGCGCTTTTGTCAGGACGGAATTGAGGCATTACTGTTTCTGTACTGACGCTATTCCCCGCTTCACTTGTGGCCACTGCAGATCGAGGTTCATCATCTGATGGTGCACTTACTGAGACTGGAAGGATCTCTCGTTCCGGTAGGTTGGACGCATTTTGCGTACCCCTAGGCAGTCCGTTATTCATTGGTTGTGCAGTCGGGTCACCTTCTTTACTAGGAGACGTGTTGCTTTCCGCGTGAGGAGCCATTCGAGAAGGTGTCGATGAGGGAGTCGGGTCATTTTTATAAGAATTGCTTTTAGAGCTTAAGCTTCCGCGCGAACGTTTTGACTGTTGCCTTGCATTTGGATCCGCATCAAGATAGTAAGCACGAACGCCAACTATACGACCTTCTGCCTCACAGGCTTCCAGCCAATCCACCCTTACTACCGGAATATTCATCTCCACAGCCTTTCGCCACGCTTCTCCTTGACCAGCCGAGCATACAAAGTGCGTCGTGTCAATTTGCACTGAGTCTTGAACTTCTTTAGCGCCAATGCGCTCAACAGTTCCTTTCATTCGACTCTCTTCATCTGACGATAACGGCCCAGCACATACTGTGATTCCGGAAAGCTCCGTCATTTTGTGTGTCTTTATCACAACTCTATCACTGGTAAAAGTCCCCGCAGAGGTCTTCAGCACGAGGTGAAACGTATATGAAGTATCAACAGAGAGCCCACTCAGTTTGGTATTTGTATTAGCTTGAGGGTTTGGAATTGTGCCAAGCCTACTATTATTTTTGTACAAGGTCAGTGTCCGTAAATCCCCACTGCCTGTTGATATCGGATCCCAATTTAGCACCACGCTCGTCTGTGTTGCATTTCGCACACGCAGTATCGGTCTTGAGGGCTCATTCGTACCATAAAGTTCTAGGATTTGAGATTGAAATGACTTGAAGGTGGCTACTTCCTCGTCCTCCGAAGGTGAATTTCTCGAGACCTGAATATCGACAATTGAACCAGCGGCAATGTTCTTTGGCAGCAAGATCGAAGGAAACTCGATGAGTCGGAAGTCATGTGTGAGTAAGATTGCAATCCCTGCGTCAAGCTTGCCCACCGTCAAGCTGATCTTGATGGGCGTGGCTTCCATGGGCAACACCAACTCAGACCTATGATCACGTGATTGGTTTAGTTCAATGGGAATTTAGAATGAGATTCGGTCTGAAGAAACCATGATATGTCTATTCTCTTAATCGACAACAGCTCCGTGCATCGCATCACTTCGGGACAAGTCATCGTAGCGTTGGAAAATGTGGTCAAAGAAACCGTGGAAAATGCACTAGATGCTGGGGCGACAAGCGTTGAGGTACGCTTCAAAGACTATGGTCTGGAGTCAGTCGAAACTATAGACAATGGTACAGGAATCCGAAAAGAGGATATTCCATTTACAGGTTGGTCCAAGCGTCCAGACACTAACTTAGCCTTGCAGCATCATACCTCCAAACTATCATCATTTGAACAACTCTCACGTGTAACGACCCTTGGATTTCGAGGCGAAGCTCTTGCATCGATAGCGGCGACGAGTACTCTATCTATCGTTACAAGCACTGCGGAAGATGTCCCTAAAGGCTCCAAAGTCACCTTCTCGCAGGATGGGAAAGTAGAAAATATTACTCTAGTCCCAGCAAAAATAGGGACGACAACCAGCGTGGATGGTCTATTTAGTAGGTTACCTGTCAGAAGGAAAGAGTTCGAAAGAAACAAAAAGAGAGAATTTGCCAAATCGATACACCTACTTCAATGCTATGCCACTGTTTGTGTTGGCGTTAAATTTTTGGTGACAAACGTCAGTGACAAAAGGTTTGCACTCCTAGAACAGTACTTATTCGAGGAAATCTATTCAAATCGCAACAGATGCTACTTCGTCTGTGTCTGACAATATTTCCGCTGTGTATGGTTCAAAGATCATTTCTTCGATCTTACCATTTGATATTAAATTCAGATGGCACACTAGCCGTTTCGTGCTCAAAGACACCGATAGTAGTGAGATTGCCATCACTGGCTTCATTACAAATCCACAAACCGGGGAATCACGAAATCTGGTTGATAGACATCTTGTTTTTGTCAACTCGAGATTCGTGTTTCTTCCCACGTGGAGACGTGCAGTCAATGAAGTGTACCGATCTCACAACCTCTCGCAATGCGCATTCTTCCTTTTAGATATAAAAACATCCACAGGTATGAGCCTAATAACGTCTGCTAACAAGAGCCGCCTACGATGTGAACGTGACACCGGACAAGCGGAGCATCCTTTTTCACAACGAAGGAGAATTGATTGAGAACTTTAAGGTAGTGTGTTTAACGTGTGTGTTAATTCCAGGATGAGCTTGCTAACGTTTTGCAAGGCAAAACTCATCTTTCACGCGGTGTGCCCACTAAAAGAGGGGCTGATATAAAGATCCCTAATAAATATAGTCTCCAGATCCCGGAGCGCAAGGTATCGGATGGAGATGCTGAATCCGATGCCCAAAGTTCCCAAAGTTCTGATCCTGAGTCTGATTCTGATACTGGCGATAATGTTTCCCCAGATACAACTTCAGAGATGCAGCCACTGCAGACTTTGCTTTCAACAAAACGAAAACTCTCTGTTACTCAATTTAGTCCGTTCAATAACGAGTTGCAACCCAGGCATAATACAACTTCAAGCCTGGGATCCAATAGATTCAATCGGAAGCAAGTTCCATCGTTACCAATTACGACTTACTTTCCCGCCGAACAAACAGGCACAACGGTTGACGAGCCACACATCAATGTGCACACTTCTCTTGCGCACGGACGGGCCCTTTCGGATGCTACTGTGAAAGACAATAAGGCTGCTTCCGATACTGCTTCTGAATTGTCTACAGTTCTCGATGAAGTGGACGAAGAGCAAGAAATTGCCAACAAATCATCTGATGTCACGGAACTAATCCAAGGAGCTTCCGAGTCAATCCAAAATGCTTCTGAGGCTATTGAGAAGTCTGTTCAGAATTTTACAAACTCACGTGTCGGGACTACACGATTTCAAAGTATCACTGTCCCCACAAATGTTTCACAGGTCAAAGCTCTTGCAAGTGTGCAGACTCCCCTAAAAGCAGACCAAGAGGCTGATCTGCAGCAGTTGGTCAATCCTCAACCTATAGCCGGAGTTGGTGCAGAGGAAGAGTTGGCGTTGATTGTGTCGAAAGTCGAATTTTTAAAGATGAGAGTCATTGGACAGTTCAACAAGGGGTTCATACTCACGACTTTGGCTAAGGCATGCTCTGCAATTGATGAGATTTTCATCATCGATCAACATGCAAGTGATGAAAAATTTAATTTTGAGCGGTTGCAAACACAGACCGTCCTTCATAGCCAGCCATTAGTAAGCCCACAAGCACTGGACTTAACCGCAGTTGAGGAACTGACTGTTGCTGATTCGTTGGAGTTGTTGAGGAAGAATGGGTTTCACATAGAGCAAAGGGAGGATGGAAGCGGCTACTTGCTACATGCTCTACCGATGAGTAAAAATATAGTCTTTGATACTTCTGGTAGGCAAGGGATTAGCCACGTTAACAAAGATTTAATGGAACTCATTCATCAAGCACGAGATTCACCACGACGGAACATGTGCTGCGCCAAAGCAAGGCGCATGTTTGCATCTCGAGCGTGTCGTGGTAGTGTTATGATTGGGCATTCTTTGCATCATAAGCAAATGGAGCGTATTGTGTCCAATTTGGGACAGTTGCACCAGCCATGGGTATCGTGAAATCCACAAAGTCTGACCGTTTAGAATTGTCCTCATGGAAGACCGACCATGCGGCATCTTGTGTCTCTTGGAAAGCGCAAACCACCAGTGCTCAGGTGATGGAAAAAATCCGTCGGTATAAAGATTTTGGAAAGATTTGAATATGAGAATGCTATTCAACATGAAAATTAGATTTCTAAGCTTGTTGTCTGGATACTTGCTCTCTAGCCCATCTTGCAACTTCTCGAGTCGCCTGAGAGTATCCGGTTTTCCCCCGACCCTGTTTGATACATTCATTGACCCAATTTGCGGCAAAATATTGCTTTATTTCCCGGTTAGGGAAGGCCTCAGCAAGATCCCTTTACGTTAATCATCACTTGAGAGCAACTTACCCCAATAGACCGATAATACCTCTTGTTAGTGGTTCTGTCTTGTCTACCTCATTGTGTACTACGGAGAGGAAGCCGAATATGTGTTGTACATAAGGAATCAGAAGTTGTGCTCTACCACCACTTTTCATGGCTTGGGTTATTCCCACATAAGCTTCCACGATGCCTTCGCGAAGCGAATTGACATAGTCTATCATGTCGAAGGAGGTAGTCGGATCTATGCGCACACCTGAGGCTTGTTGGAGAACTTGCATAACAAAAGTCAAGTAATTCTCGAATCTTGCGCCAATGGCAAGCGCTATATCTCCAAAACACGAGAGGATAGCAGGCTTAACACTGCTGTCAAGTACGCCGCTTTGTATGTCGTTCAGGAGATGAGTCATAAAATTGTCGCAATAGGGAAATACATTCTCCCCGAGAGCTCTTGAAATGTCTCCAATGAGACCGATAGCTATAGAGCACAGCTGATATTCTTCGTGATTCGCTAAAGCAGAGTATAGATAGGGGGCAAATGAGTCCAAGTAAGCACCGAAGTATTCTTCGAGTGCGGTTGTCAAAGCACCAACCGCAAGAAATATATCTTCTTGGATTGTGGAGTGTGCGTATGCGTTTTGTAGGAGTTGTAACAGAGTGGTCATAATTCTGTCAGCACTTGGTC
>JAABUZ0100005553.1_pt1 | contig 16459 bp, 16 predicted proteins | sample 5562091 | NCBI WGS metagenome assembly JAABUZ01 (sample SAMN12813069, study PRJNA571459) | rock metagenome | isolation source: Antarctica rocks | place: Antarctica: Victoria Land, Linnaeus Terrace sud | collected 2015-12-21
GGTCACCTGATCCTGGCGCAGTTTGGTCGGCGTTTGTTTGCCGACACTTCTGAATTTTTGTTCTTTGGAGTTCGTTTTACTAGGGCAGCCAATTCTCAACCGGCTCGTTATGACACCGGCCTTGACACCTTCGCCCAATAACAAATTGTTGGGACCCATTGTCATCGTTTCAGGCCAAAGTGGGCTAGGGAAAAGTACTCTTCTCAGACACTATCATCAACTGGTCGCTGGACTACCGTATCAGATCAATACGAGTAGTATTATTGACCGGGAAGATTCCTCGAACTGGGTTTTTCCTCTTGAGCACACAATGCTTGAAATTGATCCACATGAGTACTTTGATTTGCTATGTAGCAAGCTTGCAAAAGCGTGTAATAAGCGAGAAGAAGATTTCGCAGAGTATCAGATAGCGAAAGAAGTTATGAATGATGCGCAACAGAAGATAAATCGTACGAGTAAAACGATGCGTGCTGATGATCGATATGCGTTTTTGCGCCTTTTAAATGTTCAGATGACGAGAACCGTTTTACAGACAGGTTCTTTAGCAAAGGTCGAGGCGGTACTGGGCCAAAATATGAGCGTACCGAGGGAACATGTCGATCATTTTGTTAGAACGATCAAGCAGAAGTTGGGCCGTACCTTTGCTGACTATTTGCAACCAGCACAGCTGCTAGGATCTGCTCTGGGTCGCGACCTTCATTATTCTGCTAGGCAGGCGCTGATTTTCTTTGATACCTATGATCGAGCAATGACTGGTGATGCCCGGCTGAGAATTGTGATGCATTCGGCAGGTGTGAACGTTGGTTGGGTCATTGTCAGCCGAGCTAATCTCTGGTCAGATTTTCCACAGCCGCCAGGGTATCATACCCTATACACTTATAAAGATATCGTTCTCCATGATCGAGCACTCTCTATCGATCTTAATAATCATACCAGTGGACCCTTTACGGTCGATGACATTATGACCTACTTTTCCCGCATGCAGCAACAGGATCGCTCGCTTGCCACGTTGAACACAGAGCAAGCACAACACATCTTAAACGCAACTAAAGGGATACCTCTCGTTGTTCGTATTGTGGCTGAGATCTATACCAGGAAACGCAGCCTCGATTTTTTACGAGAGGTGATAGAACAGACTGAGATCGCAGGTCAATTTATCCGCTATTATTTTCGTCATGTACTTGATGATCCGGAGAAGCAAGCGCAACTTTATGCTTTAGCCTTGCTGAGACGTGTATATGATCATCAGGCTACCATAATATGTCTCGGGTTTGAGCAGGGACAGAACAACAATTATGAAAAAAGTCTCAAAACGTTACAACGAAGCTATGGTTTTCTGTTTAGCGGACAAGATCAGCACCAACTTCAGCAAGATATTCGTCATTTTTTACGTCTCTGGCTTTTGCATAATCCACTTGAGACACAAATTGAACAGAGAGTGAAAAAATTGAAAGATCTTTATCAAACGCGTATCGACAGTCTGGAAGAAAGCCGTCTCTATCGCAATGTACAGGAACGACTGGAAGACGACGACTGGGTAGAGGCTTATCTTGATCTGGCCGAAATATATTATTGGCATGATGTGCGAGAAGGTGCTCTTTACTGTCTACTCTTCCTGTTAGCTTCTGCTAGCTCTCTCTCGAAGTCTCAGCATATCCATGACGAAGTTGTACACATGAGTGCTTTTTTCAATACTACCATGAAGAAACCTGTGCAGACATGGTGGAATCTTACAATACAATGTTTGAATATCTCCTTGGATAAAAGTACAGCCGAAGTCCAGGCACAAAGATTACAAGGGCTGCTTAAGCTCATGCGAGAAGACAAATTCCAATGTTCATCGCCGCTCGCTGTCCATATACAAGAGCTAATGGCTATCCTATGGTGGCAGTTGGGTAAAACTTATCAGAATCATGATGCACAAGAAGCACTGCGATGGTGTAAAAAAGCTTTTGAGGTTCTATCTGAGCAAGACAATTTACAAGAAGATATCCTCACTATCTACTGGATGCGAGCGAATGGTGCGTATCAGAAAGGGAGATATAAGGAGTGTAGCGTTTTTTTGCAGGAGGCACTGGATTTCAAATATACATTTACCGAAACCGTCAAGTACAATTTTGCTGACTTTCATTATAGCTTGGGCAACACCTACTATGCGCAAAAAAATTATCGACAAGCCATTTGTCAATATCAATACGCAATTGAGACCGATCATAGTCATTTCTATGCCTATGTAAATCTAGGTAACGTCTACTTTGCGCAGCAAGAATATCATAAAGCCATAGAAGAATATGATCAGTCTATTAGACTTGAAGTCAATGACGCAACTCTCTATTATAATAGAGCAAATGCATATGCGGCCTTACCTGACTACGCTGCCAGTCTCCGTGATTTTACACAAGCCATTGCCTTAGATCCAACCTACGCTAAAGCGTACCTTAACCGTGGCCATGTCTACTCCCTACAAAGAGATCGTAATTTGGCTAGAGCTCAATACAAGCAAGCATACGAGATTATGCCTGGAGATATTCAAATCGCTTGGAACTGGCATTGGGCGAATTTCACAAAGACACTTGTTGATGAGGAAATCCTATTAGTGCTGGCAGCTGTTGCCGCGCTGGATGAGCGGCATGCTATCGCCCATCTTTGTCGGGGCATTGCGCTCTGGATCAGAGAGAGGGATTCAACTAACGCACGCAGTGAATTGGAACGGGCGCAAACTTTGGAGCCAGAAGAATGCGATGTCTATTTCTGGCAAGGGATGTTTTTCGCATCCCTTGCACAGACTAGTGAAGCTACTGAAGCGATAGACGAAGCCCTGAAGCGGAACTTACCGCCTGTGTTTCTGACTCCGCTACACTGGTTGGAGACCGAGCAACCAGCATTTTTCGGACAATACGCTAGTCTCCTGCTTGAAGACTAGCGCTGAAAACCGGCAGGAAGAGGCAGATGACAATTTGGACATATTAAATTCGAGTCGGTTCTGGCGGACATCAGCCGCGCATTGGGCTTTTCTTCTTGATGTCCCCAACTCTTGATATGAAAGTGTGTTCCATCAGACCAAAGGGTTATTTCATAATGACATTTTGTACAGGTATAACGTTGCGACCAGCCATTTTGTGCGGCCATGAATGTACCTTTATCTTTCGACTACATTTTTCTTTGGACCAGCTACGATGAGAACCTTAATGATCAGATTCTATTGTGATATCATAGTACATCATGTTATATCTTACAACAAGATAGTGGCCAGATGAAATAAAATGAGATGAAAGGGCTACTTACTCGTTACTTGATATAAGTGGGCAATGTTACGAATCAAAAGAAGCAGCTTGCGGGCCTGGAGATAAAAAGAATGGATATCCTTTTTGGTTTATATCAGCTGAAGCGTATCTTGCCAGATGAAGATAAAAGCCTATTTGAAGAGTGTGAGATACAGATGTTAGATAACTTGCATCGTGAGAGATTATCTCTTGATCCCGAAGAAATCCGTTTAGAACGTGAAAAATTGCTTAATGATCTTGATATATTACTAGCCTATAGAGATAGGACCGAGAAATTTTACGATCTCTGTAACACATCACAACATTCTGATAGACTGCCAGGTTCTTTCTCATCTCCTGTCCAGCCATTCCCTCCCTCAGATGAGTTTGCCTCCATTTCTTCAAGGACGAGATCAGGAAAACCACTAATTAGTGTGAGTTTTCTAATGCCCATTCTCCCAACAAAACATTGCTATTATAAATTCAAAGACCTTCCACCCATTATCTCTATAAATATTGATAATAATTATCCTGGGTGTACTAATAGTTTCCTGCATGTTCATATCTGGATCGAAGGATATAGTGACACTGATATAAAATCCACCTTTGTAGCTGCTAGAGAACGAAAAAGCGTCCCGTTCGTACCACTATGGAAGGATGATAAAGTTGCAATCATTGCCACCACAGCAAAAGCTTCGTTACATGTTAAGATTTTTGTTGACGATAAGCTGTACGATGAGTATACCGGGCCAATTGAACTTCACGCTCCCAATACAGCCTTGCTGGCAGTGAAAGGGCCTGACAATAAGCCAATAATTCTTGTGGATTGTCTGGCAGCATGGATTACTCCCTATGCCAGGGACATAGCGGAATCAATCAAGCTGGCAACCAGGTATCACAATGAGCAAGCCTTTATTGGTTATCCAGATGGGCCGCCTTCGCCGAAAAATATGTTGCGTGTGCGCAAACAGGCACAGGCTATTTTTGAAATGCTCCGGCATGGCAAGGAATTGAAATATGTTGACTCATCGAACAATTTTGGTACGCAGAATGAGCAAATTATGCAACGGGTACCACTTCCCTCCGAGGTTCTGGCGAATGGATCAGCGAATTGTCTGAGCGGTACGCTCCTTTTCGCGAGCTTACTAGAGCATATTTCACTCAATCCTGTTATTTTGCTCATCCGAGAGCATGCTCTCGTTGGTTGGCACATCAGTAGCAATGCTGAGGAAAAGGAATATGAATTTCTTGATACCGCATTGATCCCAACAGATGACTTCACCACTGCCTGGCAGAGTGGACAAAAACAGTATCAAGAGGCAAAAGTACAAAACCTTTTCGCGAAACCTGTGTTTGATATGTCGGGTTTTGCGCATTTGATCGATATCGAGTCCTGCCGTGCTGGTGGAATCACTTCTTGATACTCGGTTATGCTTGTGTCATTGATAGATGTCTGAGCGAGGGAACAAATTTTACTCTGGTAGATCGTCACATTAAGGAACGAACGCCGCGTTGTCACCTTTATAGTGCTGCCAGTGAAGTACGAGGTTGTGCATCCTACAGGTAAAGACGCGCTTTCGCCCAGTTCTGAGACGTGGAAATTGCTTGAGACAAACCATGGCGATGCTTGGTACCATTGAAATGGAGGGCTTATGAGAGACTTGGATAGTGCAAAACATAAGCAACTGAGAGATGCTATCGTACAAGCTTTTCCTACAAAAGGTGCATTGCATCAGTTAATTTTCTACAGCACTGGAAAAGGTTTAGATAGAATTACAATTGATGGAAACATTGAAGATATGGTCTTTAACGTAATCCGCTGGACGGAAGCGCAGGGATGTACAGACGATCTAGTTAATGAAGCATTTAAAGAAAATGAAGGCAATCCTGCACTCATACGATTTCGTCAAGAAGTATGGGAGCCATTAGTACAGGCTGAGAAAGTTGCTCTACCACAGCCTTCTCCTCCCATTAAGACACCCTCTGATAAAATTGATTTATCAGAGGGTGTCTTTCTTCAGAACCCCATGACAAATTCGGTCGCTAACAACGATGCTATTACGCTCTACTATTCTTACGCAGATGAAGATGCTAGATGGCTCAGGCTCCTCCAGAAACAGTTAAGTGTTCTCAGGCGGAGAGGTGATATCACAGAATGGCATAGAGGTATGATTGAGCTTGGAGAAGATGAAGATGCCAAGCGAGTCAGACACTTAAACGAAGCACAGATGATCATTTTGCTGATCAGCCCTGACTTTATGATAACTGAACGTACATATTATGAGTCTGAACACGCCATGCGGCGTCATGAAGCAGAAGGAACAGTAGTAATTCCTATCATTGTACGACCTACAGCTGATTGGCGTGATACGACATTTGGCAAGTTACAAGCTTTGCCTAGAACAGAGAAAGCAATCGCAGAATACTCCGAGGCTGCGCGTGAAAAAATTCTGCTAGAGGTTGCTACAAGCGTTAGAAATATTGTTCAAAATCTGAGAGCAAAGCGGCTTTGAATATATCGTAAAATGTGAATATTTTCACACACCAATTAGCTTTCCTAATTGGCTTCATTAGATAATTATGCTCAAGAGCAACAATCTCATCTTATCTAGAGCTCATCCAACCTCATAGTGGGTGCTTTCCTCACTTCCAAAAAGAGATTTTAATGTTATTGGTTTTTACGCCTGTCATCTATTCTCAATTGACGGATGATTCTTGATCCTCACCTGGAAAATGAGCGAACTATGAGCCTGAGAGCTCTGAAAGCAGTTCTAGGCTCCACTTGTTCTTTTCATTCTGACATACCTCATTCACTCTACATTGGATCTATCGTGCTATAAAAATAGCATTTTGGAAAAGCACATTTTATAACGTCCATTACATTGGTTGTTGTTAGTTGAATTCTCGCCTTTTATTGTATAAATTGGCAGAGGTGAAGATTGTGTAATAGATCTCTCTAAATATTAGGTGATAAGTCATCTTAGGTATCAGCAACAGTAGTTTTTCCTTTTAGTAACTGTACAGATACTGTGAATGATGCTGCGAGAAGACTATGAGAGAGTTGGATAAGGCACAACATGAGCAACTGAAAGATGCTCTTGTACAAGCTTTTCTTACAAAAGGTGCATTGAATCAGCTGGTATATTATGGAATTAAAAAAGATTTAGGCACAATCATAGCTGATGGAAACATTGAAGATATGGTCTTTAACGTAATCCGCTGGACTGAAGTGCATGGATGTAGAGATGATCTGGTTAATGAAGCATTTGAAAGAAATAAAGGTAATCCTGCACTCATACGATTTCGTCAAGAAGTATGGGAACCATTAGTTCAGGCTGAGAAAGCTGCTCTATCACAGCCCACTTCTCCCGTTAAGGCACCCACTGACAAACTAGTTTTATCGTCTGACTGTTGTCTGGACGTGGACACCTCCGCGTCAACCTCAGCAAACAATAAGAGTTCTTCTGATCCGATATGCAGCGGAGACGATCCAGCACAAATACTGCATATACGCTTGTTAGTATATACAAGAGATGTTCGAGAGGCCATAGAGAAAGCTCAGGCCTTGTTTGCCCAGAACGGCGAGGTCTATCAAGATCAATGTCAGATGGTTTGTAAACGAATAGAGCAGAACAGCCAGACCTTACATACTGTACTAAATGAGTTAGTAGTAACCCAGTTGGTTAATATTGAACTTCATGAGCCATTTAAGGTAAATAATGATTACCTCTGGCAAAAGATAAAGGATGTAGTACTGCCTATGATAGAGAAATCTGGTACCCAGGGACCTTTGTTATATACTGTACGTCAGGATATGTTTTCTAACCTTACAGCATTAGTGCAAAGTTTGGAGCACATGGATCACCAAATTTATGAGTTTTGTTCTCAAGTTGATCCAACTATCAATATCGATCAATTTGACTTTTATCGGCGCGAAAGGAGATGATTCCATGCATCGATGGGAGAAATAAAGGGGGATTTGTTAAGGACTCTGATGTTTTGCCGCCAGGATAATCGCGTACTTCCTTAATCTTCCTGCTTTGTCTCCATAAGATGAATACACTAACAATATTGATGTTGTAGTAGCGTGTGAGTATGTATGGCCCAAGCTAGTCTTCTTTTGCGGCAAAAAGCTAAAGAATATAACATCGATATAGATGAATCTACAGCTCTGTGGGCAGTGCGCGTCTGTAAACGTATGCTTGAAGGGTATCTTAGTTTATTGAAGCTATCTCATGAAAAAGTTATACCTGGAATTGATCGTATGGAAGAAGAGTTGTTAGCAATAAAGAATTTCTTTGAAGATCTACGTGGTAGTTCTGATGGAGATTTTTTGATGAAAGAGGGGTATATACGTTCTATAATTGAAATTGTGAATGTGGCAAGAAAGGCATACATAAAGATATCTGTTATCCTTGCTCAAAGTAAAGCAAAAAAGAACGCAGAAGATATCCAGAAACAGGAGGATAAAGCGGCGGGCAAGGAAGTAATTGCTCGTTACCTTGAGGATATTTCGCAATATTTGTTTGAGTATCAAGATATAATTGAGCAGGTACTTACTTGTTTTGGTAGTAAAGTATAGATGTTCTCCTATTGGTGAGCATCCTTCTACAGAGAAAAACGCGTGAAAATCTATCAAAGGATGAGCTATTCATGAGATCTCAAGATACAACAGGACGAGATACGTGGAACTTTTTTGATGCACCAAAGCGATTATCGTTATCTGATTTTTTGAGAGAAGCAAGATTACAGCATGCGAATATGGTAAGTGCTCTGGCAGCCATGCGGCGTACGAATGAGTTATTGCATAAATGGGATACGATTTGGCCTGACCAATGTGATTATATTGCCTCCTCATTGCAGCATATACGTTTACCCATTCATGATTTCGCGGTACTGCTCGGCCAAACTTCTCGCATTCCGCTTCCTGTAATTGCGCCAAACTACCAAGTCGTAGCCGAACTCAATTACTTTGAAGTACAGATACAAAGGTTTCTTACTTTTCTGGCTCCTTTTCGGTCGATCAGTCATACGCAATCACACCTCCTCTTTAAGCAACATTTAGAAGTGCTCCAACGTATAGAAGAAACTATTTATGATGGAGAAGAAATTATTTATCAAATAGATGTATGGCTAGATTCTCTTGAGCCGCAAGTATGAAAAGAAATCATTTCGTAAAGAGGTGACTTTTAATAGGGCGCACATGGCTATTTTGCAAAGTTTATTTCTCAACGTGTTCAGCGTATCATCGAACACTATTTGTTGTTTGGTGAATATATTGGTAATCCATTTCTTGAATCAGCTATTACTGGTATAGAAACGCTACGGAGCGGACGTTATTTTTACGGATCTGATATTCATCCCGTTGCCTTGCTTATTAGCATCGCGAAATACACTCTTTAGAAACACTTATGTATCATGATTTGACAGCGACCTTTGACAGCAACGCCTTCAAACGTTCTTCTATTTCTATATTCTTACTTAGACACACTATTTCGTTTTCACGCTCGAAATAGACATTGGTAGACGGGCTTATACACTATAGGTAGAATTCCTAAACCGTGCGTCGGCAGTTCGATCCTGCCCAGCCCCATTTCTCCATAAATCATATATAAATCCTCAATAGAAAGTGCAGATTGAGCTGGATCAGATAATCAACCATTTCTGTAGTAGACTCTTTACTAAGTACTTGAAGCTGCTAAATTCTAAATAGCCTCTGAAAGCTTTTTGATTTTAAAATTATTCTCTTCTTATTTGGTCATCGTCTACAGTACTGTCTACTTTCTGATCTAATAAGCTTTTAGCATGTGTTATAGAGGCAATTGCAGGTTCATGAAGAAGCTTTTCAAAGATAAGACGTAAGATGTAGGTGATATCAGAAGAATTTGCTTTCGATCCGAAGAAGATATACTCTGTAGTGCCCTCATGATCCCAAAAAAACAAACCTGGAAGCTTTGAGAGAGATACAAAATTAGCATCTTTGACTACACTAAGTCGCTTGATATAATCATATGCGTCTTCAATGTTGTTAAATTGATCAACTACCGGATGGATATCACAAATATCACCTGAGAGTGAATCAAGCGCTCCCCAATGGTTGAGTATGTAAGGTGCGATAACCTCGTCTTGTGATGTGTAAAGAAATATTGCATGCAGTGATATAGTAGCGTAACGCTCCAACATATCTTCTTGAAGCTCTTTTTGATCTCCTTTTGGCTTCGCTCCCATCTCGGTCAATTGGTCCATAAGTTCTTGGTGTACGCTTCCTGTAGAGACAGATTCTAGCCTTCCAATGTACTGCTCTATGTGCTGTATTTCTTCTGAACTGGTTGATTGCTGGTCTGGAGGATGCCATTTACACCACTCATTGAAGCTCTTTCCCGTAATCTGTAAGCTTAAGCTATTTAGTGTATAAATAATTCTATTTAGTTCGCTTTTCTGCGTTGGATCAGGACCATAGGTTCGTGCCTCAGCAATATTTCTATTCAGACGTTGTTCCAATAGAAGAAGCGAATCTAAATGTGGTGATGCTATATCGACTGCATGCGCTAAAAGGTTATTCATGCCCCGTTCAAGAGGAGAGAACTCATTACTCACTTTTTATCCCTTCGATAAAATATAGGACTCATAGCGTATAATAGGTGCTTATCTACTCCGCTAGCGATAAACATTAAGACAACACACTTCAGTAATGAGCTGAGTAGCTATTGATAGTAAGCCATCCATAGTATACATTGTTTTACAAGCATACTCTATGTTAAGATCGTTTATAATTATATGTTTAGATTCATTTAATGAAGGGATCTTATTATGCCAAACAAATCGAATGATCCTTCAGATGAAGGAAAGCTATCTGAGGAGTTTGATCAGGATGAAGCGTTCTCTTCAGGAGAGAAGGGCATGAGACCAGTTTCAAATCTCACTATGATAAACTTTCTCCATTGGGTAAAAAGACATCACCCCGAGGTGAGAAGTTTACAGTATCTTTCTGAACATCAGTTACTCCAACTTGTTAGCATATTTGAAGGTCGTGATATTCAATGGGATCAATGGTATGCCAGTTTCAATCTTCTTTTAGAAGGCCACTCTAACAAAGAAGGCTATGAGGATGCCAGAAGGATATTGAGGCAATTAGATTTATGAACAAGAACTTTTCCATGCAATCTTAGTTTTTACCTTCTTGTCTCATACTACCATATCCGATAACTCTTACTCTTCTTAATTGAAAGCAATTAACAAATCTTCTCAACTACTGTGAGGCTCGTTAACTGCTTCTAGGATAGTAACATACAATGATCTCACCAACCATTTCTGCTTGCAGTGTAGGTGATTGCGACTTTTTGTTGCGTACGCACCATTCTCCGACACTATTAGTCACATAGCGGTGCGCGTCTGCGACTGTAACAAACCCCTTGTCATCATTATCAGCATGGCCTTTTAGCGCTTCAAGCAAATAGTATGTAAAGACGCTTTGTGCTTGCTCTTTCCATTCGTAGCTTATTTGGTCCTGCTTACAGGAGGAGAGGATCGCTATGCCTTCAGCGTGTTCGAAGACGTAACGAATAAAGTCTGGGGACATACGCCTGGGTCCTTTTGCGCCAATAGCGGCTCCTCCATGACAGGCATCTAAAATGATCACTTTCGCACGCGCTGCTGCTCGCGACATAATCTGTTTTATCCGTGTAATAGAAACAGCGGTATCTTCTAAATTCGCCATACGTCCATCATGAGTAACAAGGTAGCCTTCACGCTCGTCTATGTCGCCGTGTCCTGTGTAGTAGAAGAGGAATAAATCATCCGGTTGAGTAGCCTCAGCAACTGTTTTAAGTGTAGTGAGAATATTCTCGCGGGTAGGACGTTCAGGAAGATCATCAGCTAGTAGACATATATTGTTAGAGGCAAAACCATTTGTCTTAAGCTGCTGAGAAATATCGACCAAGTCGTTCATACAAACACGGAGACGAGGGTACGATTTATCTTTATAAATATTGACTCCTGCCAGCACTCCCCAACGTTTCCCTGTACCATAATAGAGAGAAGCATTGCTAGCATTATGTATGTATTCTTCATTTTCCTGTGTTCGTCCTTTTAGAGAGAAAAGTGGAGGTGTTTCAACACGTTCGTCGACACGACAAAGGTCATTAAAATCAATGCCAAGTTGTTCATCAGCCAACCGTATCAATTCTCCCATAATTTTCGCCCACTCAGACCTATTAGTTGGCTCATCGCCATAAATTCGTGCTTCATATAAATTCCGTTTCAGACGTGTCTCTAGAAGCCCAAGCTCTGGAGGAAGTTGAGACGACTTACGCAACAGAGCAACTCGCAATCGTTGCACACCTAATTCGTAATCTAGTCGCATGTTGCTGACACTCTTTCTAATTAAAAAGCTGTTCTACTGAATGAAATTTCAGACGAGATGCGTCATTGCTTGCTTCTCGTTCGTCTTGCACGCTTGAAAAGATGTAAGATCGAGCAATATTGTAAAAGAGCGCACGAATTCATCTGCATATTGCAAAATATCTGAGAGAGCTTCAGAAATAAGTTGTTGCGAAACACAGAGCTATATCAAGTAAGACGTTATAGTAACAGTAACAACAAATTTGAGAATGGCATGCCAGGCAACCTTTCCTGTAAAACTTAACGAGACATTTCCGTACTATTTAAAGTGTAGACTTGAATGCAGCTATATTTTTTGAGAGCCTCACAACTTTTTACGTCTCATTGGTAGTTAAGGCTCATTTTGTTCTTTGCTAGGAAAGGCGTCTTACTACATAAGTAAATTCTTGTAATTGAAATAGGGCAATAAGAGTATTTTGTTTTTCTACAAAGAGAGCGGGTAGTGATATAGTGTAGCAGTCAGCATTGTAGTGTGTCTACATAGCAAGTCCTCTGGATGTAAGTATCTCAAAAGAAGAGCTTGTAAAATCCTAAGGAGACAGAGATGAGCACATTACTAGACTCTTATTTAGAGGCATTGAGCCGCCTGAAAAAGGAAATGAATGTAAATAGCTACAATCGTAGACACATAGATCTTCTCGAGGTTCGTCTCATCGAAAATATTGATAATTCTCTATATGGTAATACAAAAGAAAATTCGGCAGAAAGATATGAGATTCTAGACAAGCTGAATGAAATCACTAGAAATCTTCATGACGTAAGCTTCTACGAATATTGTCAGCTAAGTCCTCCTTATACATTACCTGTCGTAAATTTGATACAAGAGATAGAGGATCATGCGGGGACTACCTTTAATAATAGTAGTGATCAGATAGCTGTCTCAGAAGAGCCGTCTGACATAGCACAACAGACTATAAATTTTATAGTTTCCGTGAGTGAATATGTTGTCATACTGCAAAAGAACGTACAAAGTGCTAAAGGTGTTTTCAGCGATCATGCAAATATAAGTCAGGAGCACTGCGAAAAGGAACTTTCTTCTTTTACTTTATTCGATTGTACTAACTTTCCAGATTATAATCGATCTTTGCATAAAGCAAAAACACGACTACAGTATCTCAACTCCCAGGTAAATAAGCTTATAGACCTATGTGATATATGTGATGACGTTGATAGACCCTCAAGGTCATACAAGAAAAAAATACAAGAGTTGGTTGGCATACTAGATGTATTATCTCATGACGTTGTCAGCATTCAGACAGATCTTGATAGAGTTGATGCAAAACTCCTATTTAATGATGTTCAAAAGTAAGAAAAAGCAAGTCCCTTGATATAGTTTACAGAATAGACAGTACAATAGCCCTATTGCCCTATTCGAAAGGATATCTCTGTTATAATTCAAGGAGGATCCGTTTAAGAAATAGTTCGTGTATAGTAGGGCTGGATTGTGACCAAAGACCCCAGACGGCCTTTGCCAGGCATGCCAGATCCGGCAGAGCAGCAGAAGCAGAAAATCGTAGCGATAGAGTCTACTATCAGTACGACTATGCCTGGCGAAATTGGCCTGACGTCCCTTAAACAATTTGCAGCAAAAGTCATTGATGTTATTGAATTCGTTCGCGAATCGAGTGGGCACTGTAAAAATAAGAATGCTGTTATCTCCTTTCTAGAAGATGCAAAAACTCCTCTACAACTTGCAATAGACGAAGCTCGGCCTGGAGGAAATAATAAACGACGATATCAAAATATTTCTTTAGTTGCTAAAATGCTTAGAGATGCTTTAAAAAATTGGTAACGCTTTTATCCTCTACAAATTATATGATAGTGTGTTACAATACAAGTATGCACTTCTTCATAATAGCGAAAGGATAAAAGATGGAGCGTCAGCTATTTCTCATCTCTAGTCTTCCTCGTAAACCATCGTCTACCTACAAAACTATGCTTGATTTCTCCCACGATATGCTACCAGATATGTATAATCTCTTTCAGGCTACAGATACTATTTGGCCCGAACAATGTGAGCAAGCTATCTGTAACATGAGAAAGCTGGAAGTTTTATTTGAAAGGCAAAAGACAGTTTTAAATATGTCTCCTACTCCCTCTTATACAAGCGATGAATACGCTACGCTCCACTGTAAGCTTGGTGTTGCACTTGCTCATGCCGACGAGTTAACTCAGAAACTCATCTCCTTATTCTCAACATTCCAGTCTTGCTGCCACTCTCAATCCAGAAAAACGAAACGCACTAAAGAGGAAATAGTCTATTATCTTACACTGTTTAGCCATCATTATAAAAGTGTGCTGCAAAAAACACAGAAGATACATGCACTTCAGGATCAAGCCCGCTTCCTTTCTATACAGCCTTAATAGGAGCAGCTTATGCGGTTTAGGCCCCTTTGCCTATTTTTATCGCCCGTGACGAACACATCACAGGCGAGTTGCCTGAGCTCTTGTCCGAGGAGTAGCGTGAAGGCAAAAGAATATTGTGCGTCATCGTGCGCCACTGTGCCTTTGAGGATAGCTACATTGCACAGTTCACCCCCATCAACAATCCCGATCAGCCCCTCAGCATGATCTCGGCAGCTCAGAGAGAAGAGATTTGGAGAAAGTTGTCCAATCTTGTTAAAACCAGCTAGTACGAGAATATATGATAAAATGTGGGCAGCGTGGTCACTTCGTTATCCACGCCGCCCAAGAGTTGCAACATCTATAAGCAGTAAGAGACTTATGCTTGCAGCATCTTGGATTCTACCTCTTCTATACCTGAGCTAGATAGTGTATATGCAAGCCGGCCATTTTCCACCTTTTTCGGCGGCATCAAGAAGCCTTTACTTCTCACTGATTCCAGATCACGCTTAAGGTGTGCAGGTCTCTGCTGCCTAATCTCCTCATATTTCGCTTCAATATCTTCGGCGGTAAAATGTGGTTGACGCAGCTTCATCTCGCACCAGTATCCGATTACTAATATTTTGTCAAGGTTTGTCTGTAGGCCATTGAACTGTTTTAGAAATTCGACTAAGTTCTGTGCTTTTTCTGGTTTAGTTTCAGAGGCCATCACAAACGAGGATCCATTATTGAAGCCGTTTTCCTGTTCTACTGAGTTCGATACAATGGGGGCAAGTATAAATTGCTCGATCAAGCGGCTGCTCTCGTCCAGAACAAAATCTTTCTCTGGAGCGAAGACCTCTATCTCAGCATTGCCCACGCGCACTTTGATAGCAAACAGGCCAGCCATAGTTGTTTCATTATTTTCTTCCACGTTTAGCTCCTTTCGCTCTGCTCTTCCTTACAGTCTTTAGATTATCTCCGTCGTTTCCTATTTTGTCCATTTCTGCCGCCGCTTCCTCAATTCCCGTCGCAGTTAGTATCCAACCTTCTTCCGACTCGTGTACTACATTTCTCTTCTGCATATCACGTAGCGTCACACGAATATTATGGGTCGTATGGTTATGTGCCCAGCGCTCTAGATCCTTAATAGAACAACGCTTTGAATACCTCCAGTACAAGAGAACTTCCAGGTAGACTCTAGCAGACAAATCAGGTCGTAAAACTATGGGATCCCCATCGAACTCTTGAACAAGGGAGTTCTCTTTCACTAGAAGGTTATCGACCAGCACTTGCGCGGCCACGGCGTCATTTGTCAGGTACAGGCGTGTTAACTCTTCTACAACCCATTTACAAAGCGAGACGAGCTGAACACAGTCTATTTTAACTGGATCAAATGAAGGGTTATGCATACCACCAAGCCTGTTACGAAAGTCGTAGATGAGTCTAAGTGCATGTGGAATGATCAGTCGCTCAGAATCACTCAGAGCCGTTGTTTGTTCTAACGCCTTGATTTCCTCATTCACGTTTATGGAATCCACCTCGACATCAGTACGTAGGTGGTGAAAGCATTTCAAAAGGGTCTCGACAAACCTTCCTCCATTATCAATACACGAAACCCAATGTTCATATCGCGCCTCTTGCCTGAGCTTGTTAAAGAAAAAGAGAGCCTCATCAACAGTATCTGGTGGAAATTTTGTGATCAACGCACGGTGTAATCTATCAAAGGACTCCGTTGCTGCCGTTGTTGTCATTCAGCAAACCCTCCACGTATCTCTCGCCATCCGGTGTAATAGCCCAGCACTTCTGCTTCTCTTTTGTTGGTGCATCAATGACAAACACCTTTTTGATACATTGATTCATCACGTCTGTAAAATTCTTGGGTTGCGACTGGCGCAGCTTGTGATAGATATCAATGATATCAGCTTGGCTAAATTGCTCGGCCTTGCCGGTATGCAGCAGGTAGTAGGCTGCTGTCGCAAAGCGTGCTGGATGCGTGTCTGGGTTGGCCCTACGAAAGAACTCATTGACTGAGAGCGTGGGTGGTAGCGAAGGCTCCACCGTTTGCGAAACAAGCTTCTCAAGAGAAGCTTCATTGACCCTGGTTGATGTAACGGGTACACCAATAAAGGCTTGCAGAATGATAGGAAATGCGGCCTCTCGATAGCGGTCTTCAACGCTCTCTACGACTTGAACGGCCCTTTGCAGAGCTTCTGATAGAACTTGTTCCTGATTACTCATACACTCGTACTATGCCTCCTTGCTAATAAAGTGTGCTCTACTACTCGTCATTCTAACAAACGGACAAACAGTAGTAATGTACAAATCGGTGCCATAATAATGGTCACTACTACAAACCGTATGGAACATTTCTTCGAACCAGAGGCATAGTCCTATAAGCAGCTGGCTTGCAAATGTCACCTTTTTATGATAAAATACATAAAGAAGTAACTGTTAGGACTACATCCTTACAG
>JAABUZ0100005554.1_pt1 | contig 16456 bp, 16 predicted proteins | sample 5562091 | NCBI WGS metagenome assembly JAABUZ01 (sample SAMN12813069, study PRJNA571459) | rock metagenome | isolation source: Antarctica rocks | place: Antarctica: Victoria Land, Linnaeus Terrace sud | collected 2015-12-21
GGGCCTGGGGGTAGTCCACCGCAATCTCACCATCGAGCAGCAGGCAGGTGAAATTGACAAGGTGAAACGTTCCGAGAGCGGCATGATCGTGGACCCGGTCACCATCGCCCCCGACCAGCCTATCTCCGCTGCGCTCGACGTGATGCGTCGGTACAAGATCTCCGGCGTCCCGGTGACCAAAGACAAGAAGCTTGTCGGGATCCTGACCAACCGCGATCTGCGCTTTGTCTCGCGAACCGATCTGCGCATCGACGAGGTCATGACCAAGCAGAACCTCATCACCGTTCCCGTGGGGACGACGCTTGAAGAGGCCGAGCACATCCTCCACCAGCATCGCGTCGAGAAGCTCCTGGTGGTGAATGATGAGTACGAGCTCAAAGGCCTGATCACGGTCAAAGATATCCAGAAGAAGCTGAAGTACCCCAACGCCTCAAAGGACGCGCAAGGCAGGCTCCGTGTGGCCGGCGCGATCGGTGCGACCGGCGACTACATGGAACGAGCCGCCGAGCTCGTCGAGAACCGCGTTGATGCGCTTGCCATCGACTCCGCGCACGGACACTCGTCGCGCGTCCTCGAAGCCGTCGCCGAGGTGAAGAAGCAGTTCCCGCGGGTCGCTCTCCTTGCCGGCAACGTGGCCACCTACGAGGGTGCAATGGCATTGATCGATGCCGGCGCTGACGCCATCAAGGTCGGCATCGGTCCTGGATCCATCTGCACGACTCGGATGGTGACCGGTGCCGGCATGCCGCAGATCACCGCAATCGCGGAGGCCTTTCGTGCAGCCAGTCAGCGCGATATTCCGGTCATCGCAGACGGCGGCATCAAGTACTCGGGCGACGTCACCAAGGCCATCGCCGCCGGTGCCAGCGTCGTGATGATGGGTTCGCTCTTCGCCGGCGTCGACGAGAGCCCGGGCGAGACGATCCTCTACCAGGGCCGGTCCTTCAAGGCCTATCGCGGCATGGGCTCGCTCTCCGCCATGGCCCAGGGCTCAGGCGAGCGCTACTTTCAGAGCAGGGACGATATGGACGAGGCCGGCATCGGCGAGCGACCGTCCCTTACTGCCCGTGAAGGCGCCGTCTCAAACCGCCTCGCGAAGTTCGTCCCCGAGGGCATCGAAGGCCGGGTGCCCCATCGCGGACCCCTCGAAGCCATGGTCTACCAGCTCGTCGGTGGTCTGCGGTCGGGCATGGGGTACCTGGGTTGCGCCAGCATCGCCGATCTGCAGAAAAACGCGAAGTTCATCCGCATCTCCAATGCAGGGCTGCGCGAAAGTCACGTACACGATGTGATGATCACGCGCGAAGCGCCGAACTACCACATCGAATAGAGACTAGAAACGCCGGGATGGCATAGATGACTGGCGTCTTCAAACGTTGATTTCATTCGCCCGCAATCGCAATGAGGCGCTCGTTCTTCTCCAGTACCATCCCGTCGAAGCGATGTCTTGTGAGGAAGCCGTGCTCTTGGTACAGCTTCACAGCGGTGTGGTTCTCTTCAGTGACGGTAAGGCTGATCGCTTCGTAGCCGGTTCTCCTGAGGTGGCTCATGCACTGCTGCAGCAGCAAGGCTCCAAGACGCCCGCCGCGGCGCTCGGGGGTTATGCAGAGCTGGGTGACGTGAGCCACGTCGTCCGCGACCCGAGAGCACAACACCACGCCCGCGAGCTTACCCGAGGTGCCCTCCTCAATGACCCAAGATTGATCTCCCTGAAACACCCCACAGCCTGGAAATCGCACGATGTTGTGCAGAAATCGAAATGAACCGTGGAGGGAGCGGTACTGGTCGTTGATGCGCGCGTCCACGTGGCCCGCGTAGCAGGCGTGGATCAGTTCCGCTGTCGGCTGGTAGTCGGTTGAGGACCATCGTCGAACGGACAGGTCGGAAGCAATCGGAGCCGTGTTCAGAGCAGTGGCGGCAGAGCTGAAGTCGTGTTCCATAAACAGACGCGGAAAGATCGCGAAGCCCTCGCCTCGAAAGATCTCATCGAAGGTCCGTGAGTCGTACAGAAGCAGCTGCGATTCGATGCGCTGCACCGACGGGGATGCACGGAGAAGTTCCAGAAGGTGCCGGAGCAGTGTCTGCGTGACCTGCTTTGCGCTGTGGTGTGGGGCGTCGACGGCGAATGCATCGCCTACTACCGCCTTGATCCCCTCATAAACACAAAAGGCAAACCCACAGACTTTGCCGTTCTCGAGCGCCACGAAGCCTGGCAGGACGTGGGTGTCGAGGTACTGCAGCAGCAGCTCCGTAGAGCTGCGGTAATTCCACCGAAGGCGTTCCTGCCAGACCCGTGCCTCTGCCTCCAGCAGCGGCCGCAGCTGCCTGGCCGAGAAGTGGCGCAGATCCAGAATCTCAAGATTTGTCGAGCCAGTCATGTGATCGAGGTTTGAACGAGCTTATACGAAGGGAGGTGCGAAGAACCAGAACGCGGGGTGGCCTGCCATGATCACTGCTTCGCAGCGACGCGGTAAACGGCCAGTCCTTGGGGCTCAAACAGAAAAAGCGGCTGATACACGCGACCTGTAAGCCAGCGATCCAGATCGCCTGTGTCGCTTGAGCGGATCACGAGGATGTGGTCCTGCCGGGGAACTCCATCCGTGCTGTAATGCGTGGTCGGGCGATTGCGGTAGAAGGCGATACCGTAGTCCATGTCTCGCTTAACCTCCTCCGTCGCCACGATCTCTACACCTGGTGCCTGACGGGCGATCTCCGCCGCGAGTGGACGCGCAGAGTAGTTGCGATCAAGGTCCTTCCCGTGGAGGCCCAGGAGAAAGATGAGGGCGCCCAGAACCGGGATCAGGGTGGCTGTGAGTACCTGCGAGATCCCCCAACGACGAATGATCATAAAAACAGCGGCGCCAATCACAAGCGCTGTCCCAGCCCCGGCCAACAGCCAGGCACGTGGCGGAACCAAGGTCTCGTACTTCATATGCTGGGGCGCCAGGACGATAACTAAGGCCAAAACCGCGCAGATCACCGCATGGGACCAGAGCAGCCAGGACGGAAGCCCCTCCCTCCGGATGCGGTTCAGGTAATCGCCCGTCAAAATCGTCAAGGGCGGGATGGAAGGAAGGATGTACCCGGGCAGCTTCGATCCGGAAAAAGAGAAGAAGACGATCGGAAACAGGGCCCAGAGAACGAGGAACTCTGGGAAGGCGTCGCCTGCGCGTGAGTGTCCCAGGTATCGTTGCGGATTGTGACGGACCTTCCACTCCGCCACCGAGACCTGGATCGCATCGACCAACGCCCGGCCAGCCAGCGCCACCCAGGGCATAACCCCGAGCACTAGAACGAGGGCGTAGAACCAGAAAGGCTGGTGGTGCTGATAGCGGTTGGTTGCGAACCGTTCCAGATTGTGTTCGAGAAAGAACAATCGATAGAACGTGGGATTGCGGCGTTGGACCTCGATGTACCACGGCAGAACCATCAGGAGGTAGAGCACTACGCCCGGCATCCAGATTGTCCGCCGGAGGAGTGACCATTCGCGGCGCAGAGCCGCGAAGAGCAGGATAATGCTGAGAGCTAGAAAAGGGGCAACCGGGCCTTTGGCGAGAGTCGCGGCCGCGCCGAAGAAATAGAGGTCGAACAACCAGAACTTCTTGCCGGTCTCATACCATGCATACCAGCCCAGCATGCCGATACAGAATGGTGCCGCCAATTGCATGTCCGTGGACGCGCCCCGGGCAAAGCTGACGATACCCACGCACGAAGCTGTGATCAGGGCTGCGTCCAGGTGTCCACCTGGACGGAACCTCCGCATGTGGAGAAAGATGAGGACGATGAGGGCAAAAGCACCCGAAGAGGAGGGCAGACGTGCTGACCAGTCGGAGACGCCGAACTCTTTGAAGAACCCCATAGCTCTCCAGTAGTAGAGCGCCGGCTTTTCCAACCACGGCTTTCCATACAGAATGGGTGTGACAGTACCACCGACGAGGCAGTGGTAGGAGTTGCGGAGATCGACCAGTCTGGGGCTGTGTGGGAGAAGGCTGGCGTGAACCTCCGCGCAGATCGCCGTATGAGACTGAAGCATCTCGCGCGCGATCTGGGCATACCTGGGTTCATCCGCTCCGACTAGACCGAGTTGGTCGCCGCCGAAGAGCGGAACGAGGCCGTAGAGGAGCAGGAACAGCGAGACCACGCAAAGGATCGCCAGTTCGCGAAGCACCGTTGTACTAGGGAGCTTCATGACAGCCTTCAACCTGCTCCAGAGAGCATGAGGTCCGCTCGCTCCGGAGGCTGAATTCAAGAGGTCTTCTTCCATGGTGGAGGTGCCGAGGGGCGAAACAAGCTTAACAGAGCGCCTTCCGAAGCTGCGCCACAATGCGGTCGGTCGCGTTCTCAAGTGGGCCTTGCAGAGTGCAGCCGCTGGCTGTGCGGTGGCCGCCGCCGCCGAAATGCTCGGCCACCTTTGCGACGTCGAGTGTGCCCTTGCTGCGGAGGCTGAGACGGTACCGGTCAGAGTCAGGAACCTCTCGCAGGAAGGCGGCCACCTCTACACCGGTGACGCCAATCAGGTGGTTCACGACACCCTCACAATCCTCCACCTCGGCGGAGGCGTGCTGGAGGTCGTTCACGGTAACCCAGCTCCAGGCGATCGCACCCTCCCGCTTCATGCGGGATAAAGCCGTGCCGAGGAGGCGGACCTTGCCTTCCGGGCTGGAAAAATAGAGGTCGCGAGCGATCTGTCCCGGATGCGCACCGGAGACAGCGAGGTCGTGAGCCAGAGCGAACGTCCCGGCGTTGGTGCCGCCGTAGGTGAAGGAGCCGGTGTCGGACAGGATGGCCGTGTAGAGGCAGGTTGCGATGGCAGGAGTGATGACCACCTCCGATGTCTGCGCAATCTCGTAGATCATGGCGCCGACGGCGCATGCATGAGGATCGATCCAATTCAGCGCACCGAAGGGCCGGCCTGACGCGTGGTGGTCGATGTTGATGAGCAACCGGTCTCCTAAACCAGTCAGTCCGGTTCGCTCGATGCCATCACACTCGAGCAGGATGCAGGGGGTCTGGGATGGAACGTGCGAGGTGTGTCGAATTCGATCGACCCCGGGCAGAGACCCATAGATGAGGGGGACGGGATCGGCGAGCACGATATCCACCTCGCACCCGATCTGTTGAAGGATCGCCGCCAGCGCGAGCACGGAGCCCACAGCATCGCCATCCGGGCGAGCGTGGGAGGTGAGGAGGAAGCGAGGAGTGGAGCGAAATACCTGGAGGAGGGGTTCAATCAGGAGAGCGTTCGGAGTCATTGTGCGGGTGGCCCGCTCTCTGGTGGCTGGGCGGTTCCCTTGCGTTGCTCGCGTTTCCGCATCCGGGTAAGCAGTTCATCCATTCTTCCGGTCATCTTTTCGGAGCGGTCGATGGCGAAGGTGAGGTCAGGCACGTGGCGCACTCCCATACGGGCACGCAACTGCGACCGGATGTAGTCGCGGGCGGTCATGAGGCCTTCGAGAGTGGCGTCTTCCTCCGGTTCGTCGCCGTGTACGGCGATGAAGATACGGGCGGATTTGCCGCCAGGCGCGAGGACTACGTCCGTGACGTAGCTCGGAGCTATCCGGGGATCCGAGAGCTCGCCCTCGAGCATGGCGCCAATCTCCTGAGAGAATGTGCTGGCGACACGATTGCGGTGATGCGTTCTTGCACGATGTTCAGGCATGGCCCTCTTCTATGGAACAGTCGAGGATATCAAAATGGCGGACGGGATGGCGGGATTGAAGAAGAATGAGCGGCACCGTAGTTTGCCCGGTTGAAAATCAGGGCGTTTCCGTGAACTCCGAGATGATTTCCATATAGGAATCCACGATTTCCGCCCCAAGAGTTGTAGCAATTCGCTGGGCGGCGCGGTCGATCTCGTGGTTCTGGCCGGTGAGGTACCCGGTGGAGGACGAGATGGTCGCAATGCCGAGGGTGGCGCGGTTCCAGACGAGGCCTTCGTCCAATTCGGCGACCGAAAGGTTGAAGCCCTGCCGGAGCTTGTCTTTCATCGACCGGACGACCTGTCGCCGATCCTTGAGGGATTGGGCGTGAGCGATCTCAATCTCCAGGATGAGCTTGGCTACCGGCATACCCCCTCCCCCCCGGGAGGTACCCTGCCCGAAGTCTTTCATTTTGTTCAGTTTGAGTGACCTACTCCCCGCAAATTCTTCTTCCAGAAGCAGTTACGGGTAAATTCGTGCATCGCGGAGGCTTAGGCGCTGCGAACCAAGGCTCCAGGTCCTCTCCCCTCCAGTCATTGTAGCGATGCGGGAATGGAGGTTGCGCCACGTTGAAGCTCAATGAGCCGTGAGCCATGCGCGTGGGCGAGGGACGTTTGGAGGGCGGCTATAAGGCTTCCCCGGCGAGCTTGAGGAAGTCGTTCCTGACATCTGCCAGCGTGGGCAGGTTGAGGTCCTTGAGGTGTGCGTTCATGGGCCTCCCTACTTCGGAGGTGAGGTCGTCCTTGTACATGGCAACGATGCGCTCGGCCGAGTCGTACCCGTGGAAGCGCCCCTTCTCTTCCTCCGTGCGGCGTTTGAGATCGCGCAGAACCTGCCGGGTGCGCTCGTCGTGGCGATCTTCCCTGGCATTCAGGATGGGGTGAAAGACATGCTTATCGAGAAACGCGAGAAGTTCGGATTTGCTGGCCATGAGGATCTCCTGTTGCAGATTGGAATGCACGGGGGCGGGTCTTGCGTTGCCTTTGTGATGCAAGGACGCGAGAAGGGGGTCGAGGTGTGTTTAAGGAGCGGAGGCCGAGGATAGGATGTTGAGGGACCAAGCAGGCCGAAGGAGACGGATGCGGAACGAGATTGCCGACGAGGGGATGGAGGCCGCGCCGCATTTCAAACGCGGGCTTGGGCTGTTCGATTCAACGATGGTGGTGGTCGGGGTGATGGTGGGCTCCGGCATCTTCATTGTCTCGGCGGAGATGTCGCGGCAGATCGGAGCGGCGGGCTGGCTGTTGGTGGCGTGGCTGATTACGGGCGTGCTGACGGTGACGGGCGCGCTGAGCTATGGCGAACTGGCGGCGATGATGCCGGATGCAGGCGGGATGTACGTCTACCTGCGCGAGGCGTTCTCACCCTTGTGGGGATTTTTGTATGGATGGACGCTGTGGACGGTGATCCAGACGGGGACGATTGCGGCGGTGGCGATTGCGTTTGCGCGGTTCTCGGGCGTGCTGTTCCCGGGGATCTCGGAGTCGCGCTATCTGGTTGCGCCAATTGCGCTGGGGAGTCACTATGCGGTGTCGCTCTCGACCGCGCAGGCGCTGGCGGTGGCAGTGATCGTGCTGCTGGCGATTGGAAACAGCCTGGGGCTGGAGTACGGAAAGATCATCACGAACGTGTTTACCGTGGCGAAGATGGCCGCGCTGGCGGCGCTGGTTGTGCTGGGGCTAACGGTGTGTGCGAACGGAGCGGCGTTCCATGCGAACTTCGACCATCCGTGGGCGGTTCAAAACGTTGGCTCGCTGGCGGAGGGGCTGACGGCGGCGAGCGGGTTCGGGATGCTGGTGGCGCTTTGCGTCTCGCAGACGGGATCCCTGTTCTCAGCGGATGCATGGAACAACATCACGTTTGTGGCGGGCGAGGTGAAGAACCCGAGGAGAAACCTGCCGCTGGCGCTGCTGATCGGGACGTCGCTGGTGATTGCGCTCTACCTGCTGTGCAACCTGGCGTACCTGGCGAGCCTGCCGATCGCGGCGATCCAGACGGCGCCGGGCGACCGGGTGGCGACGGCGGTGTTGCAGACGATCTTTCCGCGCTTTGGGGCGGGCTTGATGGCGGCGGCGATTATGGTATCGACCTTTGGGACGGTGAATGCGATGTCGCTGGCGGGGGCGCGGGCCTGCTACGCGATGGCGAAGGACGGGTTGTTCTTTCCGCAAGCGGGCCGTCTGAACAAGGCCCATGTGCCGGGGTGGAGCCTCTTGATCCAGGGCGTATGGTCGGTGCTGCTGGTGCTGCCGCGCACGGTGAATCCCCAGACCCATGCGTACGGCAATCTGTACAGCAACCTCCTCGATTACGTTATCTCGGCGGCGCTGTTTTTCTACATCCTGACGATTCTGGGTGTGTTTCGCCTGCGCCGCACAAGGCCGGACGCGAACAGGCCCTATAGGGCGTGGGGATACCCGTGGTTGCCGGCGATCTATATTGTGGGGGCGAGCGTGATTCTGCTGGCGCTGTTCACGTATCGGGCGGGAACGACTTGGCCGGGGATCGTGATTGTGGCGGTAGGGGTGCCGGTGTACTTCTTCCTGCGGCGCGGGGCGGCGGAGCGGGCTTTGGCGCAATAGGTCTGCGACAGGCCGAGGAAGAGAGCTGCATGCGGGCGCTGTTATGAGGTAGCTTTGGGAGTCGCGGATCTTACCGATTTGCGGTCAGGACACAATTTCCAGGAGTCTCTTCGTATGAACGTATCGCACCTCCGATCCGCCCTTCTGCTGTGCTGCCTTATCCCGCTTACCCCGGCTTCGATCTGCTTCGGGCAGGCGAGATCTGCTCCCGTTGCCGCCCCCACGCCGCCGATGGGCTGGAACAGCTGGAACCACTTCGCCAGCAAGGTGGACGACGCTACGGTGCGAGCGTCGGCGGATGCGCTGGTCTCGAGCGGCATGAAGGATGCCGGATATATCTACGTGAACATCGACGATACGTGGGAGGCACCGGAGCGGGATGCGCAGGGGCGAATCCAGACGAACAAGAAGTTTCCGGACATGAAGGCGCTGGCGGATTACGTGCATTCGAAGGGGCTGAAGCTGGGGATTTACTCGTCGCCAGGGGACAAGACCTGCGCGGGATACCTGGGGAGTCTTGGGCATGAGGAGCAGGACGCGCAGAGCTATGCGGATTGGGGGATCGACTACCTGAAGTACGATCTGTGCGGCTTCCGCAAGGAGATGAAGGCGCAAGGTGGCGGCGACGATAGTGCAAAGTCCGAGCAGATGATGGAGGACGCGTACACGAAGATGCACAACGCTATCGTGAAGACGGGGCGGCCGATGGTGCTGAGCATGTGCCAGTACGGATGGGGAGCGGTGTGGCGATGGGGAGCTTCGGTCGGCGGCAACCTGTGGCGGACGACGGGCGATATCCAGGACAAGTACGCGTCCATGGCAAATATCGGGTTCGGGCAGGCAGGTCTGAGCCGGTTCGCAGGGCCGGGGCACTGGAACGATCCGGACACGCTGGAGGTTGGCAACGGAGGGATGAACCGGGAGGAGTACAGAACGCACATGAGCCTGTGGGCGATGCTGGCGGCACCTCTGCTGGCGGGGAACGACCTGGCGAAGATGACGCCGGAGACGCTGTCGATTTTGACGAACAAGGACGTGATCGCGATCGACCAGGACGCGCTCGGACGGCAGGGCGACCGGGTGGCGACCGAGGGACCACTGGAGGTGTGGGCGAGGCCGCTGGCGAATGGGGACCGGGCTGTGGCGATCTTTAATCGGGAGGGGCGAGCGATGAGCTACAAGGCTGATCTCAAGCTGGCCGGAGTGAAGTCGCAGGCGCATCTCCGGGATCTTTGGGAGGACAAGGATGTGGTCGCGGCGAACGGCGAGTACATGGCGGTTGTGCCCGCGCATGGAGTGATCCTGCTGCGGGCGCACTGAGGTGGTGACTGCTGACGGTTCGGCAGCTTTCTAGCCCCACCAAGGCTCCAGGACCGTGAAGCGATCGGCGTAGTTGATGTAGACCCGTCGAAAGATGCCTGTGGGCAGCAGCCCGTCGGCCTCTGCTTTGGGAATGTTTCTTATGATGATTGTCGGTGTGACGAACGAAATCTGATGAATCGTCAGTTTGCCGATCTCCATCTCCAGCGCCGGCAGCCCCGCAAGCTCGATTGCATCTTTGCTGCGGCTGGCCAGAAACATGCTCAAGGGTTGCCGACCAGCCAAGGCTTGCCAGCGTCATAGAGGAAGGGCACATCCGTTCCCGAATCCAACAGAAGCAGAAGCTGTCCTGGGATCCCTGAAAGATGAACGGGGATGAGAAGCGGCTTGGTGAAGAGCACCTCGTCTTCCGGATGAGGCGGTGATATGAGCGCGATGCGCTCTCCCCTGATGAGGGTGTCCATGTGCTTTGGCGCGTCCAGACAAAGCACGCTATGCCCGTAGTCGATCAGCACGTCGAAATGCCCCAGGAAATTCCCTCCCAGCATTCCAAGAACGCGTCGTCCTGCTGCCGACAGATGGGTGGTGTCTTGCACAACGACGAAAGGCTTCGCAACTGCATGCGAGCCGACCTCGAGCAGATCTACCTGGGTGAAGACAGCTGTTGTTCGCACACCAACGCCAACTACTCCGGTTTCCCCCTGTATGCTCAGGTGAAGTTTGGTGGCCAAGGTCGGGTCGACAACGGTGATCTGGGACCCTGTATCGACAAGGAAGTCGTATGGTCCCGTGCCATTCACGGACACGGGCACTGTCTTGAGGGTCCCGACGCGTTGCAGGCGAACACTCGGGGCGCTAGCTGGGCAGTGCGAATCCGCCTGGGCGGGCGCGAAGAGTGCGGCTGCCATTGTGATCGCAACGAGCCAGTTGGTAGCTGCCTTAATAGAGCGCTTCGATGGAGAGGTTTGGAGGCTTGTTCCCGAAGGAGCGTCGCTGTACGGAGAGGAGCACAGGTTTCAGCAAGGAAAGCGCAGCTCTGACAACAGGAAATGCCAGCCGGCCTGAGCGACACGCGCCAGGTGTTGTACGCAGGCCACCTCTTTTGGATTTCATCGAATTGCCCCCTTTCCTGCCGGAACTAGGTGGTCAAAGGTGACACGGGCCCTGGGCGTTTCCAGTTGTCCTGACTGAGCGAAAGCGATATACGTCGATCCTTGTCAAAGACGCAATGCTGAACCGGAAAACGCCAACACATGTCCTCTATTCATCGGCAGCAAGGACCAGCCATCCGGTTCGCGTTGCCCTGTCCAGTGCAAGACTCGGCCGAACTCCGGTGGGCCGTACGGGATGTCGAATTCAAACGGTGGAAGGCGACACATCCCCAAGGTCGCCTGGTGACTCGGAAATATACTCCGCCTCACATCGGGACGCAATTGAGATCGTTTAAGGCTCCGCTCACCAGCGTTAACGAGGAGGACTGGACGCATCTCCCCCAAGGGCGAAGTCCCCATCAGATATTTCAATTCCGTGCACATCTAAGAGTGATTGGTCGGGGCTGCTGAACGACTTTCGAACTCTGGGCACCCTCGAATTGGAGGCTGCCTGAGACTCCCCAGTCCAGCGGCCCTGCTTCATAGGAGTGAGGAGCTGGCTATCAAGCTTGGGTGATTACATACTTGGCACACACGATATTTTCTCCTATTCTTGGGTTATGGAACTACTCCACACGCTGCAACAGGCAATCATCTACTTCTCGGACGCTGACAGCGCTTGAGGTTTATTCGCCAACCTCGAAGGTCCTCATAGATCTCCCGGTAAGCCCATCTGCCTCTCGAGAGACTGCCGAACCAGCCCGATAATGTAGGGAATCTCCTCCATAGAACCCAAGCCAACTTCCACGTCCCCATTGCCCCATCGACCGATTCCGCTGACATCTCTACATAGGCCCTTGGGGTCACTTATGTCAGCGAAGAGCACGTTCAAGGACAATCGCAAGCGCTTAGCCTGGGGCACTACGTCAACGAAGTTTGTCTCTGCCTTGTACGCAACGTAGAGTTTCAGGAACTCCTCGGTCACACACGGATCAAGCGCCAAAACTTCTTTTCGGAAAGCTTCGAACACGGCCCGAACGCTCCCAGACAGCAAGTAGGGATGATCGGTAATGGTGTATCCGGAACTTTGGACTGGATCTTTGTAGGCGTCCAGAGTCTCCTTTGGGAGAGATGGGTATGCCCAAACCTTGGTAGCGACCCGCGAAAGGAGTGAGCTCTTTGCATCAACAGCGGACCTGAGACCCTTCGGGTACGATGTCCGGCTTCACATGTTTTCGATGCGCACTCCGGAACCAATACACAAGTTGGAGATCTACGACGCAGGCGACAAGAGCTTGCTCCAGATGCACCGCGTTACGGCCAGTATCTTCGACGTGGACCCCGGACAGCTCGGCCTCATGCGGGTTGATCTTTGCGCGGACGTTCACGGCGTGGATGTCGGGTGGTTCAAGCGCCATGTAATCGTCAAATCCAAGCAAACGAACCGTGAATTCGGAAGTGTCACTCCATACCTGACGCTCCGAAAGGGGAGGGCAGAGACCCTCTATTTCGGCGTAAAGCCGAATCAATACCGCATCTACAACAAAGCCGTCGAACGCATGGTGCGCTGGCGCTGCTACGCCAGCCAGCTTGCGCGGCAAGCACCCGGTCTCGAACCGACGCCATACGAAGTCCTCTATGGCCATCCTCCGGACGCGATCATCACCCGAGTGGAGCGGCAGATTGCCGGTCGGGATTTGGAGCGTCTCGACTTGACCGACTTCGCCAGCCTCAAATTCGCACCCGAACTCAGTCCATTTCAGAAGGTCATCTTGTACGAGCAGGTTACCGGCGAGCCGTCCATGGAGGAGTTCGGGCTTCTTCGTTGGACCTCCGGAATGTATATACGGCAGATGGTGCAAGAGCAGGGCTTGGCGGCCACCGGGGGTTGGTTGCGTGAGAAGCTCGGGCGAAACGTCTACCGGGAACTGAAGCACTTTGAGCCGTTCCTTCGCGTTCCCGAGTCCGCAACAGGCATCACGAGCGATGGGCTTTTGAAGGTTTACCAGGCTTCCGTTCTGAAGCAGATCGAAGCCACCATGGAGGTTGCAGCATGATAGACGGCGTCATTTACACCCGCGTTTCGAGTCGGGAACAGGAGCAAGAAGGCTTTTCTCTTGGGGCCCAGGCCAAGCTCTTGCGCGAGTATGCCCAGAAGAACGGAATCCGCATCGTCGAGACCTTCGAGGACGTGGAGACGGCGAAGGTAACGGGGCGCAAGCGCTTCACAGATATGATGGCCCACTTCAAACGAAATCGCTCCTGCCGTGTGCTCCTCGTGGAAAAGATCGACCGGCTCTACCGCAATCAGAGGGATGCTCTGACGGTCGAAGATCTGGACATTGAGGTTCACTTCGTTAAGGAAGGTCAGGCCCTCTCGAAAGATTCGAAGTCCCAAGCGAAGTTCATTCACGACATCCATCTCGCGGTTGCCAAGAACTATTCGGAAAACCTCAAAGAGGAAGTGAAGAAGGGGATGAAGGAAAAGGCATCTCAGGGGATCTTTCCCGGTCATGCCCCCTTCGGATACCGGAATAATAAGGCAGAACGCACGATCGAGGTTGATCCGGTCGATTCCCCTATCGTGAACCGGCTCTTTGAGCTTTACGCAAGCGGGGAGCATTCGCTCACGACACTCGGGAAAGTAATCCGGTCCGAATACGGGAAGAAGATTAGCCGGAACAACGTCCATCTCATCCTGAAAAAACCCCTTCTATATGGGTTCGTTCGAATGGGGAGGACAGACATATCCAGGAACGCAACCGATCTTCGTCAACGCGAACAAATACCGGGAAGCTCAAGCGGTTCTCCGGGGGCACAATCGACCCAAGCACTCGAAGCGACACCTTGCCTTCCGTGGCCTGATGACTTGCGCCTATGACGGCTGCACGCTCACCGGCGACATCCAGAAAGGGAAGTACGTCTACTACCGCTGCACGGGGCATCGTGGGAAATGCCCTCTGCCGCGCTTCCGTGAGGAAGACGTAGCCAACCGCCTCGGAGAGCCGTTGAAGGGCCTGCAGGTGCCCTCAGAAGTTGCAGCAGGCATCGTCCGGGCACTTCGGATAGACCAGGAGAACGCTGCAGGTAAGGCCAGTTCTGAGCAGGGCAGGCTAGACCGTCGGCTTGCCTTGATTCTTAGTCGCATGGATGCCGCATACGCCGACAAGCTGGACGGCAAGATCCCGGAAGACTTTTGGCAGCGAACAATGGCCGATTGGAGAGTGCAGGAACAACAGATCGAGATGGCCAGCGAAGCGCTAAAACAGGCCGAGAGGAGCGACCGGGCGCTAGACGTTCAACGGATCTTCGAACTAGCGAATAGAGCCCATTTGCTTTACATTTCGCAGGATTCGACTGAAAAGGCCAAACTCTTGAGAATGCTATTTTCGAACTGCTCTGTAGACGCTGTAAGCGTAACGCCTACCTACAGAAAGCCTTTCGATGTGATCTTCAAAAGGACTCAGAATCAAGAATGGTCGGGGCGAGAGGATTCGAACCTCCGACCCCCTGGTCCCGAACCAGGTGCGCTACCAGACTGCGCTACGCCCCGAACCTCTGTGTTGACGGGAGATGCCGGTTTTGGAAGGGTTTCGCGAGCACTTCCGTGCGGGCTCAACCTGTCAGGCTACCGACTCGGGTTAGTTTAGCAGAGATCGCCGGCTAAGTTGATCCGGACGGCGTCCCAGAGGGAGAGCGGAGCCGAGGATCCTTTCCGTACTCCGAAGGATCCGTCCCGTGCTCTAAAGGACGGCGCGGAGAGAAGGAAAGATTTCGGCTCCTTGTTCAACATCCTTGGGATCGGCTTGCAACGCAAGCGGGACCACCTCCCTGTCAGTCTTCTGTTTCGGCAAGACGGCGTGGCTCAGATTGGCGTATTGCCCGATCAGGAACGAGAATAGAGGAGGAGAGACCCATGGAACGTCGGCAGATTGTCGCAATGAACCGCGAGGGCAGAGGCGAGGTACTCGCGACGCTGGTGCGAGCGGAGGGCTCTTCCTACCGCCGCCCGGCAGCCCGGATGCTGATTGGCGCGGGAACCAGCTATTGTGGGACCATCAGCGGCGGCTGCTTAGAGGCGGAGATCGTCCGCAAGGCCCATTGGAAGGTGGAGGCGGGAGCGGTGGTGGAGCGCTACTCGACCATGTTCGACGACACCGCGGATATCCCCTACGGACTGGGTTGCGGTGGCGTGCTCGATCTGCTGCTGGAAGCGGCGGGCACGGTCGAGTACGAGGCCCTGATGCAGGCGCTTGAGAGATCGCTGGGCGGCGATGGTGCGGTAGTCGCGACGTGGCTGCCGGAGGGCGGGCGTGCCCTCCTGCGTGCGGTCTTTCGTCCCCGGGGCGAGCTGAACTTTGCCAGCGCCGGGCTTCGACCTGAGCAGATCGCGTCTGTGGATGTCGTCGCACTAACGGCCGAGGACGGGGTCTTTGTCGAACGCATCGCGGCCCCGCAGCGGCTATTTGTTATCGGTGCCGGTGACGATGCGCGGCCGGTGGTCAGCATGGCGGCGATGCTGGGGTGGAGCGTCATCGTGGCCGATGGCCGGTCGCAGCTGGCGCGGCCAGACCGGTTTCCGCAGGCGGAGCGGGTCGTCCCCGTACACGGCGTCTCCGGACTGGGGGTGTGTGGGCGCGACGCCGTGATCCTCATGACCCACAGCTACGAGCAGGACCGCCGGGCGCTTGCCGCGATGCTTGCGCTTGCGGAGCCTCCGGTGTATCTGGGTCTGTTGGGTGCAAGGCACAGGAGCAGCCTGCTGGTGAGCGAAGCCGCCGCGATGGTGGGGCGAAGTGTGAGCGAGTGTTGCGATCGGATCTATGCCCCGATGGGTCTGGATCTTGGCGGCGAGGGAGCAGGGGCGATCGCCCTGGCTGTTGTCGCGGAGGTTCACGCCTGCATCGAAGGCCGGCTTGGGGCGTCGCGTCGCCTGTCCGCGCGAGATGTCGCTGAAAACGTTGCGCGCGGTGGATCGTCGCGCTACCTCCAGACGCAGTGCGCGTTGTGACGGCCATCATGATTCTGGCGGCCGGCGCCTCGCGGCGGCTCGGGCGGCCGAAGCAGATGGAGAGGCTTGGGCCGGAGACGCTGCTCGAACGCGCGGTGCGGGTGGCTGGGGAGGCCCGGCAGGGAACGGTTTACGTCGTTGTGAATGCGACGGATGCGCCGGTTCTTGGTGAGGCGCGACGTCTCGGGTGCGAGGTGGTGCTGAACCACGAGGCGGAGGAGGGGATAGCGGCGTCGATCCGAGCGGGGCTGCGCGCCATTGGCGACGACCCTACATCCGTGCTGGTGATGACTTGCGATCAACCGGCAGTGTCGCCCGAGCATCTCCGGGCTTTGGCGGAGGGGGCTGAGGGTGATGAGGTGGTGGCGTCGGCGTACGCGGGCCGTCGCGGAGTTCCGGCCTGCTTCCCTTGGCGCGTGGTTGGGGTGCTGCTCGGTCTCCAAGGAGATGTGGGGGCCAGGGATCTTTTGCGAGGCGCCCGAGCGATCGATCTGCCGAACGGTGAGTTAGATCTTGATACTGAAGAGGAGCTTGATCGGGCTCGGGGACTCTTCGTGGCTGGGACGATCTAGAGCTGGCGGAGAAACTCTTCCAGCAGATTTGCGGCTACAGCGGTGCGATATTTCGCGGTGCTGCGGATGGTTGTCAAGGGCGGAGCAAAACCAAGCCAGTGTGGCGGAGTAAAAGTAGGCCAGTAGTTGGGTGTGAGGTTGTTGGGTAATTCGGGGGAGAAGGGGCTCTGGAGCGTAGCGG
>JAABUZ0100005558.1_pt1 | contig 16448 bp, 15 predicted proteins | sample 5562091 | NCBI WGS metagenome assembly JAABUZ01 (sample SAMN12813069, study PRJNA571459) | rock metagenome | isolation source: Antarctica rocks | place: Antarctica: Victoria Land, Linnaeus Terrace sud | collected 2015-12-21
GGCGACGAGATGAAGATGGTGCCGTACAAGGTGGTGTCGAAGGGCGACAACGTCGGCGTGATGGCGCAGGGCAAGGAGTTTACGGCGCCGGAGGTCTCGGCGATGATACTGCAGAAGTTGAAAAAGGCGGCGGAGGACTACCTGGGCACGAGTGTGACGGAAGCGGTCATCACGGTTCCGGCGTACTTCAACGATGCGCAGCGGCAGGCTACGAAGGACGCCGGAAAGATTGCGGGTCTCGACGTCAAGCGGATCGTAAACGAGCCGACCGCGGCGGCGCTGGCTTATGGGCTTGACAAGAAGAAGGACGAGACGATTGCGGTCTATGACTTCGGCGGCGGGACGTTTGATATCTCGATTCTCGAGGTTGGCGACGGCGTGATCGAGGTGAAGTCGACAAATGGCGACACCCACCTCGGAGGAGACAATTTAGACCAGCGGATTGTGGATTGGCTGATCTCGGAGTTCAAGTCCGATACGGGTCTCGATCTGACGGCGAAGGGCAACGAGATGGCGCTGCAGCGTTTGAAGGATGCGGCGGAGAAGGCGAAGATCGAGCTATCGACGGCGCAGGAGTCGGAGATCAACCTCCCGTTTATCACGGCGGACGCGACTGGGCCGAAGCACCTGGTGCGGAACCTGACGCGGGCGAAGCTGGAGAGCCTGGTCGATGATCTGCTGCAGAAGTCGGTTGGGCCGTCGAAGCAGGCGATGAAGGATGCCGGCGTGGACGCGTCGAAGATCGACGAGGTGGTGCTGGTTGGCGGGCAGACGCGTATGCCGAAGATCCAGCAGCTCGTGAAGGAGCTGTTCGGCAAGGAGCCACATAAGGGTGTGAACCCGGATGAGGTTGTCGCGATTGGAGCGGCGGTGCAGGCGGGTGTTCTGTCGGGCGAGGTGAAGGACCTGCTGCTGCTCGACGTGACGCCACTGACGCTGGCGATCGAGACGATGGGCGGTGTGGCGACGGGCATGATCGCGCGCAACACGACCATCCCGACGAAGAAGACGGAGACGTTTTCAACGGCGGCGGACTCGCAGACCGAGGTTGAGGTGCATGTGCTGCAGGGCGAGCGCCCGATGGCGGCGCAGAACCGGACGCTGGGCAAGTTCAAGCTCAGCGGGATTCCGCCGGCTCCGCGCGGCGTGCCGCAGATTGAGGTGACGTTTGACATCGACGCGAACGGCATTCTGAATGTGACGGCGAAGGATAACGCGACGGGCAAGGATCAGAAGATCACGATCACGAGTTCGTCGGGCCTGAGCAAGGATGAGGTGGAGCGGATGGCGAAGGATGCCGAGGCCCACGCGAGCGAGGACAAGGAGCAGCGCGATGCCGTGGAGGCACGCAATGGTCTCGACTCGATGGTCTACAACGTCGAGAAGATGCTGAAGGAGAGCGGCGACAAGGTCTCGGGAAGCGACAAGACCGAGGTGGAGACGGCACTTGCCGAGGCGAAGTCGACGCTGACGGGAACACCTTCGGCAAGCGAGCTGAACTCGGCGAAGGAGCGCCTGACGGCGGTGAGCCACAAGCTGGCGGAGGCGATGTATAAGGCTTCTGCAAGCGCACCGACGGACGGCGCCACGGCTGCCGCGGGATCGACCGAAGAGCCAAAGAAGGAAGAGGGTGTGATCGACGCCGAGTACGTGGATACGAAGTAAGTGCCCCAGTACAGAACGGCAGACACAGCACACGCGTAGGTAACAGAGGGGCGTTCCGGATGGGGTGCCCCTCTTTTCTTTATCCGTCCATGGCTTCCGCCCTTGCATCGAATTGAGGGACTGAGTGGATGATGGATTGTAGCGACTTGGCCGAACGAAGCGTGTTCTGAAAGATGAAGGATGTTGACGAGATGAGAGGAAATAAAGACGAACTGTACGCAGAGGTCTCTTGGCAGTTGGATTTCAACCAGGCGAATGGAGGTAGAGCGATGACGGAGACGATGTGGAGATGCGACCAGACGAGGGCCGGGCAGCTGTACAACCGGATGATGTTCGATACGAGGGCTGAGGCGGAGCAGTTTATGCGCAAGATGCGCGAGGCTGAGCCGGACCAGATGTTTTCGATTGAGGCGATTGAGGCACGACGGGTCTGGAATTAGGGCTGGAGACGGATGACGATTGATTGGGTTGCAGTGCAATCAGTGGCTACGGTGGTGCTGGTACTGACGAGTGCCGGCGCCATTGTGTATGCGGGGTTGCAGCTACGACACGAGCGGGAGTACAGGGAGGTCGCGAACCTGGAGAAGCAGCTGAGCTTCTTTCTCTCGGATGGGTTTGTGGCGGCGCGACGGAGGCTGGCGGAGGCGCGGCTGGACGAGAACGGCTTGAAGGCCTGGGAGCTCGACGACCCGCCGATGAGTGTGTTTGAGGTGCTGGACTTCTATGAGCATCTGGCGCTGCTGGTCAAGAAGGGCCACCTAAATGTGTACGACGTGTGGCATACGTTTTATGAATGGGCGCAGCCGGTGTACGTGGACATGCAGCCGTTGATCGAGAGTGACGATAGCTCGTATTCGGATCACTATTCGGATTTGAGAAAGCTGATGCGGCAGATGGATGAGATCCAGCTGAAGCGAATGCACAGAAAGAACGCGAACCATTGGGCGCTGTGGACGCCTGACCGCATCCTGGAGCACTACCGTTATGAGCTGAGCACGGGAGGACGACCGCGGCGGACGCGCAGGAAAGATGAGGCGAGACAGGCTGCTCTGATCGAAGATCTCGACGCGAATGCAGTGGAGAAGGAGAGCGTCGATGCCTGAGGAGAGTATGGATGCCTGAGGGCAATGAGGTTCACCGCTGGGCCGAGCGGCACCGAGAGGCGTTTGTCGGAAAGAAGATGCACGTCGAGGGGCCGAACGGACGGTTTCAGGAATCGGCGGCGTTGGATGGGCGCAGGTTGGAGCGGGTGCTGGCGGTGGGAAAGCATCTGGGCTATGACTTCGGCAAGGATCGCATTCTCCATGTGCATCTTGGGCGATTCGGTGATTGGACGGAAGGCCGGATGCCTTTACCCGAGGTGCGAGGGATGCTGCGGCTGCGGATGTGGAGGATAGGAGCGAGGGTGGCGAAGGGGTCTCCCGCGCCGGCGAAGCGACACGGATGGTACTCGAGCGATGACGGGTCTTCACACATTGAGCCTGCGACGATGGATTGGTTGGAGCTGCGTGGGCCGACGGATTGCAGTGTCTACACGCAAGAGAAATGGGAGGCGCTGCTCCGGCGGCTGGGGCCGGACCCGCTGGCCGATGCTCCGACTGGCAGGGATGAGCCGGATGCGGCGTTTCGGAAGATTGCGAAGGGGAAGAAGCCGATCGGGTTTTTGCTGATGGAGCAGGACATCCTGTCGGGCATTGGCAATATTTATCGGGCGGAGTTGTTGTTTCGGGCGCGGCTGAGTCCGTTTGTGTCGGGGGCGGAGGTTCCGACGGCGACGTTGAAGGCGATCTGGAAGGATGCGATCCCGCTGCTGAAGGCAGGGATGGTGGATCGCCGGATTGTGACGACGTTGCCGAAGCATAGGCCGCACCGGGACGAGGCGCCGCCGCTGAAGCAGGAGGTTCACTATGTGTATCGACGGAGTGGGAAGCCGTGCTGGGTGTGCGGGACGACGGTTTCGAAGATGACCATGGCGGGGCGGAGTTTGTACTGGTGTCCGACGTGCCAAGCAGGGTAAATGGTGGACAGCGTAACACGTTTAACGTGTTACGCTGTACGTGTGATTATCGGTTTCAAGGATGACGAGACGCGAGCCGTCTTCCTTACTGGAAAGAGCAAGCGATTCGGCAGTGTTGCCCGAGTCGCGGCACGCAGACTAGGGCAGCTGGATTTTGCCGGTTCCCTGGATGATCTTCGATCTCCTCCAGGGAACTGGCTGGAGGCCCTCAAAGGGGATAGGAAGGGACAGCACAGTATTCGTATCAATGACCAGTATCGCGTGTGCTTTGTATGGTTAGGCAGCGACGCAACGCGCGTGGAGATTACGGATTATCACTGAGGTTGGCTTATGCCGAAGAGAACACAACAGGATCAGCTGGTCGCGATTCACCCCGGCGAATTTTTGCGGGAGGACTATCTTGTGCCGCTGAGTATGTCGGCGAATGCACTGGCGATTGCATTGCGTGTGCCGGCGACGCGGATTGTCGAGATTACGAATGAGCGGCGGGGTATATCCACGGACACGGCGTTTCGATTGAGTCTGTTCTTCGGGACGACTCCCGAATTCTGGATCAATATGCAGAAGGCTTATGAGGTTGCGATCGCAAAAAGGGAGCTTCTTCCCAAGATCAGGAAAGAAGTTAAGCGATACGTAGCCTAAGAGGGAAGAGCAGATGGCGACGACACAACAGAAGGACTATTACGGCACGCTGGGCGTGAAGAAGACAGCGACGTCGGATGAGATTCGGAAGGCTTTCCGGAAGCTGGCGCGGAAGTATCACCCGGACGTGAATCCGGGGGACAAGAAGGCGGAGGAGAAGTTCAAGGAGATCTCGGAGGCGAACGATGTTCTGAGCGAGGAGAAGAAGCGAAAGATCTACGACCAGTTCGGCTTCTACTCGGACAACATCGACGCGGCGGCGGCGGAGGCGGCGGCGCGGGGAGGATACCGCGGGGGATCCCCTGGTGGTGGCGGCCAACCGAGAGCCGGTGGGGGCGGGCAGGAGGTGCCCTTCGATTTTGGCGGTTTCGATTTCTCAGGGTTTCAAGGCGGCGGACGGGCGGCGCAACAGGAGCAGGGCGGCGGTGGGTTTGGCGGGTTCCGTGACATTTTCAGCGGGATGTTCAATGGCGGGCAGAGATCGCAGAAGGGACCGCAGCCGGGAACGGATCTTGAGTACCAGGTGAGTGTGGACTTTTGGACACTGGTTCGAGGCGGGGTGACGCGGCTCGATATCACGCGGCAGGAGACCTGCAAGACGTGCAAGGGGCGAGGGGCGCAGGGCGGTGTGGCGGAGTGCCCGGAGTGCCATGGGTCGGGGCAGGTGACGCAGATGGGCGGGCGGATGAAGTTCAACATCCAGTGCCCGAAGTGTGGAGGGAGCGGAAAGATCCAGAACGCTTGCCCGGCGTGTGATGGCGCGGGTGTGGTGACGCGCAAGGAGCCGCTCGAGTTCCGGATCAAGCCGGGGACGCGTGATGGGCAGCGGATCCGGTTGGCGGGCAAGGGCAATGCCGGGACGGACGGTGGTGCGGCTGGAGATCTTTACCTGATCATCAAGGGTGGAACGCATTCGGTATTTACGCGGACGGGAGACGACATCCATGTCACGGTTCCGGTTACGATCTCGGAGGCGACGCTGGGAGCGAAGATCGACGTCCCGACGATCGATACCCACGAGGGCGGCGGGAGGACGCAGTTAAAGATTCCGCCGGGGGTGCAGACTGGGCAGAAGCTGCGCTTGCGGGAGAAGGGCGTGCCGAGCGCGTCGCGGGAGGGCGTGCGCGGGGACGAGATCGTGGAGGTGAAGGTGGTGGTGCCGAAGGTGCAGGATGAGCGGTCGAAGGAGATTCTGCGAGAGTTGGCGCGGTTGAATCCGGAGGACCCAAGGGCGGCGATCTTCTCGGACGTCTAATAAAGGGCGCGAACTGGTCCACGATTGATCTTCGCTGAATCTGAATGCGCCTCAGGCCTGGTTGTGGGCCTGTTCCAGCTTCGAGCGAGTGGATGTTTTCTTCAGCTTGGAGCCGAGGGTGAGTGGTATGGGGTCGGCAGGGGCACCGGGGAGGATGTAATGGTTCGCCAGGGCGGCAACGAATTGCGAGGCGGCGGGGGCGATGCCAACGATGCGGGCGGCGAGCCAGGCCTGTGGGGTGATGGTGATCTCGGCGCAGCCGGTGCGGGTGGCGTTGAAGATCTTGTTGGCGGCGTGCTCGGTGGACGCGGCGATACCGGGAGTGGTGGCGCCCATGGAGAACCAGGCGAACTCCTTTTCGGCTTGCCCGGTGAATTCAGCCTGGATGCTGGAGCCGGTGCGCATGAGGCCAGGGCAGACGGTAGTGACGCGAATACCCTGCTGGCGAAGCTCGGCGTGGAGGCCTTCGGAGAGGCCGGTAAGGGCGAACTTGCTGGCCACGTAAGGAAGCAGGTGCGGGACGGGGACCTTGCCGCCGATGGAGGAAACGTTGACTATGGAGGCTTTGCGGCCGTTGATTTTCTCCTGCGCGAGCATGCGTGGGAGCGACGCCTGGATGGTGTGGAGGGCGCCGTAGAAGTTGGTATCCATGGCTCGGTGAAAGGCGTCGAGGGTCTGGTTTTCGAAGGGGCCGACCTCGATAATGCCGGCGTTGTTGATGAGGACATTGATTCGACCGAAGTGAATGTAGGCCTGATCGATCAGGTTTTGGACCTGTGCGGGGTCGGTGAGATCTGCCGTAACGAGGAGGATATCTTCGCGGGAGCCGACCGAGCCCGCATCGAGAAGAGCATGACGAGCGCGGTTCAGTTCGGCAGGATCGCGGGCCGCCAGGACGAGGCGATCGCCGGCCTTTCCGAAGCGATGTGCGAGCGCGAGGCCAAGGCCGCGGGAGCCGCCGGTGATGACCACGACCTGCCGCGAAGGACGTGAGCTCGAAGATGAGCGGGGAAGAAGGAGCCAAGCGGCAGCTGCGGCGGTGACGCCGGCTAGAATCTGTGCGATGTGGAGGGCGTCCGTAGACTTCTTCATGGTGCTACGTGAGATGCCGCATGGCTGGTAAGCGAGTTTCCCTAGCAGGTTGGGAATGGTAAAGGCTAGACTTTTTGTGGATTGGACTGGATCGCGTTCGATATCGCGTTCTGGCCTGGACGGAGTGGACGATGGCGACGAAGCGGAAGTCGAAAGGAGCGTACATGATCTCGGCGGTTGCGGAGATGTACGAGATTCATCCGCAGACGCTGCGGCTCTATGAGCGGGAGGGGCTGCTGCGGCCTTCTCGGAGCGAGGGCAATACGCGGCTGTATACGGATGAGGACCTGGAGCGGCTGGAGTTCATCCTGAACCTGGCACGGGACCTGGGAGTGAACATCGCCGGGATCGCGATCGTGCTGCAGATGCGGGAGCGTATGGAGGAGATGAACCGGCAGATGCAGGGCTTTGTGGACTACGTGCGTACGGAGATGCTGAGCCGGATGCAGGGGGCGCAGGGAACGCAGGCGGGGCTTGTGCCGTTGCGGAGGCCGGTCGTTGTGTCTCCGGAGAAGCCCGTGGGCAAGAAGAAGCAGGAAGCCAGATGAGTCTGGCTGGGCGGACGAATTGGGTGCGGCGAGGTTTGTTGCGGACGAGTTGGGTGCGGCGAGGTTTGTTTTGGGTAGCGGCGGTGGGAACGACGACATCGACGATCTACTCGCTGATGGTGATGGTGGGAGCGGTTCGGTTTGGGTTGCGGAAGCGGCGGGAGGATAGGGCGCCGGCGACGTTTCTGCCACCGGTAAGCGTGTTGAAGCCGCTGCATGGGACGGAGCCGGACCTCCAGGAGAACCTCCGGCGCTTCTTTGAGCTGGACTACCCGGAGTTTGAGCTGGTGTTTTGCGCGCGGCATGCGACGGACACGGGCCTGCAGATGGCAGAGCGGGTTGCGGGGGAGTATCCGGGGGTGCGAGCGCGGTTTCTGACGTGCGGCGAGCCGGAGTTTCCGAATGCGAAGATGTGGTCGCTGGCGCGGCTGGCGGAGGCGGCGGCGCACGACGTTCTGGTGACGAGCGACGCGGACGCGCGGGTGGAACGTGATTACCTGAAGCGGTGCGTGCAGGTGCTGGCGGATGGGAGGATTGCGCTGGCGTCGTGCCTGTATGTGGGGCGGACGTCTGGCGGGTTTGCGGCGCAGCTGGACGCCGTGGGCAAGAGTGTCGAGATGTCGGGCGGAATTCTGGTAGCGGACATGCTGGAGGGAACGAGGTTTGCGCTAGGGGTGACGATGATCCTGCGGCGGCAGGCGTTTGCCGATGCGGGAGGGTACGAGGAGCTGGGCCAATGGTTTGCGGAGGACTTTGTGTTGGGGAATCGGCTGGCGGAGAAGGAGCTTGGGGTGAGGATGTCGAACCATGTGATCCGGCTGATGGTGCTGCCGCAGGGGTTTCGAGACTCGTTCAAGGACCAGCTGCGGTGGATGAAGAGCACGCGCCGATCAAGGCCTGCGGGGCACCTGGGGACGGGGCTGACGTTTGCGGTTCCGTTTGGCCTAATGGGGCTGATGTGGGGGTTGGTAAGCGGGCGGGCGGGTGCTGGCCTGATGTGGCTGCTGGGGACGTGTGTGGACCGATGGTTGATGGCGGCGTCCGTGCTTTGGGCGCTTCGGGATGAGCGGGCGACGGTGCCGGTGCTGATCTACCCGGTGCGGGATCTGCTGGGTTGGGTGCTTTGGGTGAGCAGCTATATGGGAGGGAGTCCGCAATATCGCGGGGGAGCGTATGAGCTGGGGGAGGATGGGCGGTTTGTGGCGGTTGAGCAGGGCTGATCTTGTGTGCGTGGTGCTTCAGCAGAGGCGAAGCTACGAGCGCTCCGCAACAATGGCCGCAACGAGCGCGACGAATGGTGGCTAGCGTTGATTGGTGAGGATGGATTTTCCGCCGGCGCTGGCTAAGGTGTGGACTGGGGCCAGAGGGCTGAGGTCGCGGGTGCGGGCTTCGGGGTGGTAGGTGAGGAGAAAGATGCGGTGGGGGCTGGACCAGAGCTGGCGGAGGGAGGCGTCGGTTTCAAAGATGGCGGGGGCGTCGGGCCAGAAGCTGCCGTACCACGGACCGTTCATGCGGCCCTCGACGAGATGAACGGGCTGCTGGGTGTAGAAGAGCAGGGTGGAGCCGGCGGTGAGCTCGCCGTCAATCAGGATAAGGTCGTCGGGTTGGGGACGCAGGTGCTGTTCGGTGACGATGGCGTTGGCGAGGGGCTTGGAGCCGAGGGTGGGGTAAAAGCGGGCGAGGCCCTCGTGAATGCAGAGGAGAAGGGCGGCGGCGGCGGCGGCGAGGGTGAGATTGGCGGCGAAGGTGTGGCCCTTTCGGCGGACGGCGAAGGCGGCCGGACCGATGGTGAACATGCTCACGGCGAAGAAGGCCAGGGGTGCGCGGAAGAGGCCCATGGCGGCGCCGGTGAGATCGAACAGGTGGCCGAGGGAGAGGTTGTAGCCGGAGGCTTCCTGGGCGAGCAGGGTGGAGATGTCGATGCCGGGGGCGGGATGGAGTGCGGTGAGGGCGAAGTAGCCGGCGACGACCGCACAGAGTGAACCGAGCGGGACGAGGAGCCAGAGCGACCACCGGAGCGCGCTGTTGCGGGCGGCGTGATCGCGGGCAGAACGGTTGCGGTCGGCACGGGCGAGGAGGCCCCCGGCCATGAGGGCGAGCGCGGGGATAGCAGGGAGGGAGTAGTACTCCTGCCGTGCGGAGAGGGTGAAGAAGCCGAGGACGAGACCAGCCCAGAGGAGGAGGGTAAGGGCTGTCTCACGCTCGCGCGGGGTGGCGGAGGTTTGGTTGCGGAGATGGCGGATGTGCTCCGTGACGGCTCCGGGGAGGAAGGCGGCCCAGGGCATGAGCCAGACGACGGCGAGGAGCCAGAAGAGGGGAATGGGGAGCTGGCCGTAGTCGTGGGGGATGCGGCGGGAGAGAAAGCGGGCGATGTGCTCGTTGTAGAGATAGAACCAGGCCCAGCCGGCGCGAGCGGGGAGGCCGACGCCGGCGGGCATGGAGATCGCGGGGTTTCGGAGGGCGGCGAGGATATGCCAGGGGGCGGCAATGGCGAGGAAGGTGACGGTTGCCGCGAGAGGATGGAGGCGGGGGAGGATCCGAAGCTGGCGGGTGAAGACGAGGTAGAGGAGGACGAAGCCGAGGGGGAAGACGAGACCGATCAGGCCTTTGGACGTTGAGTGCCAAGACGGCGGCGAAGGCGAGGATGGGGACGAGTGGGCCGCGGGTGTGGCCGCCGGAGGAATTGGTGGCGCTCCATACACCACCCTTTCGCGATGAAACTGCGAGAGAGTGGGGCACCCGGGTTTGTGGCTCGGGTGGCAGCCATTCCTGTGAAGCTTCGATCCCTTTGGGTGGGCGATGAGTCGGGATGCGGTCGCGGGCGACGAGGAAGAGGTGGACGGCGAGGGTCATCCAGAGGGCGAGGAGGATATCCGGGATGAAAAAGCGGGTGTAGAGGTAAGGACCAATGCCCGTGGCGAGGGCAAGGGCGGAGTACAGGCCGCCACGGTCCGGGTGGCTGGCTGGCGAGACCTCTGCGAAGAGACGGAGCCCGAGGGCGTAGGTGGCGAGGAAGAGGCCGAGGGTAAGCAGGGCGAGTGGGAGCCGCGCGGCCCAGTCGTGGGCTCCGAAGAGGTGCATGGAGGCGGTGGCGATCCAATACATGAGAGGAGGTTTATCGAAGAAGCGGATGCCGTCCACGTAGGGAGTCACGAGGTCGTGCCTTTGGAGCATCTCGCGGGCGATCTCGATGTAGATGGAATCAACGTCATCCAGCAGGCCAGGCGAGAACAGGCCACCGATGTGAACGACCAGCCAGACGAAGACGATGAGCGAGACGGAGAACGGGTTCCAACGGCGAGAGGCAGCTGATTCCGGACGAACGGTGGCCGAGGTCGGAGGGGGAGCGGCGGTAGCGAGCGCTGCGTCGTTCATGAAGTGGAGCTATCCATCGCAATTTTATGCGATCTCAGCAGATGCTCTGCTTATGGACTCATTGGAGGCCAAAGCGGGACAGGGCGCGGGATAGCTCAGGGGTGGTGCGGATCTTTGAAGGAGCTGTGATGTTCGGGGTCGGTGGCTGACTCGCGATCGAGTGGCCTGTCGGTGAGGAGGGCTTTGCCGGAGGTCTCTTCGAGGAGAAAGGTCCGGGTGCCGCGCAAGAGATGGTCGGCTTCGTCGCGCTCTTCGAGAGGAACGAAGAGGACCTTACGCTCTCCCTTTCCCCATTCGGCGAGGAGATCTGAGGGGGTGAGAAAGATGTGCGGAGCGTCGGGGAAGGTGGAGCCGAAGAGCATGGAGGAGGACCGGCCGTCGACGAGGTCTACGGTCTCGCCAAGGTAGAAGGGGATCGATGAGCCGTAGGCCTGGTCGCCGAAGAGGATGACGCGGTTATCGCGGGAGATATTGCCGTCGTCTTCGAGTTCCTGGATCTTTTCGGCGAGATCCTGCGAGGATAGCATGGGCTCGAAGCGGACGAGGGCAATATGGGCGGCAACGAGGAAGATGGCGGACGTGAGCCCGATGGAGATGGTCGAGGCGAAGTGACGACGCTGCTGACGAAGGAGCCACGCGATGGGAGGGCCGCAGGCAAAGGCGAGGGCGGCCAGGGCTGCGGGGAGACGAAGAGCAGCGAAGGAGGGCCCGGTGAGATCGAAGAAGTGCGACATGGACAGGGTGTAGTTGCCGACGCTGCGATGGGCGAGGAGGTCGCCGATATCGGGGACGAAGGCGAGGTGCCGCGAGGACCAAAGCCCGGCCGCGAGGGCGATGGCTGCGGAGAGGCCGATGACAGTGAAGGTGACATGGGCGAAGGTGACCCAACGGCGCAGATTCCGGTCGCTGGCGAAGGTCTGCTCGGCGCGGGTGAGGGCGGCGGCGGTGAGGAGGAGCAGGGGGAGATAAGCGGGAAAGGTGTAGTACTCCTGGTTGGTCGACAGGGAGAAGAAGCCGAGGATGAGAGCGGAGTAGAGGGTAAGGAGAAGGGTGGTGCAACCGCGCCTGGTATCGAGGTGACGGAGGCGATAGCCGAGGCTTGGGCGGACGGTGCTGCCGTTGGGACGGGCGATGCCGCCCCTCAGCTCGTTCGCGTGGCGTGAGGTGCGGACGCGGCGGATGCCCAGGAGAGCGGCTACCGGGAGGAAGAGGCTCCAGGGAAAGAGCCAGACGAGGTGGAGGCTCCAGAAGAGGTATCCGGGGAGCTTGTTGTAGTCCATGGGGATGCGCTTGCCGAGAAAACGAAGGAAGTGCTCGTTGACGAAATAGAACCAGAAGAAGCCGTGGCCGTTGGCTCCGCCGGTGTTGCGGAGCCCGGCGAGGATGTGCCAGGGGGCGGCGATGGCGAGGAAGAGGAGGATGCCGGAGAGGGGCTTCAGGAGGCGCCAGCGTTTCCATGTCTGCGTGAGCAGGAGGTATCCGAGGGTGGCGCCGAAGAAGAAGACGAGGGCGACGAGGCCCTTGGTGAGGACGGCGAGCGCAAGCGCGCTCCACATGCCGTAGGGGTAGAGCCGGGCGCGCAGGTTTGGGAGCGAGGAGAGGGGAGCGGAGGCGTGAGGGAGGTCCGAGAGGGCGAGGGTGTCCGGAGCTTCGCCTGAAGCGAGCTCGATTGATTTGAGGAAGAGGTAGAGGGCGGTACAGAGCAGGAGCGAGAGGAGGGCCTCGGGGATAAAGATCCGCGTGAAAAGGAAGACACCGACTGCGGTGAGGACCGCAAGGCCGGTGTAGAAGGCAGTCTGCCTTTCAAACGCCTCCGCGGCCCAGCGGTACCCGAGCAGAGCGAGCAGGAGCACGGTAAGGGCCTGGGGAAGGTGGGCGGCAAAGGTGTTGAAGCCGAAGATGCGGAAGGAGATGGCGTCGAGCCAATAGGGGAGCGGAGCTTTCTCCAGGTAGCGGACGCCATCGACCTGGAGGGTGACCCAATCGCCGGTGAGAGCCATGTGACGGGCAGCACTGGCGTGGGTGCCGTCGGCGTCATCGAGCAGGGGGGGAGCGAAGAGGGACGCGAAGAAGAGGACGAACCAAAGACCACAGAGGAGGGTGAGGGCAGTGGAGCGTTGAGGGCCGATCTGTGTGGAGAGTACCCGCGTGGGAGCTCCGCGCATCAGTCTGGGATCGGCGTCTCGGATCGTCAGGTCGGCCATAAAGGTCTGCCCCAGAATAGATTGTGCTGCTGCGTTGGGCGGTTGCGGAGTGGCGAGAGTGCCGTTCCAGGGAGGTGCGAGAGATGTATCGTGCTTGTGGCGGGTCAAATTGATGGCGAGGCGGGTGGAGAGATGCCGACGTTTGCGGCGGTAGATATTGGATCGAACTCTTGCCGCCTGAAGATCGCGACGGTACAGGCGCATCGACTGAAGATGCTGCACGAGGATCGCGAGGTGACGCGGCTCGGCGAGAGTGTCTTCCAGACGGGGGTGATCAGCCCGGAGGCAATGGAGGGCACGATCAAGGCCTTACGGCGCTTCCATAAATCGGTGCAGCTCCATGTGGTCGACAAGGTGCGTGTGGTGGCGACGAGCGCGATGCGGGATGCGCGCAATGCGGCGGCGTTCACGGAGTGGGTGAAGTCGGCGACGGGATGGAAGGTAGAGGTGATCTCGGGTCTCGAAGAGGGTCGGCTGATTCACCTTGGGGTGATGACGCATGAGCCGGGGGCAAAGACGCGGTGCATGTTGATCGATCTGGGGGGTGGAAGCTGCGAGGTGACTGTGTCCGATGGGGGGCGTATCAAGGAGATGATCAGCCTCCCGCTGGGGGCTGTTCGGCTACAGCAGTTTTTGACCAGCGATCCCCCGGGGAGGGAGGACCTGGCGCGGTTGAAGCAGTACATCGAGAGGGAGCTGAGGCGAGCCGATAGGAGGCTGGGGACGCCTCGGGTGAGCACGGTGATCGCAACGAGCGGAACGGCGGCGGCCCTGGCGGAGGCGAGCTTCGCGACGGCGGGAAAGCTGCCGGTGCGGAAGGCTGGATTTCTAAAGGCGGCGGGGAAGAAGTTTGTGCGGCTGAAGCCGGACGAGGCGACGACGCCGGCGGTTCGGGTACTTGCAGACAAGCTGGTGAGGATGACGAACGCCCAGAGGGAGGCGGTTCCGGGGATCGGGCCGAAGCGGGCGGAGATCATTGTGGGCGGGGCGCTCGTCTATGCCAGCCTGTTGGAGCGCTTCGACTTGAAGGGGTTTCGCTACTCGCCGCTGGGGCTGCGGGATGGGATGCTGGCGCAGATGCTGGGCGAGGTGGACCTGCGGGCGTCCGTACACCAGAAGATCGAGAGCGAGCGCTGGGCGGGCGTGCTGGAGGTGTGCCGGAGGTATGGGATCGACCAGAAAAAGGCCGAGCCGGTGCGGGCGCATGTGGTGCAGCTGTTCGACGCTCTGGCGCAGGTGCATGAGCTACCGGCGGAGTACAAGCTCTGGCTCCAGGCTGCGGCGATGATGCAGGAGGTCGGTAAGTTCATGAATCATCAGGGGCATAACCGGCACACGCAATACATCATTGCGAACTCGGAGATCTTTGGATTTTCGCCGGAGCAGAGAGCAATTGTGAGTGCGATTGCGCGCTATCTCGGCAAGACGCGGCCGGAGGCCCTGGACCGGCCGATGCGGGTACTTCCGGTCGAGGAGCATGCGCGGGTGAAGCGGGCGGTGGTGCTGCTGCGGCTCGCGAATGCGCTGAACCAGGATCGAGCCAGCGCGGTGCTGACGATGCGGGTTCTGGTGTACCCGAAGCGCGTGGTGCTGGAGTTGGTGCCGGGACGAGGCGGGGCGGAGCTGGAGGCGTGGTCGCTGAAGAAGGAGGCGGCCTACTTTCGCGAGGTCTTCCGCCGCGAGCTCTTTGTTGAGGTGGCGTAGAGCGAACGGACGATGCGGGGGTCGAGCATCCACTGCAGCACGGCGGGGCCTCGGGTGAGGTTAACGCGGGCAAGCGAGCCTTTGCGCAGGCGAACCTGCGCGGCGGAGCGGGTGGATGGGGAGACGAGGAGCGAGCCTAGGAAGTTGGTGAGGTTGGGGTTATGGCCGACGACAAGAAGATTTTCGATGGCGGTGTGATCGTGAAGAAGCTTTTGGAAGTCGGGCAGGGTGGCGGCGGGCGCGAGGGCGTTTGAGAGCAGGATGTCCGTCTCATATCCAGTTTCGGTGCCGATCAGAGATGCAGTCTGGAGACTGCGCTTGAGCGGGCTTGAGACGATCAGATCGAACTGGATCTTGAGGTTACTGATGATGTGGGCAAGCTGGAGGCAATGGCGCTTGCCTTCTTTATCAAGGGAACGTTTGGTGTCGAGGAGAGGGTTAAGACGGCTGGTGCCAGCGCTGGCGTGGCGGAGGACGAACAAATTCATAGGAATGTAACAATTCTAACCGAGATCTCTATGGCACCTCTTTGCTGGTGAGCCGCTGGTGTTTGATGGTCTTCCTACGGTCTCCCACCCGTGTGCGTGCGCGCGGCTAGAAGTTAGTCCCTGGCTCGAAGACTCCCGGGTCGGGATCGGGGAGAGAGGGCGACGCTGGCTCGGGGTCCGGGATGGGATCGTAGGTTGGGCTCGAGGGGCTGGTGGGGAGGTCGGTTGCGGGCGGGGGAGGGATGTCGGGGACGGGAGGTGGGGTTGTCACTGGAGCTCCTTCGATGCGGTTGATGTCTGTTGGATGGCGGGCTGGGCTGGATGGTGGCGTTGCCAGGTCTCTGCCGTCAGGATACCGAAGAGGGAGAGGTGGCGGGCGGTGAGGTGGAGGCCGGCGCGACCGAGGGCTGCCCCGTGATCGGGGAGATGGGTGACGCGGAGGCCGGTGAGGAGGCGAAAGGCGAGGTACAGAAGGCGGACGAGGGCGCGGGCGGGCAGGCAGAGGAGGCCGGTCGGGATGCAGAAGTCGGAGACGAGCCAGCGGGCTTCGGGGGCGAGGTGGGGGAGGAGGCGGGTGGCGAGCTGGTCGAGCTCCGGTTGGGTGAGGCAGTCGAGAAAGAAGTGGGTGACGACGAGGTCGTAGGGCCCGGTGCCCCCGAAGGTGAGGGCGTCGGTGGCGTGGGTGCGCAGGCGAAGGCTGGCGGTGGGGGTGGCGGCTTGCGCTCGCTCGCGGAGGAGGTGGAGCATGACGGGGCTGAGATCGACCGCGTCGGCCAGGAGGCAGGGGTTGCGGGCGAGCAGGCGGGCGAGGAAGCGGCCGTCGCCGTCGCCGAGGACGAGGGCGCGGCGGGTGTGGAGAAGTTGCGGGAGGAAGTGGAGACGGCAGCGGGTGAGGGCGGGGCCGAGGGTGAGGTACTCGAGCCAGCGGTAGAGACGGGCGATGCGGTTGAAGTTAGGGGGCATGGGATTCAAAGAGGGAGGAGGGCTTAGGAGCTAGGGCTTAGCTATGGGAGATGCGGGTTTGGGGTGAGAGCGCAATGATGATGGTGCGGGAAGTCATAGGTGAGGGAGGAGGAAGGATGGGAGCAGGAGGACGGGGGTGAGGAGGGCCAGGTCGGCTGCGGCTCTGCGGGTAATTGGGGCGAGGTGGCGGGCGTAGGGGTGGACGAGGAGGAGAGCTGTGCCTGCCGCGGCGCAGGCAGTTGGGAGTTGCCAGGGGAGGTGGTGGTCGAACAGGGCGAGGAGGAGGGCTGCGAGGATGGAGGTGAGCGCGACGGCCGGGAGGTGCCGGAGGGCGAGGCTGGTTGCGAGGTGCGGGGGCGCGGTCCGGAGATTGGAGGTTTCAGGTGTGGCGTTCTGGGGGTGGAGGGCGGCGTGCTCCCACGCGTAGATGAAGAGGCAGTTGAGGCTGCAGAGGAGGGCAAAGAGGGCGGCGGCGGGGAGGAGTGCGGGGCGGAG